>Ga0172382_10002179_pt1 | contig 33409 bp, 30 predicted proteins | sample Leawel138RmetaG_FD_122245 | JGI IMG/M metagenome (GOLD analysis project Ga0172382, IMG submission 122245) | Leachate microbial communities from a municipal landfill in Southern Ontario, Canada - Leachate well 138R metaG | ecosystem: Engineered > Solid waste > Landfill > Unclassified | place...
GCCTGGGCCGAGCGGGTGATCGATGCCGACAAACTCGAAACGGTGTTCCACTAAGGACGCTGATTAATTCGGTTTCGTCATGCCGGCGTACGGAATCCAGGTACCAAGGCTTCAGATCCTGGTTGCACTCGGAACATGACACCCCGGCTTCGCAATGCGACCTACAGCACCCCAACACGCCGATATAAGAAAGAGCTTATGTAGCGTTCTGGTACCGTACCGCGGCCTTTACCCCTCCAACTCCAGAAAAATCCTACAAACGAGCGCCAAATAGCCCGATACAATACGCCCTTGATTCTTCTCCTCCGGCCATGGAAAAACGCGCTTTCCAAATCGTCCACCACGGCGGCGCCGACGGTGTGACCGGTTCCTGCCACGAGCTGCGCCTTTCCAGCGAAAGTGCGGTATTGGTCGACTGTGGCCTTTTCCAGGGCTCCGAAATGGGCAGCGGTAACGCCGCCAGCCCAGAAATTAATTTCCCCGTCGACCACATCAAGGCCCTGGCTGTCACGCACGTTCACCTGGACCACGTCGGCCGCATCCCGTACCTGCTCGCCGCCGGTTTCGACGGCCCCATCTATTGCAGCGAGCCATCCGCCATTCTGCTCCCCCTGGTCCTGGAAGATGCCCTCGCCGTGGGCGCAACGCGCGACAAATCGCTGATACAACGGGTTATCAGCCGCATACAACAGCAAATCGTCCCCTTGCCGTACGGCAAATGGCACACCCTGCCGGACGGCGCTGCCGCCAGTGTGCGGCTCAAACGCGCCGGCCACATCCTCGGCTCCGTGTACGTGCAGTTCCGGTTAGACACAGGCAAGGCCGCCCAGACCATCACCTTCTCCGGCGACCTCGGCGCCCCCTGGACACCGTTACTCCCGGCGCCGGAGCCCTGCTGGGGCACCGACGTGCTGGTACTCGAAAGCACCTATGGCGACCGCCTGCACCAAGACCGCCAGCACCGCCGCCTGACCCTGAAAGCCGCCATCGAACGCGCCCTCGCCAATGGCGGCACCGTACTCATCCCCGCCTTCAGCATCGGCCGCACCCAGGAACTGCTCTACGAACTGGAAGACATCATCCACAAATCCAGTATCCCAACCTCCACAGCCCAAGCAGTGCCTGGCACACTTGCCGACGCCACCCTCCCACCCCCTCTCCCTCAGGGAGAGGGATGGGGAGAGGGGATCAAAATCCCCACAAAGGCCTCCCACGCAGCAATGCCGGCAAACAAATCCCCCTGGCCCGACATCGAGATCATCCTCGACTCCCCGCTAGCCAGCCGCTTCACCGAAGCCTATCGCCAGCTCGAACCCTACTGGGACGCCGAAGCCCGACGCCGCACCCGCGCGGGCCGGCACCCTCTCGATTTTGATCAACTGACCACAATAGATACTCACGAAGATCACCTGAGTACGGTAGACTACCTCGCAAAAACCAAGCGCCCCGCCGTGGTCATTGCCGCGAGCGGCATGTGCACCGGAGGCCGCATCGTCAATTACCTGAAGGCGATGCTGGGCGACCCGAGGCACGACGTCATCTTCGTGGGTTACCAGGCCGCAGGCACACCGGGCTGGGATATCCAGAAGTACGGGCCAAAAGGGGGATGGGTCGAACTGGACGGCCAGCGCATCGATATACGCGCCACCGTCCAGACCGTCTCCGGTTATTCAGCGCACGCGGACCAGCAGGACCTGATCCGTTTCGTACAACGCATGCGAAAAAAGCCCACCCTCGTGCGCCTGGTCCATGGTGACCAGCAGGCGCGGGCGGCGCTGGCCGATGAGCTCAAACGCAAGGTCGGCAAAAAAATAACAGCAGTAACGTGAGCTTCTGCCGTTCACCTCTTGGGCGAACGGGCTTTTACTATTGGACCGGTCCTACTAAGAACATGGAAATGAGCACAGTCCTTCCGTCTAATTGCGCCAACGCACAACAGCCTGCCCCACAGCGCCCTTCCGACGGTTGGGCCGCGTTTTACATCGCTAGCTATTACGGAAGAACAGCATGAGCAAAACCGTATTCGTTACCGGCGGCGCTGGCTTCATCGGCTCCGCTGTCGTCCGCCAGCTGATTGCTGAAACGGACTGGCGCGTCGTCAACATCGACAAGCTCACCTACGCCGGTAATCTGGATTCACTGCCGGGCGTGATGGGCCATCCGCGCCACGTATTCGAGCAGGTCGACATCTGCGATGCCAAGGAAGTCGCGCGTCTGTTCCGCGACTATCAGCCCGCTGCAATAATGCATCTGGCTGCCGAATCCCACGTGGACCGCTCCATCGATGGCCCCGCCGCGTTCATCGAGACCAACATCATCGGCACCTACACCCTCCTGGAAGCCGCCCGCAATTATTGGAACGGTTTGCCGGGGCCCGCGAAGGAGGCGTTCCGTTTCCACCACGTCTCCACCGATGAGGTCTACGGAACCCTGGGCGACACCGGCCTGTTCACGGAAGAGACGCCCTACGCCCCCAACTCGCCGTACTCCGCAAGCAAGGCCTCGTCCGACCACCTGGTGCGCGCCTGGCATCACACCTACGGCTTGCCGGTGGTCACCACCAACTGCTCCAACAACTACGGCCCATTCCAGTTTCCGGAAAAGCTCATCCCGCTGGTCATCCTGAACGCCCTCGCGGGCAAGCCTCTGCCCATCTATGGCAAGGGCGACAACGTGCGCGACTGGTTGTATGTGGAAGACCACGCCCAGGCACTCCGCTTGGTAATGGAGCAGGGCCGGGTGGGCGAGGTCTACAACATCGGCGGCCACAACGAACGCACCAACCTGGAAGTGGTGCAAGCCATCTGCGCAATCCTGGACGAACTCGTTCCCGATTCCGCCCACAGGCCGCACGCACAGCTCATTACCTATGTGAAGGATCGCCCCGGTCATGATCAGCGCTATGCCATCGATGCGGACAAGATCGATCGAGACCTGGGTTGGAAACCTCAGGAGACCTTCGAAAGCGGCCTGCGCAAGACCGTTGAATGGAACCTGGCCAATCAGGCGTGGGTGCACAACGTCACCAGCGGCGCCTATCGCGAGTGGGTGAGCAAGCAATATGGCACCTGAGATCCTGCTGCTTGGCGCCAATGGCCAGGTAGGCTGGGAGCTACGTCGTTCCCTGGCACCCATCGGCCGCGTCACTGCACTCAGCCGCGCCGAGCTCGACTTGAGCGATCTTGATGGCGTGATGCGTGCGGTGCGAGCGGCGAATCCGGCCATCATCATCAACGCGGCCGCATATACCGCAGTCGACAAAGCTGAAGCGGAACAAGCAACCGCACACCGCTTGAACGCGGAATTGCCGGCCATACTTGCCAGCGAGGCGAAGCGTGTGGGCTCGTTACTTGTGGACTATTCCACCGACTACGTGTTCGATGGAACATTGGAACGGCCCTATGTGGAAGAGGACACGCCGAATCCGCTGAGCATCTACGGCCGCAGCAAGCTCGAAGGGCTTCGCGCCATTCAGCAGACCGGCTGCCGGCACCTGGTCTTTCGCGTCAGTTGGGTCTATGGCGCGCATGGCGCCAACTTCGTGAAGACCATCCTTCGGCTTGCACGTGAGCGTTCCGAGTTGCGCGTGGTAGCCGATCAGGTTGGGGCACCCACACCGGCTGATCTCATTGCGGACGTGACGGCACAATGCCTCGCCGCGCTTTCACGTGGTTACGGCGAAGAAGGCTTGTACCATCTGGCGCCCACGGGAAAAACCTCGTGGCATGGCTTCTCGCAAACCATCGTTGCCGAGGCGCGCAAGCTGGGTGAATCCCTTGCGCTTGATGAAGGCGTCATCCACCCTATCTCCACGGAGGACTACCCCTTGCCTGCGGTACGTCCGCCAAATTCAGTGCTGGATACCACAAAACTGAAGGCTACCTTCGGGCTGCACCTGCCCGAATGGAATGCCTCCTTGCCGCGCATTGTTCAAGAGATTCTGGGGAAATGAATATCAGAAAAGGGATCATCCTCGCCGGTGGCTCCGGCACACGCCTTTATCCCGTCACGCAGGCCGTTTCCAAGCAACTGCTGCCTGTTTATGACAAGCCGATGATCTATTACCCGCTCAGTGCGCTCATGCTGGCGGGCATGCGTGACATCCTGCTCATCTCTACGCCGCAGGATACGCCGCGGTTCGAGCAACTACTGGGCGACGGAAGCCAGTGGGGTATCAACATCCAATATGCTGTTCAGCCGTCGCCGGATGGCCTTGCACAGGCGTTTATCATCGGCGAACGCTTCATTGGTAACCACCACAGTGCGCTTGTGCTTGGAGACAACATCTTCTACGGCCACAACTTCCATTTGCCGCTCCACAGTGCCATGCAGCGATCCGAAGGCGCATCCGTTTTTGCCTACCACGTCCATGACCCCGAACGTTATGGCGTTGCGGAGTTCGACGCCACTGGCAAGGTCTTGTCTCTTGAAGAGAAGCCGGCAGCCCCGAAATCCAACTATGCCGTCACGGGACTCTACTTTTACGATACAAATGTAGTGGAGATGGCAAAGGCGCTTAAACCCTCACCACGGGGTGAATTGGAAATAACCGATCTCAATCGTCTTTATCTCAGCGAAGGCATGCTGTCGGTGGAGATCATGGGGCGTGGTTACGCGTGGCTGGATACCGGTACCCACGACTCGCTGCTCGAAGCCAGCCATTTCATCTCAACCATAGAAAAACGCCAGGGGCTTAAGGTCTCGTGCCCCGAGGAGATCGCTTGGCGCAAAGGTTGGATCGACGACGAGGCACTGGAAAATTTGGCGCGGCCATTGGCGAAGAACGGTTACGGCCAATATCTCTTACGTGTTCTCAAAGAAAAGGTTTTTTGATGAACGCACCGCTCGCGCCACTGGGGAAGGAATACCTGCCAAGCCTATTTCGAATCAACGGCAGAGCAGGGTGATCTTTGATGGCTGCCAGAGGAAACGCTGATTTAACCGGTTCATCATGGGCCCCTGCGTCATGGGCCCCTGTAGGAGCGGCCACCGGCCGCGATTCTTCTCAGCATTGGCGGCATTCGCTGCGGTGGTCACTCCCACCCGGGATTAAATCAGCGTTTCCCGGTGTCCGTGAGGTTGTACTCCTCGGGTCCCCGGCTGGGCATTGCGTGGGGAAGATTTCGCAAATGGAGGCGGGTTGGTGAATCAACTCATCGGTCGGTTTGGTGCTGGCGACGCACCCGGAATCGATTTACGGAGAGCCCCCTTCAACCACCGAACAAGTTTCGTGGGGTCGGTCACCATGCCCGAATCTGCTGCACTGACAGCTACCGGCAGTGCCCAGCCCAAAGTGGCTATTCTGCTGTGCACCTACCACGGTCAGCAGTACCTCGCCGAACAACTGGAATCCGTTGCAGCGCAAACCCATAACAACTGGGAAGTATGGGCGTCGGATGACGGCTCCGAAGATGGTACCCACAAGATACTCAATGATTACAAACAGAAATGGCCTGACGGATGTCTCTCTATTCATTCGGGGCCGGCTAAAGGCTTCGCGGCTAATTTTTTGTCACTGACGTGCAAAACCACTATCGAAGCCAACTACTACGCCTATTCAGATCAGGATGACATCTGGGAACCAAACAAACTCGCACGAGCAGTGACATGGCTGGAGACTGTGCCAGAAGATATTCCGGCTCTGTATTGCTCACGCACTTGGCTGGTGGATGCCAATAACCAGGAATTCGGCGTTTCACCGCTGTACACCAAACCGCCAAGCTTTGCCAATGCCCTGATGCAGAACATCGGAAGCGGCAATACCATGGTTTTCAACAACGCCGCTCGTGCACTGCTGCGTGAGGCGGGAGAAGAACTACCCATTGTCCTCCATGATTGGTGGACATACATGGTTGTCACAGGTTGTGGGGGCAGAGTGTTCTATGACAGCAAGCCGACCGTTCGCTACCGACAACACGATAGCAACCTGATCGGCATGAATACGACCTGGCGTGCCCGCGTCAAGCGTATCCGTATGTTATGGCACGGCAATTACCGAGCATGGAACGATGGCAACATTGCGGCCTTGCACGTCTTGAATCATCGGCTTTCCCCCCAGAATCGAGCAATCCTGGAGCGTTTTGCCCAAGCCCGGGACATGAGTTTGATTCCACGTCTTATCAATCTCAAGCGCAGTGGTGTCTGCCGCCAGACACTACTCGGAAATCTGGGGCTGGTTGCTGCTGCGATTTTCCGGAAGCTCTGAACATGACGATACCGAACACCGGTGACGCCGGCCTTATGGCTGCAAGTTCGTGCCCGACTGGCGGCCCCAGTGTGGCGAGCCGAACGTCAATATCGACAAAATCAGCGACGCCGGTAAACTACAAACCTTCGCTACGCTGCAGAGTGACGCCCGGCAGCGTTTCGCGCAGGACGATTTGGGCGCTCGCGTGAAGCAACGGCTGCCTGTACCGCCTCCGCGTCATTCATTATTTTGCCGCCGAGAGCCACGTTGAGTCCGTGATCCACAGTCCTGAAGACGGCCGCCAGGGCGGCGCCCTGTTCAAAGGTACGCCACTCTTAGTCCAAGCGAAGTCATGCGAGCCCAACAGTCCGAGAATCCTCAAGGAACACGTATTCTGATGAAGGTGACACCGCTTGCCATTCCCGATGTGCTTCTCATCGAACCCAGAATATTCGGTGACGAGCGTGGATTTTTCTTTGAGAGCTTCAACCAACGGCAGTTTGAGCAGATTATTGGGCGAACAATCTCATTTGTGCAGGACAACCATTCCCGCTCGTCAAAAAATGTCCTGCGCGGACTCCACTACCAGATCCGGCAGCCGCAAGGTAAGCTTGTGCGGGTGGTGGCCGGCGAAGTGTACGACGTGGCAGTTGATATTCGTGCAAGCTCACCAACCTTCGGTCACTGGGTCGGGGTGCGGCTGTCGGCGGAAAATAAACGCATGCTGTGGGTTCCGGAAGGATTTGCCCATGGGTTCGTTGTCCTGTCTGACTATGCCGAATTTCTCTACAAGACCACCGACTACTGGGCTCTGGAGCATGAGCGTAGCATCCGCTGGAATGATCCCGATCTTGCCATCGACTGGCCGGTGTCCGCCGATCCCATCCTTTCGTCCAAGGACCTTGCCGGAAAATCGCTGTCCGAGGCCGAGGTGTTCGCATGAGACAGGGGGCCGGCACCTTCATCCCCACGCTCCTGATTACAGGCAGGAACGGCCAGGTCGGATGGGAGCCAGAGTGCTTCCTGACGGGATTTGGCCGCATCATCGCCGCCGTCCGCACGGCGCTCAAAGTGGTTGTTCTGGACGGTATCCGCCGAATCATCCGGGAACTGCGCACGATCTGGGTATACGGCGCGCACGGGAAGAACTTCCTTCTGACCATGCTTAGGCGTGTCCAGGAGCGCGACGAACTGGCGGTGAAAAAACTTTGCCACGTCCCGGCCGTGCACCCTATTGCCACGGAAGATTACCTCCTTCCTGCCCCGAGGCCAAAAAACTTCTGGCTCAACACGCACAAACGCCCCGTCCTGCTCGGCATGTTGCGCCCTACGTGGGACACGGCGCTGACTCAATGCATGGAAGAATCACGATGACGGGGCAGTACCAGCATTCAGCCTCTCCGGCTGAAATTTTCTCAAGCTTTTGGCGTAACCGCGGCCTCATCTGGCAGATGACCAAGCGGGAGGTGATTGGCCGCTATCGTGGCTCCGTCATGGGCATGGCTTGGTCGTTCTTCAATCCGGTATTCATGCTCACCGTGTACACCTTCGTCTTCTCCGTCGTGTTCAAGGCGCGCTGGGGTGGTGGGGGCGAGGAGAGCAAGACCCAGTTCGCCATCGTGCTGTTCGTCGGCATGATCGTGCATGGACTGTTTGCCGAAGTGCTCAATCGCGCGCCAGGACTCATTCTGGGTAACGTCAACTACGTCAAGAAAGTCGTTTTCCCACTGGAGATTCTCACCATCGTCAGTATGGGGGCGGCGCTGTTTCACAGCCTTGTCAGCCTTGGTGTGCTGCTCATCGCCTTTGCTTTGTTCAATGGGCATCTGTACTGGACGGCTGGCCTCGTTCCAGTGGTGCTGCTTCCGCTGGTCATACTGACCCTCGGCCTGGGCTGGATGCTGGCATCACTGGGCGTGTTCCTGCGCGACGTGGGGCAAAGCATAGGAATCGTCACCACAGTGATGCTGTTCCTGGCGCCGGTGTTTTACCCCATGAGTGCGTTACCGGCACGGTTCCATCCCTGGATCATGGCCAACCCGCTCACCTTCATCATTGAGCAGGCCCGCGAAGTGCTCATCTGGGGGCATTTGCCCGACTGGGCCGGCCTGGGCATCTACATGCTGTCCGCCACCGCAATAGCTTGGGCAGGCTACGCCTGGTTTCAAAAAACCAGAAAAGGATTTGCCGATGTCCTCTAGTCAATTGAACTCCTTTCTCCCCTTGATGGAGGGGCTGGAGGCGGAAACAACCGATAGCGCCATCCGGGTCCAAAACCTTAGCAAGTGCTATCAGATCTACGACACCCCGCGCGATCGTCTCAAACAGTTTGTCGTGCCCCGCCTGCAACGCTTAGCCGGACGAATGCCCAGGCAATACTTTCGCGAATTCTGGGCGCTCAACGATATCTCGTTCGAGGTCGGGAAAGGCGAGACTGTCGGCATCATCGGCCGCAACGGCTCCGGCAAATCGACGCTGCTGCAACTCATCTGCGGCACGCTTACGCCGACCGGCGGAGCAGTGGCGACCAACGGACGCATTGCGGCCCTGCTGGAGCTTGGCTCCGGTTTCAACCCGGAGTTCACGGGCCGGGAAAACGTTTACATGAATGGCGCGGTGTTGGGGCTTGGCAAGGCAGAAATCGATGCCCGCTACGACAGCATTGCCGCGTTTGCCGATATCGGCGACTTCATCGAGCAGCCCGTCAAAACCTACTCCAGCGGCATGGTGGTGCGCCTTGCCTTCGCCGTGGCGATCAATGTCGATCCGCGGATATTGGTCGTTGATGAAGCGCTCTCTGTGGGTGACGAACTGTTCCAGCGCAAGTGCTTCTCCCGCATCGAGGCCATCAAGAACAGCGGTGCAACGATTCTGTTTGTATCCCACTCCGGTGCCACCGTGGTGGAATTGTGCGACCGCGCCGTCCTGCTGGATAACGGAGAACTGCTCGCCTCCGGCGCGCCCAAGGCCATCGTCGGCAAATATCAGAAGCTGCTCTACGCGCCGGAAGATAAACGCGAAAAGATTCGCAACGAAATCAAGGCAGTGCCCGCCGCTGCCCAGCCCGCGCGGCCACAGGTGAAGGCTGCCTCAACCTTGTCACAACCAGCAGTGGGTCCAAGCACCCATGCACCCGAGGACTTTTTCGATCCGCACCTCAAGCCCCAAAGCACCATTACCTACGAGTCGCACGGCGCCGTCATCGAGTGCCCGCAAATCCTCAATCTTGCGGGGGAGCCGGTCAACTGCCTAAAACGCGGGCGTACTTATCGCTATGCCTACACGGTACGCTTCACGGCAGGCGCCTCCGACGTGCGCTTCGGCATGCTTATCAAGACCCTCTCCGGCATCGAGTTGGGAGGGGCTGCTTCCGCCCCGGGGGCTCGGGAAGCGGTGACCTACGTTGCACCCGGCTCCACGATCCGAGCCGAGTTCCGTTTCCAGTGCAATCTCAATCCCGGCACTTATTTCCTGAATGCAGGCGTCGTGGGTGTAAGGGATGCGGGCGAAACGTATCTCCACCGCCTCTTGGACGCCTGCATGTTGCGTGTGTTGCCCTGTACGGACAATCTGGCTACCGGAATCATCGACTTCAACTGTACGCCGGACATCATCCTTTTATCGGATAGCGAATCTATCGTTACAGCATGAACAACATTCAACAAAAACATATCGTCGTTGTCCTAGGCATGCATCGCAGCGGGACGAGTGTGATAACGCGCGGCTTAGAGGTCATTGGCATCAATTTAGGAGATCATCTCTTGTCGCCCGCGGCGGATAACCGGAAGGGTTTCTGGGAAGACGTGGATATCAACGCCCTGAACATAGACTTGCTCAGAGTGGTCGGCCACGATTGGCACACGCTGACCCCTGTCCTGCCCGATGAATTGGCGAGTCCGGCGGTCGGCGAGTTCAAACTGCGTGCGGTGGAAATACTGCGCAACAAGCTGAGCACCACGAACTGCTTTGGACTGAAAGATCCCCGCATTCCCCGGTTGCTGCCTTTCTGGCAGGACGTGTTCGCGCATCTACAGGTCCGGGTGAGCTATGTGATCGCCTGCCGCAACCCCATGAGCGTGGCTCGCTCCTTGGCCAAGCGCGACGGTTTCGACCTCGAAAAAGGCTATTACCTCTGGTTGGAGCACATGCTCCAAAGCTTGGTACAAACCGCGAATCAGCCCCGCATCGTCGTCGATTATGATCGCTTGATGGAAGATCCCACTGGGCAGTTGCAAAGAATAGCCCAAAACCTGGGGCTGACATTCGACTCCGAAAGCCCGGAGTTCGCCGAGTACCACACTCAGTTCCTTGAGGATTCACTGCGCCACACCCGGTACCGAATGGAAGACTTGCATCTGGACAAATCCATTCCCCCAATTGTGATTGAGCTCTATAAAATACTTGTCGAACTCGCGACGGATGCTGTCCAATTTGAACATCGTGAGGTGGTATCGCTCCTGAGACGTGTTAGTGGGCAGTTCCGCGAGAACTACCCCGCGTTGCGCTACATGCAAGCCTGCGATGAACGGGCGGCGCTGTTCACGCGGCAGGTGATAGAGCGGGACGCACGCTTGGTCGAGCTTGACAACGTTGTAGCGGAACTGGAGGACGGGATCGCCGCAGTGTTACGGGCTATGGCTGATAGCGAGGAGGAGGTCCATCACCTTGCACGTATCATGCACAGCTTGGAGGATGAGCAGGGTCCGTATGCCGGCTTGGTGAAGACGCTAATCGAACGCAACCACCAGATCGTAGCGTTGCACGATTCCGTACGGGCTAGAGATGCCCAGATTGCTGATCTCAATCAGGTTGTTATGGAAAGGGACACACAGATCGTCGATCTCAGGCAGACCACCCGTGCGAGAGAGGAACGAGTTTCGGCTCTTTCACAGGCAGTCCATGATAAGGACTGGGAAATAGGCCTTATTCGAACACAGATTGCCTCAGTCTACAGTTCGCGTTCTTGGAGATTGACCGCGCCCTTGCGAGAGTTTGTCGGCGCACTTCGACGTAATGGAATCACCCGGAGTTCTTTGCGCAAAGTCATTGTGAAACCTATAGAGATAATTCGCAGTGTGATGTGGAAGCTTGGAAGGAGAGTCTTTCGCCGACTGCCACTAGGTATTCATACCAAAACACGGATCAGCCGTTTCGCCCGAAAATATTTAGAGCCACGCCCTTGGGAAGCTGCGGAACAAGCAAGTGCAGTGTTGCCGGCGTCCCCAACAGTGCCTCACCCCAATTACTCAGATCCGTCGGCACGCAAGCCTTTTGCCTTCCCGGCGGTTGATGTGCCCTTGGTGAGTGTGATTATTCCGGTCTATAACAAGTCGGATTATACATACGCTTGTCTACGTTCCATTTATGACAACCCACCTGCGGTGGCATTTGAGATTATCATCGTTGATGATTGCTCAACAGACGATACTAGAGAGTTGCTCGGCAAAATCGGCGGGATTCAGCTGCTTTGCAATGACAGCAATTTGGGATTTGTGCGTACAAGCAATCGGGGGGCAGGCGCTGCGCGCGGACAATACCTGCTATTTCTGAACAACGATACATTAGTACATCCCTTGTGGATGGACGAACTGTTTGCGGTGCTTTCAACTCATCCAGAAATCGGCCTCGTCGGTTCTCAGTTAATTTATGCAGATGGTAGATTGCAGGAGAGCGGGTGTTTAACTTGTCAAGATGGGACATCCATTCCTTTGGGACGCCTACAATCCCCTAATCATCCAGAATTTAGTTACTTTCGTGAGGTTGATTTTTGCTCTGGGGCTAGCATCCTCGTTCGCAAATCGGACTTCATGGAGATTGGAGGATTTGATCTAGCTTATGCCCCGGCGTATTACGAAGATCCCGACCTCGCTTTTAAGTTACATGCGACCGGCAAAAGAATCTTCGTTCAGCCTCTTTCGAAGGTCACTCATTTTGAGGGCATTTCTCACGGCGAAAAGGCATACAGTGAGTTGGTGACCAGGAACAAGGATGTCTTCATTGAGAAGTGGGCGCCAGCACTCGCTCAGCGCCTATATACTGATGTTCAAGACTATAAATCAAATCGCCGCCATTATCGCGAGCGTGTGCTATACATTGATGCCTTGGTTCCTGTTCCAGATAGAGGGGCAGGCAGCGTTGATGCATATTATTTCATGAAGTTCCTCCTCGAAGCGGGATACGATGTGGTCTTCTACGGCGAACATACGCCGGATTTTGTTCCAAAATATACCCCGATGATTCAGAGGATTGGCGTGGAGTGCCTTTACAGACCCTACATTGATATAGAAGAATATCTCTCTCAGAATGGGGCTAGTTTTTCATATGTTCTAGTGGCGCGTGTGTATCAAGCGGTCGCATTTGAACGCGTACTAGAAAAATACTGCCCACACGCTAGATATATATTCAATACTGTAGACGTTCATTTTCTGCGCGAATTTCGGCAGGCCGAAGTTGAAAAATCAGCGTCCTTGCAAAAAAATGCAGAGCTAACACAAAAAAACGAGCTTCGCATCATGTCGCGTGCTGACGCGACGATCGTTATTAGTGCCGAAGAAAAAACTCTACTCGAACAGCAGTATGGCCAACAACGGATTCATCACATTCCGTTGATTCGCGAAGTCTATGGCTGCAAATACCCGTTTAATGAGCGACATAATATCGTTTTCATTGGCAGCGCTCATGGGCCTAATGTTGACGCTGTTCTCTATTTCTATCAACGGATTCTTCCGCTGATTCGGTACAACCTTCCTCAACTCCGCCTGATTGTTATTGGCGCGGAGCTCCGCGATGCCTTGTCCGACAAGCCAGGATTTGAAGAACTTGCCACTGATCCATACGTAGACCTAGTTGGTTTCGTTGAGGATTTGTCGGAATATTTTGACCATGTTCGCCTCATGGTTGCACCGCTCCGCTATGGTTCAGGGGTGAAAGGGAAAATTGCTACTGCTTTGTCATACGGTGTGCCATGTGTATCGAGCCGAATCGGTGTTGAGGGCATGGGGTTAGAGGATGAAGTCAATATCCTAGAAGCAGAGGATCCAGACGCCTTTGCCCGCGCGGTCGTTCGCGCTTATACCACCGAATCACTTTGGGAGAAGTTATCTGAAAATGGTCTTACCTTCATGGAGAGCAACTACTCCTTGTCAATGGGGAAGAGGCGTTTGTTGGAAGTTTTTGAATTGGCTTCCGCAGAACGCACAGAAAGGCCGTCCTTGTCGCTGAAGCGCTTCGGAAACTATGAGGAATATTCTGGCAACAAAATCCAAAATAGAGTGGATTATGACGAATGGTACCGTGTTGAGAAGGAGTTGATCCCCCCATCCAGGGTCCCATTTTTTGTAGTTGCATTTTGCGCGCTGTGCGGCGATAGAAAGCCGATGAGGGTAACATTTGATTATGCCCATCAGAAGGATACTGACGGTCGATTAATACCAAATTGGCGTGAGTCTCTTGTGTGCGAATGTGGGCTGAATAATCGGTTGCGCGCTTCAATCCACCTGTTCACGGATCTCCTCAAGCCTAGAAAAACAGCCCGCATTTATCTGACGGAGCATGTGACCCCGCTTGCGGCATGGATGCGTGGGCATTTTCTCAACGTCACTACAAGTGAGTATTTGGGCATGCAGCTGCCATTTGGTTCGCATGACTCATCAGGGGTCCGGAATGAATCATTAACGTCGTTGAGTTTTCCAACGGGCAGCGTGGACTTTATTCTTTCTTTTGATGTTTTTGAGCACATTCCTGATTTCCGAGCAGCGTTTGCAGAGAGCGCGAGGGTACTCGCTGAGGGCGGAGCACTCTTTTTCAGCGTGCCGTTTCGTTCAGATCTGTACGAACATCAGATTCGAGCTGTGCTGGACTCAGACGACACTATACGGCACCTGTTGGAACCCGAATACCATGGAGACCCGGTTGGTCCAAATGGAGGTGTTCTTTGTTATCAAGTTTTTGGCTGGCAAATTCTCGATGATTTGAGGGTGGCAGGCTTTTCGGAAGTCGAGGCTGTTGCCTACTGGTCGCGCGAATATGGTTATCTAGGCGGGGAGCAAATATTATTTCTCGCCCGCCGCGAGAAGCGCGAGATAGGTTCATGAAAATATTTGTTGTTGGTAGTCACGGATATGTTGGACGAGAGCTTCTTAAGTCCTTGAGGACGAGAAATGTAACGGTTGTTTCTGTATCTTCTAGGCCTACGCTAGGAGAATATTATTTAGATCTGACGCAAACCGGATCATTTCCCTATGCGGATATCGAGCAAGGAGATGTTATTCTGATGACCGCTGCGGTTTCGTCGCCGGATACTTGTCGTGATCGTCATGAGTATGCCACAGTTGTAAATGTGACTGGCGCTTCCGATTTTATCGAACGCAGTATAGAGCGGGGCGCGCGAATTGTCTTTTTTTCCAGTGACACTGTGTACGGTGAGCTCACCACACCTTTCGATGAAAGTGCAGGTTGTAGTCCCGCTGGGGATTACGCACAGATGAAGTTCGAGGTTGAACAACGATTTGCCGCGAATTCTTCATTCAAGACAATTCGCCTTTCTTACGTATTCTCATGCGAGGATAAATTCACGCAATACCTTTTGGGGTGCGTGCAACGAGGCGAAGAAGCTGAGCTATTTCATCCTTTTTTTCGTTCAATCATTCACCGAGGTGACGTTGTCGATGGTGCGCTTGCGTTAGCGCAACGCTGGGATGAGTTTCCCCAACAGATCATTAACTTTGGCGGTCCCAACGTGTTGTCGAGGATCGATTTTATAGAAAACTTAAAGCAGACTTGTTTTCCTGGTCTGGAGTACCGAGTGATTGAGCCTGATGATGGGTTTTTTATAAGTAGACCTAGAATTATTGCGATGAAATCACAAGTCTTGCCAAAGCTACTCGGCCGGCCTTGCCGCACCTTGAAAGAGGCTGCGTTGATCGAGTGTTCGTAGCACTTATATTGGGGGTATTAAGAATATGAAAAAAGTCTTAATCACTGGGATCACCGGGCAGGTTGGTTCGCAACTTGCGGACTATATTTTGGCGAACACCAACTATGAAGTTGTGGGGATGATGCGTTGGCAAGAGCCAATGGACAATCTCTATCACCTGACGGAGAGAATAAATACAAACAACGGTGTCAGTCTTTACTATGCAGACTTAAATGATGTTGTCTCAATATCGAGAATGCTGCGCGAAGTTCGTCCGGCTTACATTTCTCATTTGGCAGCACAGTCTTACCCGAAAACGTCATTCAATATTCCTATTGAGACGTTGCAAACGAACATCATAGGTACAGCCAATCTGCTGGAAAGCATACGGCAGCTGAGGGAATCTGAGGGATACGATCCTGTTGTGCATGTCTGTTCATCAAGCGAAGTTTATGGTAAGGCGAAGCCAGGCATGCCTTTGTCTGAAGAATCAGCCTTCCACGGGGCTAGTCCATACAGCATCAGCAAAATAGGCACTGACTATCTAGGACGTTTCTATGGCGAGGCGTACGGTTTGCGTACCTTTGTTACCCGTATGGGCACTCACTCTGGCCCACGGCGCAGCGATGTGTTCTTCGAGAGCACCGTGGCCAAACAGATTGCGCTGATCGAGGCGGGGCATCAGACGCCGGAGATTCGTGTCGGGAACCTGTTCAGCACTCGGACGTTCCAGGACGCGCGAGATGCCGTCAGAGCCTACTTCCTTTTGTTGGAAGCGAGCTCGCAGGGCAAGATATCTTGCGGAGACTATTTCAACATTGCCGGTGAAGAAGCGTTCCAGCTGCCTGAAGTGATCGACATCCTCCTTGGATTCAGCATCCGTTCGGACATCAAGGTTGTGACCGATCAGGACCGCTTAAGGCCGATCGATGCCGACTACCAAATGTTCGATAACACTAAGATTCGTAAAGCGATCAATTGGAAGCCTGAAATTCCGGCGAGAAAGATGTTCGAAGACTTGCTGAACCACTGGCGCAGCGAGATTGCTAAAGGCCGCATTCCTTTAAATCGGTAAACGGAGAGACAATATGCCGATAGTTCGAGCCCGTGCACCTCTCCGCCTCGGCCTGGCTGGTGGTGGAACCGATGTTTCTCCGTATTGCGATATCTATGGTGGTTATGTGCTCAATGCGGCTATCGACCGTTACGCTTACGCCGTGATCAAAACCTTGAATGAACCGGTGGTCCGTTTTGTGGCCACCGACCAGCAGGTTGAGAAGGCTCGACCGGTGGAGGTGCCGTTGCCGCTCAATGGCAAGTTGGATTTGCACAAGGCGGTGTACAATCACATTGTACGAAACTTCAATGGTGATAATCCAATACCTCTGGAGTTGAGCACTTTCTGCGATGCTCCGGCCGGTTCTGGTTTGGGGTCTTCGTCTACCTTGGTGGTGGCAATGATTCGAGCTTTCGCGGAATTGCTAAACCTGCCCTTGGATGACTATGCCATCGCACATATGGCTTATCAGATTGAGCGTGTGGAGTGCGGCTTACAAGGTGGGCGACAGGATCAGTATTCCGCCACTTTTGGTGGCTTCAACTTCATGGAGTTTCACTCCGACGAGCAAGCCATTATTAATCCGCTGCGCATCAAGAACTGGATTATTTGTGAGTTGGAAGCTTCTTTAGTTCTCTACTTCACGGGCGTTTCACGGGAATCGGCACACATCATTGCCGTCCAGAGCAGCAACGTGAAATCTGGTGCCGCAGATGTGTTAGAGGCCATGCACGGCATCAAACGCGAGGCACTGACGATGAAAGAATGTATGTTGCGGGGGGATTTCCAGGGGCTGGTTGAGTCCATGCAATTGGGCTGGGAAAACAAGAAACGTTCGGCCAAAACGGTATCCAGTCCTCGCATCGAGGCCATCTACGATGCCGCCATAGAGGCAGGCGCCTTGGCTGGGAAGGTTTCCGGTGCAGGGGGCGGCGGCTTCATGTGGTTCTTTGTGCCTACGGAGAAGCGAATGGACGTGATCCGTACCTTGAATGGCTTTGGTGGGCAAGTGAGCAACTGCCACTTTACAAAACACGGTACGCAGGCATGGAGAATTGCATGAGAAGTTACATCACGGGTCAGATTCAGGAGACCCAGCGGGTAATATCGGCAACGTTGGCGTGTGATGCGCTGCTGGCCCGGTTGGAAGCAGCTGCCGAAGCGTGCATTGCGGCCTTGAAAAATGGCAACAAGATTTTGCTTGCCGGAAATGGCGGCAGTGCCGCCGATGCGCAGCACGTTGCCGGTGAATTTGTCAGCCGTTTTGCCTTTGATCGTCCGGGGCTGCCTGCGATCGCGCTGACGACAGATACTTCCATCTTGACGGCGATTGGCAATGACTACGGCTATGACAATCTGTTTGCGCGTCAGGTGCAAGCGCACGCGCGGAAAGGAGATGTGTTCGTAGCGTATTCCACTTCGGGCAGGTCGCCGAATGTGATAGCCGCCCTGCAAGAAGCTAAAAACTGCGGTGTTGTATGTGTTGGCATGACAGGTAATCGGGGAGGCCCGATGAAGGAACTTTGTGATCACTATCTGGATGTTCCCTCAACGGATACACCCAAGATTCAAGAGGGGCATGCCATGCTGGGTCATATTCTGTGTGGCTTGGTCGAACGTGCATTGTTCAAGGCGCCGGCCTGATGGAAGCTATCGTTCTGGCTGGTGGGTTTGGCACACGACTGCGCCAGGTAGTGAGCGATGTGCCCAAACCTATGGCGCCCATTGCCGGGCGTCCATTTTTGGAGATTTTGCTGGGCTCGTTAGCGCACAAGAATTTTCGCCGGGTGATCTTGTCATTGGGATGCATGGCGGAGAAAGTCTCGGGACATTTCGGCGCTAGGTTTGCGGGGCTGGATCTTGCCTATGTGGTTGATGGTACTCCGTTGGGTACAGGGGGGGCGGTGCGGCTCGCCATGACGGCTTGTAATCAGGATCATGTGTTTGTCTTTAATGGTGATACTTATCTTGATCTGGAGGCAGAGCTTCTCGAACGGCAGTGGCAGTCTAGCAGGTGCCCCATCGTCGTCGGCAGGCAAGTGCCGGACACCTTTCGCTATGGGCGGCTGGTAGTAGAAGGCAGCCGGATTATAAGTTTTGCTGAGAAGGGAATAATCGGTCCAGGTTTAATAAATGCGGGTTGCTATGTGCTAGCGACGGATGCACTGGAACGATTTCCTTTGCATCAGCCTTTTTCTATTGAGAGCGATTACTTGGTTCCAGAGGTCGGGTGTGGAAGGGTGGAAGCGTTTGTTACCGAGAGTGCATTCATAGATATTGGCATTCCCGAAGACTATGCCTTGGCGCAAACTCTGCTGGCGGGTTTATGAGCACGCCTCAGGATGAGGCTTCCTCCCATGTGTTTTTCGCTGCGCACAGAGCGGGGCACACAGGGCCGGGGGGAGTGCCTCAGTATGAGATTGGGTCGCATGTCACTGCGCCCGAGAATGGACCGTTAGCAAGGATATTAAGCTACTTGGAACGACACGGGATATTTGCGACTGCGAAGAGAGTTGCCAAGGAAGTGCGGTCTGATCTTGCCCCGCTTTCCCGGACACCCAGTTAAGCCGCAAGTCGTGCCTCGTACGCCTCAGGCGTGAAATACCCGATGCGGGAGTGCAGACGACGTCGATTGTAATACGCCTCGATATATGAATACGTGCGGTTTGGCGTTTTCACGGCTGGCAAAGCGCTCACCGTGAATCGCCCTCGATCTTGGAACTGAGGTTCCAGCTTTCCATTGACCGCGGGAGCTGTAAAGCGGGCGGGATTGGCTCTCGTTCGAAGCGCTACTGCCTTTCAAGCCTGAGTGACGCGACGATAGTCTGTCGGCTGAGTGAGGGCTAGGGTGCGGTAGATAGAGCGCTTACGAAGAACAAAAATTTATCCGGCTACTGGCAAAGTCATCTACCGGGAGTGTGTCTGGTGTTGTCAACGACAGAGAGTTCCGGAGCACCTCCACAACCCGGTCCTGCTGCTCATCCGACAAGCCAACCCACAGCGGTAAGCGGACCAGCCTTTCAGACTGCTGATTCGTGACCTCCAAGTCGCCATGCGGCCGACCATAACGCTTCCCAGCAGGGGATGAGTGAAGGGGTACGTAGTGGAAAACCGACCAGATTTGATTCCGCTTGAAGGCATCAAGGACCTTCTGACGGTCGATTTCCGGCGCCAAAAGAACATAGTACATGTGGGCATTGTGCTCACAGCCATCTGGAACAATCGGGCGCCTCAGCATTCCCTTAGCCTCAAGCGGTTCGAGAAGCTCGTGGTAGCGCTGCCAGCTTGCCAGCCGCTCTTTGGTTATTCGATCCGCTTCTTCAAGTTGCGCCCACAGGAAGGCGGCAATCAGCTCCCCTGGCAGGAACGACGAACCGACCTCTTGCCAAGTGTACTTATCCACTTCTCCCCTGAAAAATCGGCTGCGGTCGGTGCCTTTCTCGCGGATGATCTCTGCGCGGAGGCTCAGGTCAGGGCTATTGACGAGCAGCGCACCGCCTTCCCCCGAGATCACGTTCTTTGTTTCGTGGAAACTGTAGGCTCCCAGGTCACCAATACTACCCAGTGCCCGCCCTTTGTAGGTCGACATCACCCCCTGCGCCGCATCCTCAACGACTTTCAATCCATGCTGTCGGGCGATGGTCATGATCGTATCCATCTCGCACGCCACTCCCGCGTAATGAACGGGAGCAATCGCACGGGTACGCGGCGTAATGGCGGACTCAATCAGCCGTTCGTCCAAATTAAGAGTGTCTTCTCTGATATCGACAAACACGGGGACCCCACCACGAAGCACAAAGGCATTGGCGGTAGATACAAAGGTGTACGACGGCATGATGATCTCGTCGCCGGGCTGAATATCCAGCAATAAAGCAGCCATCTCGAGTGCCGCCGTGCAAGAGTGGGTAAGCAGGCCCTTATTACATCCAGTCCGCTCCTCGAGCCAGCCATGGCAGCGCTTGGTGAAAGGCCCATCGCCTGCCAAACTACCGTTGAAGTGCGCTTCAGCGATGTAGTACAACTCCTTGCCTGTCATGTGAGGCCAGTTGAACGGGATGCGGTTATTTGTTTTTTTCATACTTGCTCCAAAGCCTTTCGTCGATACCCCTGCCAGCACTTAAAACCTGCCAGCAAGAGCAGCAGTAACCAGAAAACATGTGCAATCCAGGCGTAGCGGGTAAGAGGCTTGAAATCGAGACGTACTCGGCGACTCTCTTGAGGCACTAACACACCCTGAAACACTCCATTGACCTCCACGGTCTGAGCGGCCTGCCAACCGCGATCGGTTTCAGCAAGCGCCTCCCAGTCGCGATGAAACTTCTGGCTCAATAAAAAGAGAGATGGTGCGGAAGGCTTTACTTCAAACTCGAGAACATCGCCCTGATCCAAAATCTTGACAGGTGTGTGCGTAACCATGCCTCGCGGGTCATCGAGCACCAATTTTGTCGCGCTCATATCAAGCTGTGGCGGCACTACTTGCAAGCTTTCGCCCATCCGAGAAACCACTCGGTAAAGGTGGATGCTGGATTCTTCACCTAAAGACTCAAGATTGTTATGGACCAATGTTCCCGGCGAGAGGATCAGGCTGATATTGCTCATCCAAAACATCGCGGCAGCATAGTCTGGAGCGACGGCTCCGTTCCAGCGGCCATATGTCTGTACTTCCCCACCAAGCGATTTGATCAGGGTGTGGTATCTGGTGGAAGAGAGGCTGTTATAGCTATGCACGGAGGCAAGACCGAGTGTAGCGTTCAGGTTTGGGGGCAACACTGAAACTCCTGGGGCCGCAACCGCATAGCGACTGCCGGGTGGCAGATTGCCCCTAACCTGCTCAACCAAGGGCGAGGTCATCGCTATCTGCGACGGGTCCTGCTTGAGCATCAGCGGATAAGAGGTCATGGCCAGGACCGAAGCAAGAGCCAGCATCAAACGCATTGGACGAGTTCGATCGTATTGGGCGATGAGCAGACCGGACACCGCTAGCAGGCCAACGACTAACCACCAACGGATAGGGAGATGCTGTGAAATACCGAATGCAACACCAATTGCAATCACTACCAGCGCAACCGCCCCTCCAACAAATACGGTTCTCGAAAATTGACGGTGATGCGTACGCTTGGCAAGAGCGTCAATACCGAACGCAGTGATGACGGTAAGGGGGAGCATGATGCTACCCAAGGGGGTGCTTCGGGAAAGATTGAACCCAAAGTATTTAACGCCTAGCACGTACAGTGGGTGAACGAATGCAAGCAGACACAAAACTAGAATCGCCAGCCACCAGCCCCACGTTTTTTTGAATGCTGTCAGTAACGCCACAACTGCAAAGAAGGTGACGATCAGCGTTACGCTCAGGCCATCATAAGAAAATGGGAAAGACGGCGCGATTGGGTTGCCAAAGATTTCCGGAACGGTACTCAATACAAAAAAGCGAACCAGCTCAGTAAAGCTGGCGAACTTTGGAAGCACCATCGTGAAAAACGAGGGATCGGGTGCAACTCGCGCAGACTCGGACGAGAGAATGAACAGATCTCGATAAACAGGAAAAGCGAGCGCGGCTCCAACAACCAGGGCAGATGTCGCAAGAGTAAGGAATTTGGCAAGTTCAAGTCGGCTGACGCGTGCCTGATGGTATGCCAACCAAAGGCCATAGCCACCCAGCAAGTAGGCATGAAAGACAACCGGCTGCGGGTACGCAGTCATCAGTAGACTGTAGCCGCAGAAAGCCAACACTCCCCAGCCCAAAATATCCGGGCGTTTCGCCAAACGAGTCACAGCCCACAATGCCCCCGCTGCCCAGCACCATACGGCTGGGAACATGGGAAAGGTCAGCCAGTACATGAAAAGCGGAGATGCCGCCAGTCCGAGCCCCGCAATCAAGCCCGATAAAGGACTTAAGCCAGCTTCCCTGGCAAACAACAAGATGAATAAACCGGCGAGGAAGCAGAAACTTAATGACAGCGTGGTGATGAAGCGCCAAGGCTCATCAACCCATCTGGTAATCACCCAAGTCGGTAGGTAGGCTGAACTAAAGCCTGAAATTTGATAGAGCGGCCGCCCAAGCTCTGTATTATTTGACCAGAGAGGTAACCAATCAGATCGGGGCACCGTCAGATGCTCTGTTATTTCTGGGATATACGCATTTGTAAAGTCACTAAACTTTCTGTTCTCAATGAGAGGGCTATCTGAGTTTACAAGCTGAACTTGAGCAATCTCAATTTCCTGCCGGTGTGGTGCTGCTACGTAAGAAAGAAAGCCCGAAAACAGTATCCCAGCTACTACGATGTAATAGATCAACGCATGCTTGTAGGAAGAAAATGAAAGCATAAGAACACTAAGCCGACTTTTGCTTTCTTGCGACGACTAGCCTGGATCCACCAACAGGATAATTCATCCCAAGCCTAATTCCCGCAAGCTCCAACATCATTAAAGCGTAAAAAGACTTATTCAAAACCGCGTTTATCTTAAGTTCGCCAGCAGGATCGAAATCCTTTGTTTTCTTCTGCAAGACTCGTGAAAGCATCATCGCTGGCAAAAGGCTGGTCACAAAAGAACTGCTTCTTAAAAGCTCAAAACCAGCGGTCAAAACCTTCTGCTCGATCTCGGCGCGCGTGTACCTACGCACGTGGCAGGCATACTCATCAGAAGCGCTCCACAACCAGGGATGCTGAGGAACGGTTAGCAGCAAAACACCACCAGGCTTGATGGCGCCATAAAGTTGAGCCAGGACTGTTTCATCCTCTTCAATGTGTTCCAGCACATCGAAGGCGCCGATGACATCAAACTCGTCTACAAAAGGCACCCGACGGGCATCCATCTGCATGAAGTGTGCAGAGAGAACGCGTTCTGCCGCATGAGATAAGCCAGCCAAGAAAATCTCACTGCCACTTAAAGCTAGCTTTGGGCAGGCACGAGAGATACCCGATAGAACAAAGCCAGTACCACAACCCACTTCCAAAAATGTATTGGCGTCTGGTTTGTAGGTTCTCAGCGCCCAGAGAATGAACGCGTTACGCGCACGAAACCAGAAATTTTCCGCTTCTAATCGAGACAATTCAGAGAAGTACTCAGGCTTGAAACCCCCGCCACCATTTGCAAACTCTGGGGCATGAGCCTCTATTCCGTTCAAGCGTTCTGGCTGATGACCGCATGAAGGACAACTCCATTCATCAGAAGAAAAGATATATTTGCAGTGAAGGCATAGTTTCATTACCGCACCACTCCGGTTACTGCCAAGCTCGGCGCAAATACGAAAACCCGCAACACAACAAACAAGAAGGTGGCCACGACAACGATTGCTATCGCCTGTACGATTTGATGCGGAAAATTAAACCAGTCCACAAACAGCAGCAGCAGAACCAGATTCAGCAGATAGCCTGCAACCTGCGTCAGCAGGTATCGAACCCCGGTAACGCCAATACCTCCATCATGTCGAAAGGTAAAACGTCGATTAGCAAGAAAACCTATTGATGCCCCCACGAAGTAAAGTGCTGTCATCGTTAACTTTGGGGCGCCCCATAAATAGGTCAGGATGAGGTAAATGGCATAACCTAAAACATTTGTTAGCACGCCAATCAATGCGTAGGTATAAAACTGGCAAAATGTTTTCTTGGCAGACAAAATATTAGGTTCATCGATCATCAAGCACCGCCAAACCAAACCCTGTTTTTCCATACCCATTGCCGTTATAGAGCATATACCGGGCGCCGTTGTGATTAAATACAAATGGGTACTCGATCATTTCAGAATCCCACCCGTTCGGTGAAACGTCAATTCCAGCCCTCTTCAAGTCCAACATCCAATTTTTTCCATTAGCTGATCTAGCGTAACCGATACGGTATTTCTCGCCAGCACCACTGCGAAAAGAAAACCACATCTCAAAATCGCCACCATCATTTAGCACTGTGGTTGGCCTTGAAAAGGCTTGGGCAAGTCCAAGATCGTATGGCACGGCTAGGCCGGTACGACGCCAATTATTGCCGTCATCTGACGTAGCATGTTGAATTACGTGCAACATTTCGCCATTGCCCGCATCCCACTTAAGTGTTGATCCATACCACATATCGAACCCACCCGATGGTCTTGCTTGCACCCAAGGGTAAGACAAGCTGATCGGGTCGATTGAATCGATACCCATAAAGGGCTTCTCGTCTTCCAGTTGAAGGGAGAGTTCCGGGGTGACGATCAGTCGGCCGATATCTCCTCTCCAATGCCCACCGGGAGGATTCTGCCAGCCCATGAATAAGATATATCGAATGCCATTCGCCTCGTAGCAATTACCAATACTTACACCATCTGAATAAAAGCTTCCAACTGGCCCGTGCTCGAAAAATGGAGAGTGATGTTCAGTGATAACTTTGCGCTGAGCGATATCAACATCTACTGCACCCACAGAGGACCGATTCTGATCGTCGCGACCACTAAAAAAGATGCGATAAACATCTCCTGCCATATGGACAGGTAAAGGATTAGCGGCATGCGAGATCAACTTTGGATGCTGGTCGCTTTCTCTGGGAACATAAAGCTGACCAAGTTTCTTCCAACGCCTTATCATATGCCTCTCAACCTTGTACTAGGCACCTTTGATCGCTCGGTAGCAGTGCCAATATAGACACCTTCGGGTGCCGCATCTGCGAGCAGTAGCGCTCCAGCGCCGACAACACATCTATCTCCGATTTTGATGTGATCACGTAATGTGGCATTCACACCGACGAAACACTGTTCGCCAATTTCAACCCCACCCGAGATGACCACATGCGATGCAATAAAGGTGTGATCGTGAATCACTGAATGGTGGCCGATATGGTTACCGCTCCACAAAGTCACGTTGTTGCCTATCGTGACGAACGGCTGAATGGTGTTATCTTCAAAAATGAAACAGTTTTCGCCGATTCTTCCTTCATTGAGCACGGTTGCACGCGAGCTGATGAAGCTCACCAGTTTGTAGCCCCTCTCCTTTGCGGCGAGGAACTTTTCTTTACGGACGGCATTCAGTTTCGAGTAACTCAGTGCAACAAAAAAATCATAAGAATCGGGCGGATAATTTTTAGCGACATCCTCAAACGCGACAACTGGCAATCCGCAAAACTCAGATTCCTTGATGTAGTTCGCATCTACCGTGAAGGCAACGACTTCGTAATTGGAGTCCGTGCTGAAGTAGTAATGTGCAAGTTGAGCGATGTCGCCAGAGCCAAAAATTACAAGCGGTTTTTTCATGGCATCTTCCTCACCAGAATCGTAAACTCATAAAGCCCATAGTCATGAAGCAATGCGACTTGACGGGAATAGCGACGCTTGCACAAATCAAACAGTCGGCACGGGTCTGCGTAATAGAGATAGTCGCGCTTTTTGTCCTCGTCTGAGTATGAGGTCAGGCAGTTGAAAGAGAATCCAAGCCTACTGGTGCGGTCAAGAACGTCCAATGTGGCCTGCAGATAATCAAACCACTCAGCGTCCGTTCGCCCCAGACGCACATTAAAGATGCCGCTGGCCACGCCGTAGTCAGCCAGTAGGTCTGGCTCTGCCGAGGTAATGAAACGAGATTGATCGGCGGCAGCGTGCCGTTGCTCTGCAGCCTTGATCATTTCGTGGGAAACATCCACCCCAAGGTATGTGCAGGTCGCGTGCTTGTCTCGCAGATAGTCGAGCAAGGCGCCGTAGCCGCAACCCAGATCGTTCAGGGAAAAGTTAGGCGTCTTCGGGTCAATGATTTTGCACAACTGCGCAAACCTGACCATCTGGCTTTCTTCACCATTCCAGTCGACCCCGCGAGGCGTATCACCATGCTCCGCAAGTTTTTCAGCGTAATAGGTTGCCACCTCGTCGAGCAGCTTATTAGTCTTGTTGTTTTGCATAAATCTGCCTCACGATGGTGTAGGGGCGCTGCTTGGTTTCAGAGAATATCTTGGATAGGTAGATACCCACGACACCGATAAAGGAGATGACCATACCTCCAAGGAGCCAAATAGAGGCCATGACTGATGTCCATCCGCTCATGGGTTTTGCAAGGAATAGCCAGTGCGTGACCAGATATGCGATGTAGGCTAGAGCAAACAGCGAGATCGCTACGCCGATGTGAAAAATGCTGACCAGCGGAGCATTGCTGAATGACGTCACCGAGTTGACCAGCAATGACATCTTCCTGCGGAATGTGTAAGTGGTCTCACTAGTATTGTGCTTCTTGATAACCTGCGGACGCTGGTCGAACCCGGTGATGTGCCACAAGCCCGCCATAAAAACTTCGCGCTCTTGATGACACAACAGTGCGTCAACATAGCGTCTTGCCATCAACCGAGTAGTCACGACGTTTTCTGGTAAAGCGAGTCCCGTGAGCGCTTTGAAGAAACGATAGAACCACTGACCGCTCCAACGCTCAAACCAGTTTCCTTTTCTTCGCTCCTGGACTCCGTAAACGACATCACAGTGGTATTGCTTCATCTGCTGCGCGAACGCCTCTAGCCACTCCGGTTCCTCTTCAAGGTCGCTATCGATGAGAAAAACCAGCTCTCCTTTGGCGTGCGCCAAGCCAGTCATCATCGCCTTGTGATGCCCAAAGTTACGCGACAAATCAACTACAACAACGTGTGAATGCTGCTCGGTGAGTTTGATAGCCAGATCCAGGCTGTTGTCTGGTGATCCATCGTTTACAAGCACAATTTCATAATCGTCGCCAACCATCTGCTTTGCAGTTGCGCTCGCACGTTCGTGAAATTCGTTGATATAAGGAGCAGACTGGTAGAGGGTTGCGACTATTGAAAGCCTCATGCCACATACCTCATGAATCGAGGGCTGTCTTTGCCACAGTTAAACAAAAGATCAAGGATTGTGACGCCATGAGTGAATTCGCCCCAAAGCTGTGGGTACGCGGGGTATCCGGCGTAGTCGAACCATGTAAGCTTAATCCCCAGATCCGAAAAGACCTTTTCATCAACATAGTCCTTGGCTGCTGGTCCTGAGATGTACTCGGTGCCGCCTGCTTGCACACACAGATCTGCGAGGCGCTCCGTCTTCCCATCAAGCAACGTGTAGTCCCATGAGCTTGTAATGACAGTTTTTATTGCCAGGTAATTGCAGATGGCTTCGATAAAACGACGGTTCAGTTGCGAAATGTGAGTGAAGTTCTGTTCAAGGTAGAGTGGCTCCAACCATGAAGCGATCTCAGCGAAATATGGAGCTCGGCGATAGTTCTGTGCCAATGCTTTCCAATGCGCAGCGGCCCAGTCAGTGCCGTCTATCTCGGTCTCTCGTATCTTTTGGTGGTACTTACCTTTCACCAGCACAGGAACCGTAAGCCACTGAACCCCTTGGGGGGTTTTGATTTGATTTCGATTGCGCCAGTCGCGGCGCGTGTACTGCATGTCGTCGTAAAGAATGAATTCATCGACAGCTGCAATCATGTCGAAGTAGCCCTTCCACGGTATGTAGTTGGACTGCAAGATGGCAATTGTTTTCATTGCTTCTCGCCTCGGGCTTTGAAAATTCGGTAAGCAGGGTTCTGAGAGACTTCTATCGGATCGAAATTTTCCAGAATAAACCGATGAGTCAACGGGTGTGTGTTTTTGAATCGCAGTTCTTCCCGACCATCAAGCGGCAAGTCAAAAACAAACACAAACCCAGGATTGGCGGCCTCGATACGTTCAATTTCTCGATTTTCAAATGCCTCAGAGCGTGAAAAAAGGGCATAAATTTCCCACATCGGCGATCTGCGCTCTAGCAAGGCATATGCGCCAGGCCAAAACGGCGTCGCGACAAAACTTCGCCCATGTGGAACAAACTCCTCGGCAAGCTTCCGAAGTAGCGCGATATCGTTTGCTGTCCCAGGGTCAACTTTAAGCTGACTCCCGGAAATTTCGACAGATACGCATTGTTTGCTCGTAAGACAATACCATCCGGGGTGAAAGATGTGCATTACCCACAAACTTGACCCGCAGAGCGCCAGAGCGAGTGGCCATTTGAGCCTTGTTGCGGAAAGGGACAGCAGAACGAAACTACCAACTAGCAGAGGAAAGACCCCATGTGCCAGGTGGCCAACATCAGCTCGAGAGAAAGCATAGTGAGCGTACGGGAGTGCAAGAAACGCCGATGCAACCAACACCGGGGATACTGCCTCTTTTCTGAACTTTCGGTACACAACCCAAGCCAGGGAAAGCGCCCCAAACAGGAGGGTTCCTATAAAAAACAGCCCAATTAAAACTCCTCTTGCGGCATCTCCAAAAGAGGCTGTAGAAAAGTTAACTGTCCATGGCCATGGGATAGGTAGCGGTAGATTGGTTGCTTTGTGTTCGAACAAGAATCGAACACTTTCCCAGAAAGCAACACCGAATCCGGGTATAAGAAGCGCCATCAAGATGATGGGTGAAAAACCTATCGCTACCCCCGCACCCCAAAGCACAACCGCTTTTATAAAACCGATATCTGACTGATTTTTTATCGAGAGCCAAGCGATAACACCGAGGCTACCTAATGCCCCATAAATCCCATGATTTCTACCAAAAACAGCAATCAATCCTACGCAAGCGCCTGCAACCAGGTAGCGCCTTGGAACTGGATTTGAAACAAGGTAAGCAAGAACCCCAATAAGCAAAATCGAGATTGAAATATCAAAAAGCTTATGGCGTGGGAACATCCATACAGCCAGGGTTATTGCTGCAAGAAGCGTATAAATCATATCGCCCTTGCATTTAAGTCGCTGTGATTGTGCGATTAAAAATAGCCCAACAAATAATCCCAGCGCCTGGAAGGCAGCTACTGCAGCCCTCAAGCTCATGATGCCATTATCGCCAAAAAGGTTTATAAGCGCGGCTGTCCAATAATATCGCCCGGGGTCATAGGCCATGAAATCCCGAATTGGAACCTCACCCAGCAAGACACGCTGAACGCCATACCAAAGGAAACCTTCATCCCATAGATTAAATCCCTTGTTGCCCTGCCAAATAAAGGAAAGCAAAACAACGAAGCTTGATATTGCCAAAGCGTTAAGTACGATATAGCTGTTCTTTTGTCCCATTGGGTTCATGCGGGGCAACTTGCGAGAAAAATGCCATTCTAATCTGTGGGGGCAGGGACGTCACCCTCCCAGCTTCCTCGCGATCGGCGATTGATAAGACCAGCGGAGGTCATTTAGGCGTAAGCCAACCCCTTCTGCTTGACCGCTGGCGACCGAGTTGACCTGCGACAATCGGGCTCGGGACAGATATGCGCTCCGATCGGTCTCGGCCGTTCCGCGTCCGCTATCACTCCAATGACTCTACGCCAGCACACCTTGCCGCTCCGCCCGCAACGCCTGGCTACCTAGGCGTCTTCGCCCCGCTCTCTGCCAAATCGACCTTGTGTTCACTGATCATGATGATGTTCATAAAGCGTGCCATGCATACGGTGCTAGTTACGCCTACAGCTAAGACGATGCGATTAGTGCGTGATAGTGAGGCGAGCTATGAAGTCCTTCGATAAGCTTGTGCCGTCTTTTTTGTTAAGATGTTCAACCTTTTCTAAGAGTCGTTGAAAAAAACGGATGGCGCAGAAATTGGGAAACGCATTTGCTTAATAAGCACCCGTTCTCCGAAGTACTACGTGAAATGTTTTTACTAAGATTACAATATCCTGCCAGAGCGACCAATTTTTTACGTACCAGGTATCGAGATAAACGCGGTTTTTGTATTCAACGTCATTACGCCCGCTGATCTGCCAAAGCCCTGTCATGCCGGGGCGGATGCCGAGGTAGTAGGGGGCATCTTCACCATAGAGGCTGATCTCCATACGCGTGACTGGCCGCGGTCCCACCAGGCTCATATCCCCGCGCAACACGTTCCAGAGCTGCGGTAACTCGTCAAGGCTAGTCTTACGCAGGAAGGCGCCGATTGGGGTGACGCGGGGGTCGTCCTTCAATTTGAATTCCCGCTGCCACGCCGCTTTGGCTGCGGGGTCCTTGTCCAAGAGGTCTGTCAGCACCGACTGGGCGTTCGGCACCATGGAGCGGAACTTGTAGCACTTGAAGGCCTGACCGTTGCGGCCGATGCGCGTGTGGCCGAAGAATACGGAACCGCCGGAGCGTTTTATCTGCGCCGCGATGTACGCGAACAAAGGCGAGAGCAGCAGCAGCAGGGTGGCGGATGCAAAGACGTCAAACAGGCGCTTGGTCAGGCGCGGCCCGCGCCGGCCAAGGTTGTTGTGTAGCCGGAGGAATAGTGCCTCGTGCCGGAAGAAGTGGTTGATCTCCATTCCGTACAGCGGAAGGCCGCGGAGTGCGGGGACGATGCTCAGTTCTGAGAATTGTCTGTGCAGTCGCTCTACAAGGCGCTGGGAGGCAGCCAGCCCGTTTTGCTCCAGGGCAACTACGACATTGGGGCTGCCGATGGCGGTGATGTCGGCCACCGGGTCAACAAGATGGGCAACCGGAACAATCCTGTTACAGACGCTGATTTCATGCTCGCGTGCTTCATCGAACGTTAATGCTCCGAAGGCAACCACCTCCATTCCCATCAGGCGTTCACTATGCAGCGCCTCGGCCGCTTCCCGGGCGTTGGCTCCGGTGCCGATGACAATGGTCGGGATTTGCCATTTGCCCAATCGGATGAGAATGGATTTCGAAAGTACGCGGGCGGTTGGAACCAGGATGAGCGCAAGTGCCCAGGTGGAAAGGAACCAAGAGCGGGAGAATGCCTGCTTACCGAGGTAAAGCAGGGCGGCGTCGATGACAGCGAGGACCATAAGAGTCGAGAGCATCTCTCGGGTTTCGTCGGCGAAGGGGCGACGGCGGGTGTAGTGGCCCAAGAGCCAGAAACGGCCGAGCGCTGAGACAACGAGGGCCGCATAGAAGGCAAACGTAACCAGGCCGGCCTGGCCTGCCCACAGGTCGAAGACCGTTGCTGCAAGTGGGCTATACCACCACTGGATCAGCGTGCCGCAGAAGGCAGCAAGGGCAAAGCCAACGGCATCGGCCGCCGGAACGACGAGCTTGGCGGCGCCCAGTTGGTTTGAATACCGGGGATTTCCCAATAGCGATGCCAGCGTCTGGCTGCGCGCATCGTGGGTCGCAGGTATTGGAGCGGGTAAGCCCATGGTGTTTTTTTGTCGCCTTCCGTGTGTGAAACGCAAAATTTAACAGAACAAAGCGGAACGTGGTAATCCGAAACGGCTTTGGGAGGCCTGATTATTGTGGTTTTGTCATGGAGACCTGTGATTGGGTCGGCCACGGGCCGCGAATGGCTTCCTTCAACCCCGAGAAGAATCGCGGCCGGTGGCCGCTCCTACAGGGCTGTCTCTTGGTCACATCATTTCTTGGGGAGACAGAAGCTTGCGTCCCTTCTCCCTCCGGGAGATGACTGCATGGATGCAGGAGGTACGACCCCATGGATGGGGAGGTACACCGCACCGGGAGCAGGCGGTCGAGAGCAATGCATGGAGCAACTGCCGAAGGACAGGATGAGGGGAATAGCCGCACCTGAATTGATCTCCTCTCCCCAGCCCTCGGCAGCCTGTTCCCGACGCTGCCTACCGCCTACATCCATGTAGGCGTCTCCCGGAGGGAGAGGGGGCAAGAGGGGCTGGCCACAACGGCGAAAGAGACAGCCCGGAGGAGAGGGAGTGTGCGCGCAAGATGTGACCAAGAGACAGCCTACAGGGGGGGCGGTTGTGTTCTCAATGGTGTCGGGTTGATGCTGCGGGAAATGCCGATTTAGTCGGCGTTTCCTTTGGGGCTATCATAGGGCTTGAATTTATCTCGTGTATTTAGAACAAAGGGCAAGGAATTCGAGACGAAATGGCGACCAACGCACGCATAAGAAAGGCCGTTTTTCCTGTCGCCGGCCTTGGCACGCGGTTTCTCCCGGCCACCAAGGCTAATCCCAAGGAAATGCTACCGGTTGTGGACAAGCCGCTCATCCAGTATGCGGTGGAAGAGGCCGTTGCCGCGGGGGTGGACAAGCTCATTTTCATCACTAGCAGTTCCAAGCGGGCCATCGAGGACCACTTCGATAAGAACTACGAGCTGGAAAACGAGTTGGAGAAGAAGGGCAAGCAGCAGCTCTTGGATATCGTGCGCAGTGTGGTGCCGGACGATGCCTCGTGCATTTATGTGCGCCAGCCCGAGGCGTTGGGCCTGGGGCACGCGGTGCTTTGCGCGAGGTCTGTGGTGGGGGATGACCCTTTTGCCGTCATCTTGGCAGACGACCTTATAGAGGATGGGCCCCGCGGGGTGCTGCGGCAGATGACGGACATCTTCAACGAACGTCAGTGCAGTCTGCTGGGCGTGGAAGAGGTCCCGGCGACCGACACGGACAAGTACGGCATTGTGAAAAGTGTTGCCGGTGACACGAGGCCGTTGTCGAAGGTGGCCAGCATCGTGGAGAAGCCCAAGCCGGATGTGGCGCCGTCGAACCTGGCGGTGGTGGGGCGCTATATCCTCACATCACGCATTTTCGACTTACTAGAGAACACGCCGCGCGGTTCGGGCGGGGAGATCCAGCTCACCGACGGTATTGCGGCGCTGTTACAGCATGAAGACGTGCTGGCCTATCGCTTCCAGGGCAAGCGCTACGACTGCGGCAGCAAGATCGGGTATCTGAAGGCGACCGTGGAATATGCCTTGAAGCACGCGGAGCTAGCGGACGAGTTTCGGGCGTATTTGTCCGGGTTTCGCGGCTGATACGGATTATGTAGCCCGGATGCAGCGCAGCGAAATCCGGGGACTGCGCGGTTCAAGACCCGCATTCCGCTCCGCTCCATACGGGCTACAGCTGTTCGGGTAATCAACCCAGAAACTGTAGCCCGCGGCGGTTACATCACCCATCGCGGCCGGTGGCCGCTCCTACAACGGCGCGTTCATGCACCTGTAGGAGCGCCCACCGGGCGCGAGGGTTTGTTGAAACTGCGGCGGTTGCATCACGCAATCGCGGCCGGTGGCCGCTCCTACAGGCCCTTCACGACGAAACCGAACTAGTCGGCGGTTCCTTAGTGGAACACCGTTTCGAGTTCGTCGGCGTCGATTACCCGCTCGGCCCAGGCTTCGATTTGTTCCGCGGTCGCTGAGTTGACCCGCTGCTCGACCCACTCCGGCAATGCACCGAAGCGGCGCACCAGAAGGCGCCGCAATACCCGTGCTTCACCCTGTTGCATCCCCTGCTGCATGCCTTGCTGCATGCCCTCCTCGCGGGCCATGCGTTCGAAACTGGTGACATAGCGCATTTGCCGCTCCTCCTCCAGACAGTCCACATCGTACCTTAGCCGGCTTTCCAGTTCAGCCGGAAGGCGCATCAGC
>Ga0172382_10002181_pt1 | contig 33342 bp, 26 predicted proteins | sample Leawel138RmetaG_FD_122245 | JGI IMG/M metagenome (GOLD analysis project Ga0172382, IMG submission 122245) | Leachate microbial communities from a municipal landfill in Southern Ontario, Canada - Leachate well 138R metaG | ecosystem: Engineered > Solid waste > Landfill > Unclassified | place...
CACGCGGCGCTCGGACGCAACGGCGGACGCCACGATCCACTCCTTGATCTCGGCAACGCCCTTGCCCTCCAGCGCCATCTGGTGCGCCTTATGAATGAGCTTGCCGTCGATGGTCTCGCGCTCGAGCAGCGCCTCGGCCACGGCTTCCACCGTGGTCCAGTTCTGCGTGATGAGCTCGTCGGTCTCGTCGTAGGTGCTGCGGAGGATCTCGCCAACCTCCTCCTCGAGCTCGCGGGCGGTCTCTTCTGAGAAGTCCTTGCGGCGCGAGATCTCGCCGCCCAGGAAGATCGGGCCCTGGTCGGAACCCCACGCCACGTACTCGCGGCTGCCCATGCCCAGGTCGAGCACCATCTGCTTCGCCATCTCGGTGGCCTGCTTCAGGTCGTTGCTGGCGCCGGACGAGATGGTGCCGGTGATCTTCTTCTCGGCAACGCGGCCCGCGAACGCCACGCGCAACTGCGAGCGGAAGCGTTCCACGTCGTAGAACATCTCTTCTTTCGACAGCGGCGCCATGAAACCGCCCGCGCCACCGCGCGGCATGATGGTGACCTTACGGATGTCGCCCAGCACCGGCTGCGCGGCGTAAGCCACGGCGTGACCCGACTCGTGATACGCCAGGTTGCGGCGCTCCTCCTCGGTGGGCACCAGGCTGCCGCGCCGCAACCCGAGCGTGATGCGGTCAAGCGCCTCGTTGAAGTCGGCCCACGTGATGATCTGCTTGTTGTTGCGCGCGGCGATGAGCGCAGCCTCGTTGGTGAGGTTCTCGAGGTCGGCGCCGGAGAACGAAGGTGTGGCCTCGGCCAGGCGCCCCAACTCCACGTCGTCGGACACGGGCTTGTTGCGCACGTGAACCTTGAGGATGTCCTTGCGCTCGGTCTGCGTTGGCAGGCCGATGGTGACCTGGCGGTCGAAGCGCCCAGGGCGCAGCAGGGCAGGGTCGAGGATGTCGGGCCGGTTGGTGGCGGCGATGATGATGACAGAAGTGTCCTTCTCGAAGCCGTCCATCTCGGAGAGAATCTGGTTGAGGGTCTGCTCGCGCTCGTCGTGCCCGCCGCCGATGCCGGCGCCGCGGCGCCGCCCGATGGAATCGAGCTCGTCGATGAAGATGATGGACGGCGCCGCCTTGCGCGCCTCCTCGAACAGGCTGCGCACGCGGCTGGCGCCCACCCCTACGAACATCTCCATGAACTCAGAAGCCGACACGGTGAGGAACGGCACGCCGGCTTCGCCCGCCACGGCGCGCGCCAGGAGCGTCTTACCGGTGCCCGGCGGCCCGACCAGCAGCACGCCCTTCGGGATCTCGGCGCCTATGCGCAGGTACTTCTGGGGGGTCTTGAGGAAGTCGACCACCTCGATGAGCTCCTGCTTGGCCTCCTTGTGGCCCGCAACGTCGGTGAAGGTGGTGTTGACCTTGTTCTCGCGCCCGAACGTCTTGGCCTTGGACTGGCCGAACTGCATGACCTGGTTGGGTCCTCCCTGGGCGCGCATGAACACGAACCAGAAGAAGGCGATGAGCACCAGGATGGGCAGGAACGTTAACAGCAGACCCGTCCACTGCGGCGGGTTGCGGATGGTGACGGCGCCGATGTTGCCGCGCATCTCCTCCAGTAGCGAGTCGGTGAGGATGGCCGTTGTGCGGAAGCTGCGGATGGTCTGCGGCTCCCCTTGGATGGTGACCTGCGACTCGGTGTTGAGCTCGCCGCTGATGACACCGGTGCTGCGGTCCACGGTGACGCTGGCGACCTTGCCTTCCTCAACCAGCTCGGTGAAGGTCGAGTAGTTGATGTCGCGTGTGGCGCCGTTCGAGTTGAACTGGTTGAAGACGAAGATGCCGAGAATGAGCAGCATCACGACCAGCCAGGGGTTGAACGATCGTCTCAACGAGGGCCTCCAGGGCTCAGGCAGCGCGGGCGCCGCGGGAAAAACGAGAGTCAGCGCCTACGGCACCTTCCCGAACCTATATCCACAGAAGGGTATCACCGCTGAATGAGCCGCGGCTGTATAGGACGGAACTCTAGGTTAATGCCCCTTCACCGTCCCGCATGGTGCGTGCGCGACGCTCCAGGTCGGCGTCTACTCGAACTTGAAGCCCTTGGGTACGGTCACCAGTCCGCTGGGGCTGACCGTCATACCGCGCAGGCGGTCATGCATGAGGTCCACGCCGACCTCCTCGCCCTCTGGCACCTCGACGTTCTTGTCGATGATGGCGTTGCGCACCACCGCGTGGCGGCCTATGCGCACGTTGTCGAACAGCACTGAGTTCTCCACCAGCGCGTACGAGTTCACGCGCACGCGCCTGAAGGCCAGGGTGCGCCGCAAGGTGGCGCCCGAGATGATGACGCCGCCTGCCAGGAGGGAGTTGAACGCCTGGCCGCGCCGGTCGTCCTCCTCGTGCACGAACTTGGCTGGCGCCGAGAACTCCGCCGAGGTGCGCAGCGGCCACTCCTCGTTGTAGAGGTCGAACTCGGGCTCCACCGCCACCAGGTCCAGGTTGGCCTCCCAGTACGAATCGAGCGTGCCTACGTCGCGCCAGTAGGTGTTGGGCCCCTCCTGCCCGGGTATCGGGTTACGCGCGAAGTCGTAGGCGAACAGCCGGCGACCGTTCTCCAGGGCGCGCGGCAGAACGTTCTTGCCGAAGTCGTGCTCGGAGTCGGGCCTGGCAGCGTCGTCCTGCAGCATCTCGACCAGCGCGTCCAGCTTGAACACGTAGTTGCCCATGCTGGCCAGGCAGTGCGTCTCACTGCCCGGGATGGCGCGCGGCTGCTCGGGCTTCTCCTGGAACTCCGTGATGCGCCAGTCGTTATCGACCTGCAGAACGCCGAAGCGACGGCCGTCCTCCAGCGGCGTTGGGTAGGCGGCTATGGTCACGTCGGCGTCGTTGCCGAGGTGGTACTCGATCATGTGGCCGATGTCCATCTTGTAGATGTGATCGCCGGAGAAGATGGCAACTAAGTCCACGCTGTGGTTATCGACCAGGTGAAGGTTCTGGTAGATGGCGTCCGCGGTGCCGCGGTACCACTCGGCTCCCAGCTCCTCGTACAGGTACATCTGCGCGGGCGCCAGAGTTATGAAGTGGTCGTCGAGGAAGGTGCCGAAGCGCCAATGGCGCTGAATATGCTCGGTCAGCGACTGCGCCTTGAACTGAGTCAGCACGTAGATGCCGTAGACGCCCGAGTTGATCATGTTGTTGAGCGCGAAGTCGATGATGCGGTACTTGCTGCCGAACGGCACCGAAGGCTTGGTGCGCTTCCACGTGAGGGGGTGCAGGCGCGAGCCTTTGCCGCCCGCCAGTACCATGCCGATGGTCTTGACCTTGCGAGTAAGCATTGACCCTCCAGCCCCGTGCGCGTAGGCGATGTCGGTCACGCGCATGATATCGCGGCCCAACAGGGGTAACCTCCCAGGCGATGAGTGCCGAGACACCCAATGAGGCAAGCGCACAGCTGCCTATGGTCAACGCGGCTGCGGGCGCCAGCCTGCCGAGCTTGTATGACTACCCGGTCGAGCGGCTGCCGCTGCCAGACGGCCAACCTGAGTTCAGGCGCACACAGCTGGCCGACTGGCTCTACCGGCACGGCGTAGCCGACTACGCCGGCATGACAAACTTGCCTGCGAGCATGCGCGAGGAGCTGGCGGCCTCGTACCGCGTGGACCCGTTCGTGCGCGCGGACCGCTTCGCCTCGTACGACGGCTCGGTGCGTTACCTCTTCACCCTGCCGGACGGCAAGCAGACCGAGGCCGTGTACATGCCGTACGCAGGCCGGCGCACGGTGTGCATAAGCTCTATGGTCGGCTGTCCCGCCGGCTGCGCCTTCTGCGCCACCGGCGCCATGGGGTTCGGTCGCAACCTCACCCAGGGCGAGATCGTGGCGCAGCTGGTGGTGGTGGCGCGCCTCGAGGGCATCGAGCCCAACAGCATCCGTAACGTGGTGCTCATGGGAATGGGGGAGGCGCTGCTCAACTACGACAACGCCGTGGGCGCCATCCGCACGCTCATCGACCCGCAAGCGCTCGACATGTCGCCCCGCCGCATCACCCTCTCGACCGTGGGCCTGCCGAACCGCATCCGGAGGCTCATCGCCGAGGAGCTGCCGCTGGTGCTGGCGGTGAGCCTGCACGCACCCGACCAGGAAACGCGCGAACGCATCATCCCCACCGCTCACGCGCAGCCGGTAGCCGAGATCATGGCCTCGCTGCATGAGTGGCAGGCGCAGATCGGTCGGCGCATAACCATCGAATACACCATGCTGGACGGCGTTAACGACCACGTGTGGCAGGCCCGCAAACTAGCGCAGCTGCTCACGAACCTCAACAGCCACGTGAACCTCATCCCGTTCAACCCGTGGACCGATTCCGGCTTCGCTGGCACGCCGCGGGCGCGCCTCACAGAGTTCGAGAACACCCTCAAGCAGGCCGGAGTCAGCGTGTCGGTGCGCTTCAGCCGGGGCCGCGACGCCGGGGCCGCGTGCGGGCAGCTGGCGCTGCAGGGCGCCTCCAGCACGCTGTAGTTGCCGCTTGCAGCGGGCGCATCAGGTAGTGCTTTTCACATGCCGCCGCCCTGCCCGCGTTATAGACTTGCCAGCGATTCTCGCGTAGCACACGTTGCCTACGGCTGCCTTAGCGCACGAGTCGTGGCGGCGTCTGGCACCGCGATCTGGAGGCTGGAATGGTTCTAGGTAATCGCAGGTGGAGCAGCAGGGCGGTCCTCACCGTTCTGGCTGCCGTTCTCCTGCTCTCGCCGGCTTGGGGGCAGTCGACGCTGGCCCAGCTACGCGCAGAGGTCCAGGCCAATCCTGGCAGTGTCACCGCTTGGGTGGCGTTGGGGAACGCCCAGTACGAGATCTCTGAGTACGACCAGGCGCGCGAGAGCTTCCTTGAAGCCATAGCGCTCGATTACCTGTCGGGCGACGCGCATTACGGCCTCGGCATAGCGCAGTTCTCCAGGGGCGACTACCAGGCCGCCCTGTTCGCCTTCAACGAAGTAACGCGCCTCTACCCCGAGCGGTTCGACGGTCAGTTCAACCGCGCGGTCACGCTGGCGCGTCTGCGGCGCCCGGCCGAAGCGGCCCAGGCCTTCAGGGCGGCGCTCGAGCAGGCCGAGCCCGAGGCCGACGCCACCGACAGGGTGCAGGCCTACCTGGGGCTCGCCGGTCAGCTCGAGCTGACCGAGAGCTGGGGCGAGGCGGCCGACGCCTACGCCGCCGCTCTGGAACTGGAGCCGACCAACTCCGAGTACATCCTCAGGCGCGGTCAGGCGCTGCAGCGCGCGGGCCGTGGCCTGGAGGCCCTGCCCGAGCTCACCGCGCTCGAGGCCGAGAGCGGCGACCACCGCGTCAGCTCGCTCGTGTCCGACATCTACGTCAGCCAGGGGCAGATCGATTACGCCATCTGGTCGCTGGAGCGCGCCCTGCAGAAGGCCGAAGCCGTAGCCGACACCGGCGCGCAGGCCAACATCCTGGTCAAGCTGGGAACCCTGCAGCGCAGCCTCGGCCGCGACGCGCAGGGCACCGAATCGTTCGAACGTGCGGTAGCCATCGACTCCTCCTCGTGGGAAGCGCAGTACAACCTCGGCGTCAGCTACTTAGAGAGCGGCCAGACGCGCGCTGCCCTCGCGCCGCTCGAGCGCGCCCAGCAGCTGGGCGCCGACCGGGCCGAGGTGTACCTGGCCCTGGCTAGCGCCAACGACCTCCTCGGTCAGAACGCCGCGGCGCTGAGTAACGCCCAGGAAGCCATCCGGCGCCTGAACGACCCCGCACTGCTAGTCGACGCCCGCTTCATCGCTGGCCGCGCGCATTACCGCGCCGGTGACTTCACCGCCGCGGACCTGGAACTGCGCCAGGTGCTCGACGCACGCCCTAACGACCCCCAGGTGCAGTTGTGGAGCGGCCTGGCCGCCTACCAGCTGGGCGACTACGCGGCCGCCGTGCGCAACTTCGAGCGGGCCGTGCAACTCAACCCCAACAGCATCGAGTCGCGCGTTAACCTCGGGGCCGGCTACCTGGCCGCCCAGCGCTACTCCGAAGCGCAGACCGTGTACGAACTGCTGGTCGACCAGAACCCGACCGACAACGAGAGCCTGTACAACCTGGGCTGGGCGCTCTTCTCGCAGGACCGGCGGGGCGGCGCGCGCGACGCCTGGGTGGGTGCCTGTGAGGGCGGATTCCAGCCCGCCTGCACGGCGATCACCACCTACCTCTGACCTCGACCCCTCGGTTCCTGGGCGGCACTAATAGCCACCCGGGAACCGAGGTTGGACCAATTACCCGGCGCAAGCCTTAGAATGGGACTCATGGACTGGCTTAGGCGCAACTGGCCCGACTTGCTGATCGGCGTGGCTCTAGTGGCCGTGATCGCCGGAATCATCGCTACCCTCATATCGGGCGGCTCGTTCTTCCCGTTCGGGCAAGGTGGCACGACCACCACGACACCGCCCGCCCAACCGTCCACCCCCATCACCGGAACCACCACGCCCGGCGCTACACAGGCTGGCACCGGTCAGCCTGGAGTGGCGCAGCCCGGGGGCACCCAACCGGGTGCGACAACGCCGGCTGAGCCGGGCGCAAGCACGGACCCCGCGACCGGCACCGTGACCGAAACGCCTGCGTCGCCGGCGGGCGTAGCCGTACTGCCGCCGACCGGCACTGCCGGACCGGCCAGTGGTACCGGCTCCGGCACGGGCGCGACCACAGGCGGAACTACAGGCGGCACTGTCAGCGGCACCACAGGCGGCACGGCCAGCGGCTCTACAGGCGGCGTGACAGCCCTGCCGCCTTCCGGCGCCGCCACACCGGGCAGCACGACCACCACGTCCACCACGGCGCCAAGCGCCACGCCCGCCACCCCCAGCGCGACCGCGCCCAGCGCGACCACCCCGAGCGCCGCCACGCAGACCCCGACCGGCACGCCGGTCGCTGCCAGCGCCAGCGCCGAGGAGGCCTCCTACCGGGTATCGGTGGGCGCCTTCGGCAACGCCGACAACGCGCAGCGCCTGGCGCAGCAGTTCCAGGGCGCCGGCTACCCGGTGCTGCTCGGCACCCAGGGCAACCTGACCATCGTGCTCCTAGGGCCCTACGCTTCCGACAGCGAAGCGCGCCGGGTCGCCGATCAGGTCGACGGCACCTTCGGCATCGTAGACCCCACCGTGTACCGCTTCGAACCCGAAGATGGCGTGGCCGCCACCACGGCGCCCGCCGCGCCCGCCAGTACCACGCAGGCCGCTCCGGCCGCGCCCGCCGCCACGCCAGCGGCACCAGCCGCCGCGGCCTCCGGGCGCTACCTGCAGGTGGGCGCCTACGCCAACCGCGAGAGCTCGCTGCCGCAGCGCGAACGCCTGGAAGGCATCGGCTTCACCGTCACCGAGGTGCAGGAAGGCGCGCTCCTTAAGCTGCTCGTTGGCCCTTACCAGGGCGCCGCGCTCAGCGACGCTCAGAGCCGGCTGGCAGCCGAGGGCATAGAGAACTTCGCGCGCGGGCTCTGATGAGCGGTGAGGACGCAGGCGAGCCCAGGCAGGACCATGCCTAGGAAGATCCCATCGGTGACCATCAGTCGCCTGGTGGGGTACCTGCGTGTGCTCACCGGCCTCGAGCAGAGCGGCGTCGACTACGTGACCTCCGAGGAACTAGGCGCCGCCGCGCGCGTGAGCGCTCACCAGGTGCGCAAGGACCTCGTGCACGCCGAAGCGTCCGGCACGCGTGGGCGCGGCTACACGGTGGCCATCCTGCGCCGCGAGCTGAGCAGCCTGCTGGGCCTCACACGCGACTGGAACGTTGCCATCGTCGGCATGGGGCGCCTGGGACAGGCACTGGTCGACTACCCCTACTTCCAGAACTACAACTTCAGGCTGCGCTGCGGGTTCGATAACGACCCGTCGAAGGTGGGGCGAAGCTTCGGCGCACTGCAGGTTCACGACACCAGCGACCTAGCCAAGTACGTTGAGGAGCTCGGGCTCGACATCGCCTTCCTCACCGTGCCGGTCAACCACGCACAGTCCGCCGCCGACGCGCTGGTGAACGCCGGCATCCGCGGCATCCTCAACTTCACCCCGACCGTCCTGCAGGTGCCGCAAGACGTGCGGGTTGAGCCCATCGACTTCGTGGCGGGCCTCAAGCGCCTGGCGTACTACCTCCAGCCGGCAGGCTGAGGCGGCCCGGGAAGCGGTGGCCTAACGCGCGGTGGGCGCCGCGTGGGCACTGGGTATAGTTGACCGACATGTTCGAGCTGATCGCCCCCGACCTGCGCCGCTTCGAAGAGCGCCTGCCGAACGAGTTGACCTCAAACGTCGCCTTCATCGAAGCCATCGGCGAAGACCTGGTCGCCGCCGGCGGCAAACGCCTCAGGCCCGCGCTGGCGTTCCTAACGGGCAGGCTCCTGGCGGCCGACCCGGAGGCCACCATGCAGGTGGCGCTGGCGGTCGAGCTGCTGCACTCCGCCTCGCTACTGCACGACGACCTCATAGACGACGCCGATACACGCCGCGGCAGCGAAGCCGCCTTCAAGCGTTACGGCAACGTGGTCAGCGTCATGTCGGGCGACTTCATGCTGGCCCGCGTGCTCGGGCTCCTCGCCCGCACCGGCAGCCCGGAGTTCACGCGGCTCATGTCGCACACCGCCGCCGCCATCTGCGAGGGCGAAGTGCTGCAGTTCCAGGTCGCGTCGCTAGCCGATTACTCGTACGAGAACTACCAGCGCGTAATCGAGGGCAAGACCGCCGCCCTGCTGGCCGCCGCTTGCGAAGGCGTCGCGCTGCTGGCCGGAGCGCCGCCAGCGCAGGCGGCAGCGCTAAGAGCGTTCGCGCTGGCTTACGGCAGGGCGTTCCAGATGCAGGACGACTACCTCGACCTGCTGGGTGACCCCGAGCGCCTCGGCAAACCCGTGGGCGGCGACCTGAGGGAGGGCAAGGCCACCTACGCGGTGCTCGTCCTGCTGCTCGACCACGACCTGGCGGAGGCCAGGGCCATAGTCGAACGGCGCGCCGCGCGGCCAGGCGACGTGGAGCGCATGATCGAGCTCATTCACGCTCACGGCGCGCACCGCAGGGCGCGCGACCGCATAGCTCAGGAGGCCGAAGCGGCGCTGGCGGCGCTGCAGGCGTTCGCGCCCTCGCCCGCCCTGAACGCCCTTACCGCCCTGGCCGAAAGCGAGACGTTGCGGGTCGGCTGACCCACCCGCGCGCCGCAACCCCAAGGTCGCGTGAAGGCGCGCAGGCGAGTACGGCGGGCACCATCACCTCGGCGCGCTACACTTGCTGCGATGCCTGATACCGATATCGACCAGGTCATGCGCTTCTTCCACGATCATCCGGAGCGCCCCTGGCACGTACAAGACATACAAAGAAGACTCAAGCTCGACGACCGCGGCACCTTAAGGACCGTGCTGGCCGACCTCGTGGACCGGGGCGACCTGGTCCGCACGCGCCGCCGCACCTACGGCCTGCCGCAGGAGATGAACCTGATAGTGGGCAAGCTGCAGGTCGCCTCGGGCGGTTACGGCTTCGTCATCCCCGACGCCGGCGGGAAGGACCTCTTCATCCCCGCCGACCGCTTAGGCGGAGCCTGGGACACGGACCGCGTCATCGCGCGGCCCAGCCCGCAGAAGGGCGACGACGAGCGCCCCAGCGGCGAGATCGTGCGGATCGTTGAGCGCGGCTACCAGCAGGTGGTCGGCACGCTCGAGTACGCCCGCGGCTACGCCATATTGCGGCCAGACAGCGTGCGCCTGCGCGAGCGGATACTGCTCACACCCGAGTCCGTCGGCAAGCTGGAGGGCGGCTCGCGCATCGTGGTCGGCATGGTGTGGCCCGAGGTGTCGGGCGAGAAGGAGCCGTTCGGCGAGGTGCTGGAGTTCCTGGGCGACTCCGACGATCCCGAGGTCGAGACCCGCGCCGTGATCGTGAAGTACGGCCTCAAAGCCGAGTTCGACAAGAACACCATGGCGGAAGCCAAGGCGGTGCCCGACCACGTCACCGCCGAGATGATGGGTGGCCGCACCGACTACCGCAAGGTCAACACCATGACCGTGGACGGCGAGGACGCCAAGGACTTCGACGACGCCATCTCTGTCGAGCGGCTCGACAGCTCCCGCGACGGCCTGCTACGCGTGGGCGTGCACATCGCCGACGTGAGCTACTACGTGGCGGAGGGCACCTCGCTCGACGAGGAGGCAGTGGAGCGCGCCACCAGCGTGTACCTGCCCGGCCGCGTTCTACCCATGCTGCCCGAGGAGCTGTCGAACGGCATCTGCTCGTTGGAGGAAGGCAAGGCGCGCCTGGCGCTCTCCGTGCTGGTAGACATCACCCGTGAAGGCGAGGTCAAGGGCTTCAAGTTCAAGGAGACCGTCATCCAGTCCGACGCGCGCCTCACGTACGAACAGGTGCAGGAGTTCTCAGACGGCGGGCGCCTGCCGCAAGGCAAGCGCAAGCTCGAGCGCGACGTGAAGGTGCTGCTCAACCTCACGCAGCAGCTGCGCAAGGCGCGCATCGGCGCCGGGGCGCTCGACTTCCACTTCACGGAGGCCAAGGTCGACGTGGACGACGAGGGCACCCTGCACGTAACGCCCATCCGCTCGGACTCGGCGCGGCAGCTGATCGAGGAACTGATGCTGCTGGCCAACAGGCTGGTGGCGCAGGAACTCACCCGGCGCGAGGTGCCGGCGCTGTTCCGGGTTCACGAGGACCCCAGCGACGAGAAGCTCGGCGCGCTGCAGAAGGCGCTCGGCAAGCTGGGGTACACGCTCGATCTGGAGCACACCGGACCGCAGGACCTTCAGGCCATCCTGCGGCAGGCCGCCGGCAAGCCCGAAGCGCAGCTGGTCAGCACGCTCCTGCTGCGCAGCCTGAAACAGGCCAAGTACTCGAGCGAGGACCTGGGCCACTTCGGGTTGGCTTTCCCCAGCTACCTCCACTTCACCAGCCCCATCCGGCGCTACCCCGACCTGGTCGTGCACCGCGTGGTGCGCGGCATGCTGCAGCACAGGCTCTCGCCCACGCTGAAAGAGCGCATGCGAACGGACTTCCCGCGCCTGGCCGAGCACATCAGCGCGCGCGAACGCGTGGCAGAGGAAGCCGAGCGCGACCTGACCCGCTACTTCCACGCGCGCTGGGCGAAGGACGAGATCGGCACGGCTTACACCGGCACCATCGTGGGCGTCACCAACTTCGGCTTGTTCCTCGAGCTGCCCAACGGCGTAGAGGGGCTCATGCACGTGAGCCAGCTCATGGACGACTACTACCTCTACCTTGAGGACTCGCTCATGCTCATGGGCAAGCACACCCGCAAGAAGTACCGGCTGGGTGACCGCGTCGAGGTGCGGATCCTGGCCGCTAACCCGACCCAGCGCCAGATAGACCTGCTGCCCGCCGACATGGAGATGCCCGAGATCGAACCCGAGGAGCGCATAGTCGTCACGCGGCCGCCGAAGGTGCTTAAGAGCCCAGCTCAGGGCGTGGCCGAGGGCGTAGCGGCCGAGACCCGCACGAGCCGCCCCGCCCGCAAGGCCCCCGCCACCAAGGGCAGCAAGGACGCGAAGGCCGGCCAGGAAACGAAGGGCGCCACTGGCGGCAAGGATGGCAGGGCAGCCAAGGAGCCGCAAGCCGCCAAGAGCGGCGCCAAACAGGCGGTCAAGGGGCCGAAACCAGCTCAAGGACAGCAGAAGAGCCAAGCGCAGAAAGCCGCGGAACCCGCCAAGGCGCCCGCCAAACCGAAGCAGGCGCCTGGGCGTCAGCAACCTCAAGCAGCCAAGACTAAGCAGTCTGGCGGGGAGCGGGGCAAACAGGCGGCCGGTGCAGCCGGGCAGCCGCGCCAGGCTCAAGCCGCCGCGCAGGAGCCGAAGCCGGCTACCAAGCGCAAGAAGCGCCGAGTACTCAAGTTCGGCTGACCGCCGGGGTGGCGCCCGGCCTGGCGTCTGGTACACTTCGCCCCTAAGCAGAGCCAGGAGATCCGCATGGCCCACGAGTACCGCTACCCGCTCACACGTGTCTGCCTAAGGGGCGGCAACATGACCTTGCCGCGCACCATGATCGGCCTGTTTCCCGCCGAGGGCGAAGTCACAGTAGTTGATAGCCTCACCGGCGAGGAGCACACGGCGTTCATGAGCGGCCCCCGCGTCGTGTCTGGTCTGGGCGCGCTGTACCGGACGCACGGGCTCGACGTCAACGACGAGCTGCTCGTTACGCGGCTGGCGGAGGGGCGCTTCGGCGTGACCCCGGTCGTGCGAGTCGTAACCACGGAGGAGCCAGACGCGGAAGCCTCCGGCGCGGACGATGACGGGCCCCGGGGTGACGGCGACCAGGCAGTCGGCGCTGAAGCGGCGCAGCTCGCAGCAGATGGCCCGGGCGCTCCGGAATCTGCCGACGCCGCGCGCCAGGAGGCGCACGCCGCTGACGCAAGCGTGGGGCGCCAGCCCGGCGCCGCCAGCGAAGCCACCGTTACTGGCGCCCCCCCGGCGGACGAACGAACCAGCCTGGACCCGCGGCTGGCTGTGCATCGGGCCGAGACCGCGTTGTCGGAACTCGAGAGCGAGGGGTTGGGGCAGCGCCCGACGCGGGCGACGGCTGGTCCAGTTTCCGGCGCTGGGAGCGTCTCTGATGGCGCGGAAGCGGAGGCGGAACGCTCGTCCGGCCCGTACGCCGAAGGCGGACCTGAACAGGCAAGCCTCTGGGACAGTGGTGGCAGTGGAGACAGTGCGGGCAGTGGGGGCAGTGCGGGGCCAGAGCCCAGCGTGGACCTCGCCAGTGCGGCAGGGCAGGGGGCGCCGGTCGCGGCGTCCACGCCTGCGCCGACTGCCGCTCGCGGCGCACGGGTCCCCGCCTACGAGAGCGACGAGGACCACGCCGCCGCGCTGGCGGCCGTGGCGCTGTCTTCGCGCCTGAGGCGCGTGTTCACTCGTCTCGGTTACCGCATCGAGCCTTTGGCTGGCGGCGTGCACTTCTTACACGCTGACTTGGGCCGGCGCCGCTACAAGGTGCTCGTGCAGCTGCTGCGCAGTGGCGAGCGGCTCGACTGGGCCGGCCTGCTCTCGCACCGGCGCAACTCGCCCGCCAACTACCTGGCGGTGGTCGGTGACCGCTCCGATCTCGTGCGGTTGAGCAACCCGGCCGACCTGGCGCGCGCCACGTTGTGGAGCTGGGAGGCGCTGGGGCGCCTCGAGGAGTTACACCACACGGTGCCCGTGACCCCGCTCGATCTTGAGTCGCACTTCGCGCGCGACGGCCTGTTCGAACAGGGACTGAAACGGTTCGAAGCGGACGTGGCGGCGCGCGTCGCGCAGCGCGGCGCCGCCTCGGAGGTGCTAACGCGCCTGGCGCGTAACCGCGCGCCCTCGGTGTTCCTGCTGGAGGAGCTGGCGCAAGACGTGAACCTTAGCCGCGACGCCGTGCTGCGCATCCTCGACAGCTTCGCGGAGGCGCCCATGCACCTGGTGGCCAAGGTCGACAGCGGCGAGTTCCTGCTGCGGCAACCGGTGGACGCGGCGCTGGCCTCGTTGGCCTCCTACGCCGAGTCGCTGCGTCAGCGGCTACCGGTCGGGCGCCGTGAAGTGATTACCGGGTTGGATGACCCGGAGCTGGGTGAGGGGCTCCTGGACGAGGTACCCGCAACGGGCGGAGAAGCGCGCGCGTCCGAGGCGCAGGGCGAGGTCGCAGGGGAGCTGCCCGCAGAACGTTAGGCGGCCACAGCGGCCGTTAGCCGACCAACGCTGTGGTTCCGAGGTCCTGCAGTGCCGTCACGCCGGGCTCGATTGCTGCACGCGCCGCGAGCGCTTTCACGGTCCAGCGCGCGGCCTCTAGCGTGCTGCAGTACGGTACGCCGTTCTCCAGGGCCCGGCGCAGCTCGGCCGTGTGAGCCACGTCGAAGAGCAGGTCGTAGTCGGGCTCGGTGTCCGTGACGGCGCCGCGCTTAACGGTGAAGCCCAGGCGTTCTAGCTCGGGCGCAAGTTCCTCAAGCGGCTCGCCGATGAGGCGCGCCACGGCCTGAGCGCCAGGTAACGGGAAGCGTTGACCTGCCGCCACGGCCGCCTTGTAGTACGCCAGGTAGGGGTCGGCGTCGATGCCCATGGTCTCGCCCGTGGAGCGCATCTCAGGTCCCAGCACGGGCAGAACGCCCGCGAACTTGAGGAACGGCAGCACCACTTCCTTCACGCTGTAAACGCTGGGAGTGGGCTTCTCGGTGAAACCGATCTCGGCCAGTGTGCGGCCCGCGGCTATAAGTGCAGCGTACTTGGCGAGCGGCTTGTCGACCGCCTTGGAGAGGTACGGCACGGTGCGACTGGCGCGCGGGTTGGCCTCGACCACCAGCACGTCGTCGCCCCGCACCACGTACTGCACGTTGATGAGGCCGCGCACGCCGATGGCCTCAGCGAGCTTGACCGTGTGATCCTCGATGGTCCTGATGACCTTGTCGGACAGGTGCACCGGCGGTGTGATGGTGGCGCTGTCGCCCGAGTGCACGCCGGCCAGCTCGATGTGCTCCATGATGCCGGCCACAACCGTGGTGCGGCCGTCGCTCAGCGCGTCGACGTCGACCTCTATGGCGCCCTCGATGAAGTCGTCGATCAGGATGCTCGGGTTGCCGGGCAACTCGGCGTACACCACGGCGAGGTACTCCTCCAGCTCCTCGCGCGAGCGCACCACGCGCATGGCCCGGCCGCCCAGAACGTAGCTGGGGCGCACCATGACGGGGTAACCGATGATGTCGGCGAGCTGCACCGCCGCGGCCGGCTCGGTGGCCACGCCACCGCGCGGTTGCGGGATCTGGAGCCTTTCGCATAGCGCGTGGAAGGCGTCACGGTCCTCCGCCTCGTGGATAGCGGCTGCCGGGGTGCCCCAGATGGGCACGCCTGCCTCTTCCAGCGCCCGCGCCAGCTTCAGCGGCGTCTGGCCGCCCAGCTGCACGATGACGCCGTCGGGTTTCTCGTGATCGACGACGTTGATGACGTCCTCGAAAGTGAGCGGCTCGAAGTAGAGCCTGTCGGCCGTGTCGTAATCGGTGCTCACCGTCTCGGGGTTGGAGTTCACCATGATGGTCTCGAAGCCGGCGGTCTGCAGCGCCCAGACGGCGTGCACCGTGGCGTAGTCGAACTCCACGCCCTGGCCTATGCGGTTCGGGCCCGAGCCCAGGATCATGACCTTCGGGTCGCTGGTGGGCGGCAGTTCGTCCTCCCACTCGTACGACGAGTAGAGGTACGGCGTGAACGCCTCGAACTCCGCAGCGCAGGTGTCGACCATCTTGTACACGGGCTCGCCGCGCTTGGCCAGGCGGTAGCGCCGCACGTCGGCTACTGGTACGCCCTTCAGCTGCGCCACGTCCATGTCGGAGAGGCCGATGCGCTTGATCTCGCGCCACAGCTCCCACGACCAGGCGGCCGGTTCGGGCAGTTCAATGATCTCGCGCTCGACCTGGGCTATCTCGCGCAGCTGCCCGAGGAACCACGGGTCAATGCGGGTGGCTTCGTGTAGCCACTGCACCGAGCGCCCGCGCCGCAGCAACTCCAGCACGGCCGGGAGCCGCCGGGGGTTGGGGTAGAGGCGCGCCTCCAACTGCTCCTCCGTCAGGTCGCTGGTCTCGCTGCGCACGTCCAGCTCGAGCGAACGCAGCGCCTTGAGCAGCGACTCCTTGAAGGTGCGACCGATGGCCATGACCTCGCCCACGGAGCGCATCTGCGTGCCGAGCGCGTCCGGCGCGTCAGGGAACTTCTCGAAAGCGAAGCGCGGCACCTTGGTCACCACGTAGTCGATGCTCGGTTCGAACGCGGCTTTCGTTTCGCGCGTGATGTCGTTTGGCAACTCGTCCAGGTGGTAGCCGACCGCTAGCAGCGCCGCGATCTTGGCTATCGGGTAGCCGGTGGCCTTGCTGGCCAGCGCCGACGAGCGCGACACGCGCGGGTTCATCTCGATAACGATGACGGCGCCGTCCTCAGGGTTGATGGCGAACTGGATGTTGGAGCCGCCCGTGTCGACACCGATCTCGCGGATGATGTCGATGCCGTAGTCGCGTAGGCGCTGGTACTCCTTGTCAGACAAGGTCTGCGCTGGCGCCACCGTGATGCTGTCGCCCGTGTGCACGCCCATGGGGTCGAAGTTCTCGATCGAGCAGATGATGACCACGGTGTCGTTGCTGTCGCGCATGACCTCGAGCTCGTACTCTTTCCAGCCCAGCACCGACTGCTCGACCAGCACCGTGTTGACCGGTGAGTCGTGCAGGCCCTGGCTGACGATGGCGCGGAACTCGGCCTCGTCATGCGCGATGCCGCCGCCGGTGCCGCCCAGAGTGAAGCTGGGGCGGATTATCGCCGGGTAACCGATCTCGGTCACGAACTCTAGCGCCTCGCCCAGGCTGCCCACCATCTTGCCCGCGGGGGTGGCCACGCCGATCTTGGCCATGGCCTCCTGGAAGAGCTTGCGGTCCTCACCCTTCTGGATGGCTTCGTAGTTCGCGCCTATCAACTCGACGCCGTAGCGCTTCAGTACACCTAGCTCGTACAGTTTGGACGCCAGGTTGAGCGCGGTCTGACCGCCGAGGGTGGGGAGCAGCGCGTCGGGCCTCTCCGTGGCGATGACCTTCTCGACGAACTCGGGCGTTAGCGGCTCGATGTACGTTCGGTCGGCTACCTCGGGGTCCGTCATGATGGTGGCCGGGTTGGAGTTCACCAGCACCACCTCGAAGCCTGCGCTGCGCAGGGCCTTGCAGGCCTGGGTGCCGGAGTAATCGAACTCGGCGGCCTGCCCGATGACGATGGGGCCGGAGCCGAGGATAAGGATCTTCTTTATGTCTTCGCGTTTGGGCATTTAGGGACCTGGAGAAACCGCCACTTCCAGGTGGGGAGTGTAGCACGCAGGCTCAGGCGCGATGAGTCGGTAGGTAGGCAGCGAGAGCAGTTGTTCTCGGCTGTGGACCCGCTAGGCGCGGCACGGTGGGCGCGGCTGGCCCATGCTCGGAGCATGAAGCGTAGCGCGGCAGCCAAGAAGTCGGAGGCGCGCCGGTGGCGGCCCGCGAACGGTGCGCCCGCGGCGCCCAGCGTGCCCGAGGAGCTGACCGCCACCCAGTTCATCACGCTGGTCAAGCGCGGCCGTCTCGCAGACCCGCGCCTGACCGAGCTGCGCCGCGGGCGTGCCGTCAGGCTCGCGCAGCCGGCTGGCCAGGCGGCCGAGGTGCTGCAGCGCCTCGAGCGGCTGTTAGGAGCAGGGTTAGCCGACTCTGGCGCCGTGGTGCGGGTGCGCCCACTCGTCCGGCTCGGCGTCGCTGACCTGTGGCGCCCGCCACTGGCTGTCTTCCCGGCGCGCGGCTCCAGCGCGCTCGGCGGGGTGTGGGCCACGCAGGAGGCTGCGGCCGCGCTGTTGGTGGTGCTTACCGGCAGCGGCGAGGCCGTGCAGGCGCGGCTGGCGGGCTACGCCGCGTCGAAGTCGCGCGAGGTTTGGGTGCTGGATCTATGCGCCGGCTGGACCGTGCGGCACCTCTCCATCTGGGCGGGTAAGTACCAGTCACGCACGCTGTGGTACCCCGGTGAGCGCGTGCCCGTGGCTGCCCTTAGCGGCGTGCACGTTGAGCCACTGGAACAGGACTACCGCCCGGCCGACAAGCTGGCGGGCGGTCCAGACTGTGGGCAGCGGGCATGAGCCGCCCGCTCACTCCTCCGGCGCCGGTACCAGCTCCACCACGAAGGCTTCACCGGCCGCTTCCACCGTGTCGCCGTCTACGATGCGGCGCTTGCGGCGCGTTTCCACAACGCCGTTAACGCGCACTTCGCCAGCCTGGATCAGATGCTTGGCGTGACCGCCGGTGGCGGCCACGCCGAAGAACTTGAGCACGTCGTCCAGGCGCATGGCCGGCTGGTCCGCCTCCAGGTAGTCGGGCTGTTCGCCAGCCGGCACGGCCTTCTCGCCTTTGTTACCGCCATCTCTCATGCGTATCCGGCGGAGTGTAACACCGCTCCTTGCCGCCGCCAACGGGCAGCGTTGTAACTAGGGCATTTCCCTGATCTCGGTGGCCTGTGACCAGACAACCTGCCACTGACCGTTTCGCAGCTCGTACGCGTCCGTATGCCAGTACTGCGCCGACGGCATGGGCTGGCCCATGACCAGGATCTCTAGCGCCGCCCGGTAGCGCACGACCGCGCTGTTACCGTAGTAGCGCACCGCCACCTCGCTCACAGGTTCCCACAAGGTGTAGTCGATGACGCCCTGGCTCAGCTGACCCAGGTAATCCTCCTTGGTGAGCGTGAAGCCGAACGGGTTTATCAGCTGGAAGTCGTCGGCGTGCAACCTTTCCGCGACTTCAATGTCGCCGTCAACCAGCGCCCGCAGGCGCTCGACCTCTACTTCGCGCAGCGTCTCCATTCCCACCTGCGCCTCCTGTTGCTGCGCTGCCGACGTCGCTGACATAGCCAAAACCGCAACCAGCCACAGAACTGCGGCGCAGCCCGCCAGCAGCCAACTCACTCTTATTCGTTTCAGCATGCGCGTAACCGTGCTTCCGTACCAGCCTTAGGGCATCTCCCTGACTTCGGAAGCCACCGACCACACGGCCTGCCACTGGTCGCCCCGCAGTTCGTACGTCACCAGGTGCCAGATGTGCTGCTCGGGCAGCACCTCACCTTCCAACTCCACTTGCATGGTCGCCAGGTACTTCAGCGCGGCGCCGGTGCCGAACACCCGGACTTCCATGTTGCTGATGTCGATCTTCAAGAACACCAGCCCGCCCACGTTCACAACGTCCAGGATGTCGTTCTTCGTGAGCTGTCCACCGAACGGGTTTATCAGCCGGAAGTCGTCGGCGTGGAACGGATCTACCGCCGCCACGTCGCCCTCCACCATCAGGCGCTGCCGTTCGAGTTCCAGGTTCCGGATGTGCTCTTCCAGGTCCGCTGTGCTCTGGGCCAGCGCGGCGGCGCCGAACACCAACACCATGATCGTGATGAAACGCCCAATTAGCAACTTGCCGTGACTAACCTTCATGACACCCTCCTGACTGAAGTCAGCACTCGATAATTTGTGCTGTGAATGCACAGTAGAGAGGGCGGCGTGATCCGGGCGTGATTCGGTGAGGTCAAGCCAGCCAATCGCCGAAAAGGGCACGGTAGGGGCGCGCTTTCGCGCGCTACCACGGTTGCACCAGACCGTTGCCCAGGCATGCTGTACCATCACTCTGAAAATGGAGGCCTACGCTAGGCTACTAGGCCCGCCGCGCTTCCGCGTTGGCGGCGCAACGTACGAGCCTCCCCCCACAAAGGCGACCGCTTTACTCTGCTACCTGGCTTACAAGGGGGAGTGGTGCAGCCGTGACGAGTTGCTTTACGTTTTCTATCCTGACGTACCAGAGAGCGCCGCGCGCAGGAACCTGCGCCAGATCCTCTCGTCGTTAAGGCGCGCACCGTTCAGCCAGGGCCTGCACAGCGACCCGCAACGGGTGCGGATGACCGTGCCGACCGACGTGAAGGAGTTCCTGGCAGCCCTTACAGTGCAGGACGTCGTTCGGGCCAGCGAGCTGTTCGGCGGGACGTTGCTGGAGGGCGCCACCGGGGTCGACGCGCACGAGTTCCAGTCGTGGCTTGAGGCGCAGCGGAGCGAGCTTCTGAGCGGCTGGCGCGACCTCGTGCTCACGCACGCCGCAACCTTGGAGCCAGCCCGCGCCGGCGAGGCGCTGCGCACACTGCTCAGGTACGACAGTCTAGACGAGGACGTTCTACAGGCGTACATGCGCGTGTCGCACGCGGCCGGTCAGACCACCGCCGCGCTGCGCGCCTTCAGGGCGTTCGAGCACAACTTGCTGAGCGAGATGGGGTTGGAACCCGCCACCGACACCCTGGAACTGGCCGCGCAACTGGCGGCGCAGCGCGGCACCAGCGACTTGGGAACCGCGGCGATCTCAGTGGTGCCAAGCCGCCAAGGCAGTCAACCGGTGGCCGCGACGCAGCCAGAACTGCCGTGGGTGGCGGCGCGCGGCGCAGGTACCGCTTTCGTGGGCCGCCGCGATGAGACCACCGCCATCGCAGCTTTACTGCATGAACCCGACTGCCGCCTGCTGACCCTGCTGGCCGCCGGCGGCACCGGCAAGTCGCGGCTGGCCTGGGAAGTAGCCAACCAGCAGCGAGCCGAGTTCGGGGGCGGCTGCTACTTCGTGGAGCTGGACTCACTGACCTCTGAGAGTGCGGTGCCCGCCACTATAGCCGCCGCGCTGGGGATCGCGGCCGAGGACCGCGTGCGGCCACTGAAGCCGGTCGTAGCGGCGATAGGTAATCGTCACGTGCTCATCACCCTCGACAACTTCGAGCACCTGCTTGGGGGCGCCACCCTGTGCTCCGAGCTGCTGGCGGGCTGCCCGAACCTGAAGTTGCTCGTTACCTCGAGGGAGCGGCTGAACGTGCTGGAGGAGTGGGTGCTGCCGCTGGAAGGGTTGAGCATGCCGCCTGAGGGCGCCACAGATACAGAGGCGCTGGCGACCGACTCCGTGGCGCTGTTCGTGAAGCGGGCGACGCAGGTTAGGCACGACTTCTCCATGAGCCACGCGGACGTGACCGCCATCAGGCGCATCTGCCGCCTGGTGGAAGGCTCGCCCCTGGCGCTGGAGATAGCAGCAACGTGGGTCCGGGCTCTCTCCTGCGAGCAGATCCTGGCGGGCCTGGAGCGCAGCATCGACTTCCTGCAAAGACCCACGCGCAACGTGCCCGAGCGGCAGCGAAGCGTGCGAGCGACGCTGGAGTACTCGTGGGGCCTGCTCTCGCCCGAAGAGCAGCAGGACCTGCGCAAGCTGGCCGTGTTCCTAGGGGGCTTCATGCCGGAAGCTGCAGCCGACGTAGCCAACGTGCAGCTAGCGGGCCTAACGGCCCTGGTCGATAAGTCGCTGCTGCGCACCGCGCTGGGCGGCCGCTTCGACCGCCACCCGCTGCTGTACCAGTTCACCCGGGAGAAGCTGGCGGAGGAGCCGGCGCTTCAGAAAGAGCTGGAGGAGCTGCACGGCCGCTACTACCTCAGGCTCCTGCGCGACAACTACGGCGGGCTGGAGACCAAGGACCACCAGGAGGCGCTGGCACTGTTCGAGGACGAGCACGCCAACGTGATCGCGGCGTGGCGCTGGGCTGTAGCCACCACCCGCGTCGACGAGTTGCGAGAGTCGACCTGGGCGCTGGATTCGGTCCTCACGTTCCGCGTGCCGGAAGGGCGCGCCATGATAGCCGAGGCGATAGCGGGACTCGACGAAGGGAACCCCACGCACAGGTCTGCACTGGCGTACCTGCTGATCCAGCAGGGGCACTTCATCTACCTGCTGCACGGCGCCAGCCCAGAGCATGACGCCTCGATCGAGCGCGGGCTCCGGCTCTTCAGGCAGCTGGGGGAACCGGTGGGGTTGATGCGCGGGCTGATAGGTCTGGGCGTCAGCCGGGAATCCAAGAACGACCTGCAGGGCGCCCGCGACATCTTTCTCGAGGGGCTCGAACTGGCGCGCGTTCACGGAACGCCGCGCGACGTCAGCCTTTACCTCTCCAACCTACTGAACGTCGAAAGGGAGCTCAGCGAGCCCGCAGCCTTCGTGGCGCTTTGTGACGCCGCCACCGAGGAGCTCACTGCCCTGGGGAACACTGTGGTCCCGGCTCGGATAGTGTTCGGTCTGGGAACCTACCTGCTTCAGCACGGTGACGCGGAGGCGGGTCAGGCGCTGGCGGAGGAGGGGCTGGAGCAGCTCCGCCAGGTGGGTGACCGGCGCTTCATACCGTTCGGCTGGTTGGCGCTGCAGGCCGCTCAGCGCGGCGATCACCAGGAGGCCGAGTCGTTGGCTCAGGAAGGTTACGCCGTGGTCATGGAGGCCGGGGACCGCTTCGACGAGGTGGTACTGCTGCAGGTGCTGGGTCAGGTGGCCCACCTCCGCGGCGAGCGCGAACTGGCAGCCCAGCGACTCAGCGAGGCCCTGCGCGCCGCCGTGGCCATAAGCCATGGCGGCTTACTGGTCGACACGCTGCTGCAGCTGGCGGAGGTGCTGGCCACGGCCGGCGACCTGGAGCAGGCTGCTACGTGGCTCGGCTTCGTACGCGTCCAGGAGGGCCTGACCCGCCGCCACCTGCAGAAGGTCGAGGCTCAGGTCAAGGATGTGCGCCGGCGGTTGGAGGAGGAGGCGCTAGCGAGCTCGTTCGAGCGCGGCGGCCGGTTGACGCTGGAGTCGGTGGTAGGTGAGCTGGTTGCGTGAAACAGCGGCTTAGGCGCCCGTCAAACGAGCTCCAGAGGCGTGGCTGCAGGATAACTACCCAGGAACTTAACGAAGGCGGCCTTACGCATCAGGTCGGTCATGGCGGCCGCCACGTTGGGCTCTTCTATATGGCCGTCGATGTCGATGTAGAACAGGTAACTCCACGGCTTGTCGCGCCGGGGCCGCGACTCCAGCTTGGTCATGTTGATGTCGTGCTTGGGGAACACCTCCAGGCAGGCCACCAGGTCGCCGGGTCGGTGCCGCGTGGCCAGCACCAGGGAGCTCTTGCAAGGCCCGGCTGGCGCCGGCGGCTCGCTGGACCCCAGCACGAAGAAGCGCGTGTAGTTGAAAGGCAGGTCCTCGATGTGCTCAGCCACTATCTCGAGGCCGTACGCCTCCGCGGCGCGCTGGCTGGCAATGGCGGCGCGGCCCTCTCCGCCGTTCTGGGCCAGCAGCTTGGCGGCGCCGGCGGTGTCGAAGTCGGTCACGGCCTCGAAGCCGTGCTGGCGCAGGAACTTCTGGCACTGCGCCAGCGCCTGCGGGTGGCTGTATACCCGTTTCACGTCCTGCAGCTTCACGCCGGGCTTGACTAACAGGTTGTGGTGCACCCTCACGATCTGCTCGCCGACCACGTTGAGCACGGAGTCGGTCAGCAGGTCGTACGTCTGGTTTATCGAGCCCGCCAGACTGTTCTCCACGGGCAGGCAGGCGTAATCGCAGTCGCCGGACGCGGCCGCCTGGAACGCCTCGTCGAAGGTTGGAAAACCGACGGTCTCCGCGCCGGGCGCGAAGTTCCCGGCCGCCTCTTCGCTGAAAGCGCCCTGCACGCCCTGGTACGCCACGCGGATACGTTTGCCTGTCATGCGGGAGTGTATCAGGCGGCTAGCTCAGCGATTCGACCTGGCGCTGCATGTCGGTGACGCGGTCAGCGGCGTCCTTCAGGTCGGCCCGCAGCTCGTGCAGATGCTCCAGCTCGGCGCCCACGAAGCGGGTGTAGGGGCTGATGGCGCCGGTGAGCTTCTCCTGCGAGCGCGACAACTCCAACTCGAACTGCTGGCGCACGCTCTTGTCGATGGTGTCCTGCAGTTCGGCCATCTTGGCGCGCAGCTCGCGCTTCGCCTTGCGCTTCTGGCCCGGCAGCACGAGGAGGCCGGCGCCCATGACGGTGAGCCCTAGAGCGATGCCGGTGATGTCGAGCGCGGCGCCAGTCATCATGGCCACCAGCGCGGCGGACAGGCCCAGACCGCCCACCTCCATGATGCCGGTCTGGACCACGGCGCCCTGCAGCCGTTCCGCCAGTCGGCTGGCTTCGTTCCTGGGGTCGTACTCCTCCAGCGCCTCCTCGGCGGTCTCGCGCAGACTGCGCACCAGCGCCTGCCGGTCGTACTGAAAGCGCCCGCCCACCTCGCCTATCACGTTGGCCTGCTCGGCGGCGCGGCGCTCGTTCAGGTAGCGCATGACGTCTTCCCACAGTTGCAGGTTGCGCTGAATGAACCAGTCCACCAGGTCGTGCAGCGCCGAGTCGATCTCGGCCTCGGCCTTGCCGACCACCTTCGAATGGAACGCTTCCTTCATGCGTTCAGAGTTCATGAGCTTGGGTATCCGGCTCAGCCGGATGGTCTCGTCGAAGAAGTCCTCGCCGCGCTTCTCGATCTGCTGCAGCACGCCCTTCAGGCGCGCCACGTAAAGGCTGAGGTCACGGTGCATATCGCGGTCGAACTGCTTGCGCTGCCGGTCTATCTCGGCGAGCGTGGTGTTGTCGTCCTGCAGCAGCTCGAGCCGGTTGTCGAGCACTCCCAGGTACTGGCCCGACGCGTGCGCAGCTACACCCAGTGGCGAGGCGAGCTTGAGCTTCACCCGGTCGGTTCCCAGGCGCGCGGCGATGGCGTTCTCGAGCGGGATCATGCCGCTGGCGGCGTAAGCCGCTTCGTCCCTGGCCTGCCGCGCCGCCAGGCCCTTGCGGGCGCTGACGCCGAACACCTCCACGCTGTTCACGCCCAGCGTCTCGCGGGCGTTGTCCCTCACGTACTCGAGCACCTTCTTGCGCTCTTCCTCCTCGGCCAGGATGTCGAACTTGTTAACTACCATCAGGACCTTGCGGCCCCAGGAGGCGATGAGCTCCAGGAACGTGCGCTCGCTCTGCGTGAACGGCCGGTCGGCGCTGGTCACGAACACCACCAGGTCGGCACGCGGCACGAAGCGCTCGCTGAGCTCCTGGTGTTTGGCCACGATGGCGTTGGTGCCCGGGGTGTCTACGAACGCCACCGCGTCGAGTAGAGGGTTCGGGTAAGTGCGGCGCACCACGTTGGGGCCGTCGGCTCGCTCGCTCGCCTCGTCCCCGTAGGTGATCAGTGTTACGCGGTCCGTTGTGGGGGTCACGCCTTCCGGCATGACCTTCTCGCCCAGCAGTGCGTTCACCAGGCTCGACTTGCCGGCGTTAAACTCGCCGGCCACCACGAGCATGAACAGACCGTCGAGGTCGGCTAGCGCAGTGCGTACGTCGCTGACGTCCTGCGGCTCGGCCTCGAGCTTGCCCAGCAGGACCAGCAGGTCGGTGAGTAGTTGGCGCTCGGCGGCCACCAGGTCGTGGACGCTGTCCGGCAGCTCGATCATGGAGGGAAGATACCACGCGCCAATCGGCACAAACGGCGTCGGTGCAGGGGCGACGCGGGCCGCAGGTGCGGGCGCGCGCTAGGTGTGGGCGCGGTAAAGTCGGCCGGAACCGGAGGCTAGATGCAGGCACAACGCAAGTACGAAGAGTTCCTCGCCGAAGCGGCCGTCATCAACGACCTGGGCAAGGCGGCCGCGCTGCTCTCGTGGGATCAGGACACTTACATGCCGGAGGGCGGCTCGCAGGGGCGCGGCCACCAGATGGCGACCCTGGACTCCATCCGCCATGCGCGCCTTACAAGCGCCCGGATGGCCGACCTGCTCAGTGCGCTGGAAGCGGCAGAGCTGCCGGCCGACGGGGTGGAGGCCGCCACGGTGCGTGAGGCGCGCCGCGCCTACGAGCGAGCGACGAGGCTGCCGAGCCGGCTGGTCGAGGAACTGGCGCGGCAGAGCAGCAGCGCACGCCTGGCATGGGTGAGGGCGCGCGAGGCCGACGACTTCGGCCTGTTCGAACCCGAACTGGCCCGCATGGTCGAGCTAAAGCGCGAGGAGGCCGACGCGGTCGGTTTCGAGACCGAGCGCTACGACGCGCTGCTAGACGAGTACGAACCCGGCGCCACGGTGGCCGAGGTGCGCCGCATCTTCGGCCGCCTGCGGGAGGAGCAGGTGGCGCTGCTGGCCGAGATCGGCGACAGCAGCGTGAAGCTGTCCGACGCGCCGCTGCTGCTGGGCTTCCCGCCCGCCGAGCAGGCTGCGTACGTTGCCTCGCTGGCTGCAGCTGTGGGTTACGACTTCGGGCGGGGGCGCCTGGACGAGACCATCCACCCGTTCGCGGAGTCCATGGGGCTTAACGACGTCCGGATCACCACGCGTTACGATCACGGCAACCTCGCCACCGCACTGTTCGGCACGCTGCACGAGGTCGGCCACGCGCTGTACGAGCAGGGCATCGACCCCGCCTTCTCGCGCACCCCGCTAGCCCACGCGGCGGGGCTGGGCGTGCACGAGTCGCAGTCGCGCTTGTGGGAGAACCTCGTGGGCCGCAGCCTCGCCTTCTGGCAGGGCAGCTACCCGAAGCTGCAGTCTGCGTTCGAACCGCGCTTACGCGACGTGCCCCTCGCGGCCTTCCACCAGGCCATCAACGTGGCGCGCCCCAGTCTAGTGCGCATCGAGGCCGACGAGGTGAGCTACAACCTCCACATCCTCGTCCGCTTCGAGCTCGAGACAGCGCTGCTGGACGGTGACCTGGCCGTGAAGGACCTGCCGGCCGCCTGGAACGACCGTTACCGCGACTACCTGGGCGTGGTTCCTACCTCCGACCTGCAGGGCTGCCTGCAAGACATCCACTGGTCGGTCGGGCTGTTCGGGTACTTCCCAACCTACGCACTGGGGAACCTCATGAGCGTGCAGCTCTTCGAGGCCGCCGAGAGGCACGTAGGGGACCTGGAGGGCGCCATCCGCGCGGGCGACTTCGCGCCGCTGCTGAGCTGGTTACGGAAGAACGTGCACCGGCACGGGAACCGCTACTCGCCTGCCGAGCTGCTGGAGCGCGCAACCGGCGCGAGGCTCGACGCCGGCCCTTACCTGGACTACCTGAGGGCGAAGTTCGGCGGGCTTTACCAGTTGAGCCCGGCACGTACCGGCGCGTGAGCGTTCTCAAGGCGACGCGGGCTAGACTTGCAGCGATGTTCGGTCTTCGTTCCACACCATTCAGGCCGCTCTTGCTGGCCGCTCTGCTGCTGCTGGCGGCGCTGCCGACGGCGGCCGCACAGATAGGCGAGGAGCCCGGCTCCGTGGCGGCAGCGCTTAGCGACTACGCACCAGAGCCTGCCGGTCAAGCCGGCACTTACACCGCCGCGTCGGACTTCGTGTTCGTGGTCCACGACGTGGGCGGCGTCACGATCGGCGTCAGCGGTGAAGGCGTGCTGAACGACGCCAACATGCGCTTCGTGGGCGCCCTGGTGGGCGCCGCCACCGGCTACGGTGAGAGCATCGCGGGGCCGGTAGCCGACTTCTTCCGGAGCCGCTCCGCTGACCTTGTGGGTCAGGGTGAGGTGCCGATCGAAGTGGTCGAGTACCTGATGCACGTGACGGTCAGTGCCGGGGAGGGCGAAGCGCCCCCTACTTTGGCTATTCGCTTCGAACCAGACGTCATCGCCGAGGAGCTCTTCGGCGCCCCCGCGCACGTGCTCGGCCCGGCCGACGCGCGTTACGTGGTGCGCGAGTTCACCGACCTGCAGTGCCCGTTCTGCGCGCAGTTCCTCGAGCTGGGCATGCCCGTCGTCGAGCAGTTGCTGGAGCGCGGCGACGTGCGCTTCGAGGTGTTCCACTTCCCACTCAAGAGCATCCACCCCAACGCCATGGCGGCGGCGGAGGCCACCGAGTGCGTGGCGGAAGGGGCCGCCGAGCAGGCTGGCCCCGAGGCGGGCGAGGCCGCGTTCTGGACGTTCCACGACGCGCTCTTTCGCGAGCAGGCGCGCTGGTCCGGTCTAGCCGACCCGGTGAACATGTTCGTGACCATAGCCACGGAGGCGGGCGTCCCGGCGGGCGGCCTGGGCCTATGCGTCCGCAGTGGCCGCTTCACCGACCTGGTGGAGGCGAGCTACAGGAACGCCGTGCAAGACCTGAGCCTCACAGGCACGCCGAGCGTGTTCCTAGGTGGCCTCCGGGTAGGCGATTACGCCAGCATCGACGACTACCTGCGGCTCATGCGACTAGCCGATGCCCTCGGCGCCCAGTAGGCGCGTGTGGGCCAGGCCGCGCTTTCCCGTGACGCACGTGCCCGAAACCTGTACATTGGGGAATCAAACAGTAAACGGCCTGTAACGGAGTCATGGCGACAGGTGGTTGAAGAGCCTGAGAGGGGCGCTCGATGACGGAAGCGAATCAGTACCCGAGCCTGGTCTGGCACCTTAAGAACACGGAGCTGTTCGAGGACCTGACGCCCGAAGAGATCGAGCAGATGGCTCGCATCACGCCCTATAAGCGTTTCGCTGCGGGCGAGATCATCTATCACATGGAGGACCCCGCCGACGCGCTCTACTTCGTGCGCGACGGCATGGTGAAGATCAGCATGTACTTCCCCAACGGCAAGGAGATGATCCTCGGCCTGCTGGGCAAGTACGACATCTTCGGCGAGCTGCTGTTGCTCGAGAGCGAGCGGCGCCCCAACCAGGCCGAGGCGGTGGTCGACACCACCCTCATCGTCATGCCTGAAGCCGAGTTCCAGCGCCTGCTGCAGCAGCAGCCGCGCATCGCCATGAAGTTCATCCAGGTCATGAGCACGCGCCTGTGGCAGGCGCAGCAGTGGCAGGCCGAGGTGGGCGCCTTCGACGCTCCGGGGCGGTTAGCGAACCTGCTGCTCAGGTTGGCCAACGACTTCGGCGCCGAGTCCGAGCGCGGCACGGTCATCGACCTCAGCCTCACGCAGCAGGACCTGGCCAAGATGATAGGTGCCACGCGCGAGACCGTTAGCCACTGCCTGGCGCGGCTGCTGGAGTACGGCGCTGTCAGGCGCCGCCGCGCGCCGATAACCGTGAACGTCGAGAAGCTGCAGGAGTTCCTCGACGAGGCCAGCCTTTAGCGGTCAGAGCTTCACCCGACGTCACGGCAGCTCGGCCGGGCTGAACAAGTGTTAGCGTTCAGGGCATGAGTCAAGCCGCCAGTTACCTGGTTCGCACCGATTCCGGCGACGTCATCGTGAGCGTTAAGGCTGGCGCAGGCGGGCTGGACGACGACCTTATTCAGTTGCAGGCGGCCCCGACCGACGCGGCAGCCGGGTTCGACATGGTCACCCCGCTGCGCGCGTTCGGCGCGAAGATGGTCGACATCATCGAACTGGCCGGGACCGCTGGCTTCGGTGGCAGCGCCACCCTGCGTGAGATGCTGGTCAAGGAGAAGGCCACGCAGGAACTCAAGCGCATAGAGCTGTTCGCCCGCAGCGCGCGGGTCGAGTGAAGGGTTCCCGCGCGCCCGCTGATCACTCCCGCCTAGGGCTTTCAGTCGTCGTCTTCTTCGTCCTCGTCGTCCTCGTCCACCAGCTCGCCTAGATCGGCCAGCAGCTCCTTGTAGAGCGATAGCGAGAAGTCGCGGATGGCGGTCAGCGCAGCGTCGCCCCGCAGGTCCGCCGACACGCGCCGCTCGGCCACGTCGACGACGCTGGCGAGCAGGTCGTCGAACATGGGCCACGGACCGGTGAAGGTGTCGTCGTCGTCCTCGTCGTCGGCCTCGGCTACGCTGTCAGCGGCGCGTGCCTGTGCGCTTGGCGGCTTCTGAGCGGCCGCCCCACTGGGCGCGGCGCGCTTGCCCGCGCTTCGCTGCTGCCTGGCGGGCTTGCCGGCTCCGTTACCAGTTTCCCTGGCGCTCAACTCGGCCAGCGCCTCAGCCGCCGCGGACTTCTCCGACTCGCGTTTCGATCTGCCTTGACCCGTACCTATGACCGCGCCGTCCACGACGACGTCGGTGATGAATACGGGCTCGTGCTCTGGTCCTGTCTTGGCGGTGTCGAACTCGGGTCTCGCGAGCCCGAGCTTCTGCGCCTTCTCGATCAGGAGCCCCTTCGGGTGCGCCATTGCGCCCTCCTATACTTCCGAACTCTCCGGTTGGGTCGAGCTGAGCCGGCCGTATGGCCAACTCTCGGGCAGCTGCCGGGCGCCCGCCTCAGGCTGTTGGGCACCGGCCATGTGCGGCGGTATGGTGCCCACCAGCTTGAGCCACGCGCCCGGCAGCTGCGCCCGGAAGGCTACCACGCGACCCGCGCCGCGTGCCGGGACGGCGGCGCGTTGGCGTCCGAGCGTCCGCGGCTGGGCCCACGCCGCTAAGGCTGCCGAAGGTGCGCTACCATGGTGCGCATGACACGCGTGCTTCTGTGTGACGACCACGCCATGTTCCGGCAGGGCCTGAAGAGCATCCTCGAGACCGAGGACGATTTCCGCGTCATCGGTGAGGCCTCCACGGGCCGAGAGGCCGTGCGCTACGCCCTGGAGACCAAGCCCGACGTGGTGCTCATGGACATCCAGATGCCCGAACTCGACGGCGTGGCGGCGACCAAGGCGATCCTGGCGGAGCAGCCCGACACGCGCGTGATCATCCTCACCATGTACCGGCAGGACCGCTACGTGTTCGAGGCCGTTAAGGTGGGCGCCCGCGGTTACATGCTGAAGGACGCCGGCGCGACCGAGCTCATAGACGCCATCCGGCGCGTGGCGGCGGGGGAGACGCTGCTCAACGCCGAGATGGCCGCGTCTATCCTCGACGAGTTCCGTAAGCTCGGCGACCTGCCCAGTCACCCGGAGCACAAGATCAGCGAACTGACCGAGCGCGAGGAGGACATCCTGCGCCTCCTGGCGCAGGGCGCCTCGAACCAGGAGATCGCCGATTCGCTCGGCGTGAGCGAGAAGACCGTGCGCAACCGCCTATCGGAGATATTCTCCAAGCTGCGCCTGAACAACCGCACGCAGGCGGCGCTGTACGCGCTGCGCGAGGGCATAGCCACCCTGCAAGACACCGATCAGTGAGCAGCCGCGTCGCAGCGGCCGCTGCCAGAGGCACGGTCGACGCTGAGGCGTTGCAGGCTCTGCTGCTTGAGATCGCCACCACGCCCGCACCCACCGGCGCTGAGGCGGCGCGCGGTGAGGTCGTGGCGCGTCACTGGCGCGCCGCCGGGCTGGAGCCGCGCTTCGACGAGGTCGGCAACGTGGTGGCCAGCATGCCCGGCACCGGCGCCGGTCGTCGCACCGCGGTCATGCTGGCGTGCCACCTCGACAGCGTGTTCGCACTAGACGTCGACGTCAGCGTGGACCGCACCGACCCGGCCCGCTGGGTGGGCGCCGGGCTGGGCGACAACGCAGCCTCGCTGGCCGCGCTCACGCAGTGGGCGCTGCAGCCGGGCTCCGCCGCGCGGCCCGACCTGACCCTGGTGGCCACGGTGGGTGAGGAGGGCCTAGGCGACTTGCGCGGCGCGCGCCACGCGGTGGCGAGTATGGGCGCGCAGCACGACGTGTTCGTGGCGCTGGACGGCTACCTCGGCTCCGTCATCGACGTGGGCGTGGGCTCGCGGCGTTACGAGGCCACCTTCTCTGCGCCCGGCGGGCACTCCTGGGGCGATTACCCCTCACCCAGCGCCACGCACGCAGCTGGCGACGCCATGGCGCGGCTGGCTGACCTGCGGGTACCGAAAGTGCCGCGCTCCAGCCTGAACATCGGGCAGATCTGGGGTGGAACCAGCATCAACGCCATCGCCGAACGGGCCGGCTTCAACCTCGACATGCGCAGCGTGGACCAGGCGGCCCTGTCGGGCCTGGAGCGCGTCGCCATCGGGGCCATCCGCAAGGCCGCTGAGGCGCGCGGGGCGCAAGTAAAGCTGACCCAGGTGGGTGACCGGCCGGCTGGCACCTGCAACAGCCCGCGCCTGCTGCAAGCCGCCAAGGACGCCTTCGAGGCGGTCGGGATCAACCCCACCACCAACGCGGGCAGCACCGACGCCAACGCCGCCATGGCGCAAGGTATCGCGGCGCTCTGTTTCGGCGTCTACCGCGGCGGCAACGCGCACAGGCTCGACGAGTGGGTCGATCCTGCCTCGCTGGTACCCGGTGTGCTGGCGTTGCGTGAGCTGCTCGCCCGGCTGGCTTCGCTCCGCCCCTGATTAGCTCCTGCTAGTCGACCGTGCCGCGGCGCGCCTTGCGGGCCGCCAGCGCCATGCCGTCCACGGTCTCGTTCTCGCTGTGACCGGCGTGCCCCTTGGTCCAGGTCCACTCGACCTGGTGGCGCTGCTCGAGCTCCAGCAGCCTCTCCCACAGGTCGCGGTTCTTGACGGGCGCCTTCGACGCTGCGCGCCAGCCGTTGCGTTGCCACTTGGCGAGCCAGCCGTCGGTGAACGCCTTCTTCAGGTACTGGCTGTCGGTCACGAGCTGCACGCGGCACGGCTGCTTCAGTTCCTCGAGTGCGCGCACCGCAGCGGTGAGCTCCATGCGGTTGTTGGTGGTGCCGGCCTCGTAACCGGAGGCCGCCGTGGTGCGCTGGCCGTACCTGAGCAGGAAGGCCCAGCCGCCGTGCCCGCTAGCGGTGTCGCACGAGCCGTCTGTGAACGCCTGCACCAGCTTGGGTTGCACCGTCACAGCCGCTCGAGCACGACCACGGCGGCCGCCTGGCCGCGCGCGTGAGTGAGCGACAGGTGGGCGCGCAGGCCCTGCTGCTCCATGGCCTGCGCCAGCTCCGGGGCGAAGCGCAGCACCGGCTTCTTGCCCTCCTTGGCGACCCAGACGTCCTTCCAGCCGAACGAGGTGGGCCACACCTTCTGGAACGCTTCCTTGGCGGCGAAGCGCGCAGCCAGGCCAGGCACCAGGTCGATGCGCCCCTGGAGTTCGGTCAGCTCGTCGGGGTGGAACACGCGTTTCACGAAGCGCTTCGGGTTGCTCTGCATGGCGCGCCTTATGCGCCCCAGCTCTACCAGGTCGAGCCCCACCGCAACGATCATCCGCGCCACTCGCGCCCGTGCTCGGCCACACCGTCCTGGCTGGCTACGAACGCCAGGTCGGCCACGCCGAGGAACAGGCCGTGCTCCACCACACCAGGCAGTTCGGCTAGCGCGAGGGCGAGGGTGGGCGCGCCGAAGGGCTCCGTGCCGGCAGCACCGAAGCGGCAGTCGTAGATGAGGTTGCCGTTGTCGGTAACGAGCGGCTCCCTGCCCGCCATGCGCGGCGCGGTGACGGCGCCCAGGTACTCGAGCGCCCTGCGAGTGCGCTGGTGACCGAACGGCACGACCTCTACGGGTACCGGCGCCCGCTGACCGAGCCAGCTCACGTACTTGCTGTCGTCGCCTATCAGCACGAAGCGGGTCGCAGCCACGGCTACGATCTTCTCTCTGGTCAGTGCGCCGCCCAGACCCTTTATGGCGTCCAGGCCGGGCGCGAGCTCGTCCATGCCGTCGATGGCGAGGTCCACCCCGCTGGGCGGTAACTCCGTCAGACGGATGCCCAGGGCGGCGGCCTGCTCCTCGGTCTGGCGCGAGGTGGCGACCCCCGCCACGTCGGTGAGCTCACCCGTCCTGAGCTTGTCGCCCAGGCCCTCTACCAGCCACTTGGCGGTGCTGCCGGTGCCCAAACCGAGGAGCATGCCGCTCTCCACTAGCGCTAGCGCCCGCAGGGCGGCCTGACGCTTGAAGTGCTCGACTCCGGTCGGGTTCATGCCAGCGGACCGCGCGCCGCTGGAAGCGTTGTTCTCGTTCACCCGCAAAGCATACCGGTACCGCAGCGGGCACGCCGCGCGGGGCCGGCTTGTAGTCGGCGTGGGCGGTACTCAGCCGCCACCGCCGCCAGCTGGTTATCCTTTGTTCCGTGCAGGCGCCTTCCGTTAAGACTCCCCCCACAACCGACAGCGGCGCTAGACCCGGCCTGGTGCTGGCCAGCGCGTCGCCCAGGCGCTCGGAGCTGTTGGGGCTGCTGGGGCTCAAGTTCCAGGTCGCACCCGCACACATAGACGAGACCCCGCTCGCCGGCGAGGCGCCCGAAGCGCTGGCTGGCCGCCTGGCGCTCGGGAAAGCGCGGGCCGTGGCGCAGGGGCGCGGCAG
>Ga0172382_10002184_pt1 | contig 33334 bp, 28 predicted proteins | sample Leawel138RmetaG_FD_122245 | JGI IMG/M metagenome (GOLD analysis project Ga0172382, IMG submission 122245) | Leachate microbial communities from a municipal landfill in Southern Ontario, Canada - Leachate well 138R metaG | ecosystem: Engineered > Solid waste > Landfill > Unclassified | place...
GAGTGAACTCGAGCTCTATCCCCCGGCCGTGAACCTGGGTGTGGCGCCCTACCCGGAAGGGGTCGCCGAGACAGTCCGGAAACGGGTGTCGGACGTGAAGGAAATCAACACCACCCGGATCGCCGTCAATGCCGGCAATATCAGGGCTGAAAATACGGTTCTTTTGGGGGTCCTTTCTACCTATCTCGACGTCGACGTCAGGATATGGAGCGAGGTGCTCCACGATTCTTTTCCGCCCAAGCTGCGGGATGTGAACCTGCGGGCGTTCGAGGCAGGGCGGGCCGCCTGACGGACGGAACGACCACCTATCCAAGGACTTTGAAGGGGCGGTATTTCCGGGGACGGTGAAGCAGATGCAAAAAAGGAAAACGACCAGAACCGTCCATGTCGGGGATGTACGGATAGGCGGTGATGCCCCTGTGGCAGTCCAGTCCATGACCTCCACCGACACCCGTGATGTGCGGGCGACATGCGAGCAGATCGGGAAACTGGCCGGGGCTGGCTGTGAGATTGTCCGGGTAGCGGTTCCGGATCTGGAGGCCGCCTCTGTTTTATCCGAAATTCGCAGGCGATCCCCCCTCCCGATTGTCGCCGATATTCACTTTGACGACCGCCTGGCCCTGCTGGCCATTGGTCAAGGCGTGGACGGCATCCGTATCAATCCCGGCAACATTCCCAGAGAAAAGTTCAAGGACATTGCTCTGGCGGCCAAGGACCGTGGCGTTTGCATGCGGCTGGGCATCAACGGCGGTTCCCTCGAAAAAGACCTCCTGGCCCGGCATGGCGGCCCCACGGCACCGGCTCTCGCGGAAAGCGCCTTGCGGAGTGTCGCTTATCTGGAGGAGCTGGGGTTTGGCAATCTCAAGGTATCCCTGAAATCGTCGAACGTGGCAACCATGATCGATGCCTGTCGGGTGTTTTCGCAGAAGTGTGACTATCCCCTGCACCTGGGCGTAACCGAAGCCGGGACACTCCTTCCCTCTGCCATCAAATCCTCCGTGGGAATCGGGATTTTGCTGGCCGAAGGGATCGGTGACACCATCCGGGTGTCGGTGACGGGTGATCCGGTTCAGGAGATGGCCGTCGCCTGGGGAATTCTCCGGGCATTGAACCTCCGTGAACGGGGCCCTGAAATCATCTCCTGCCCGACCTGTGGACGCTGCGAAATCGATCTTCCGGCTTTGGTAAAGGAAGCCGAGCGGAAATTGGCCCATGTGGAAACACCGCTGAAAATCGCCCTGATGGGATGTGTGGTGAATGGTCCCGGCGAGGCGGTGGAGGCGGATATCGGGATCGCCGGCGGTAAAGGAAGCGGAATGCTGTTCAAGAAAGGGCGAGTCGTACGAAAAATCAGGGAGTCGGAATTTATCCCGGTTCTTCTCGCCGAGGTCGAAAAAATGGCGGGCAAAATCATCGTTCATTGATCACATTTTTTTGCAAAGGGGACCGGTTTGCTTCCTCGTTTTCTCTTCCCCTAATCAAATCCTCAACAGCGCTGCCGAAGGTCCGGCATATCAAAAGAAGGGTACCGATATCTCGCGGGGAAACCTCATTTTGTCCAAGGTCCATTACCGGTGCATGGCTGAGCGGATGGCCGCAACGTGACCTCCGGGGTTTTTGGATGCATTCCGGCGCCGGTTATGGTACCTTGAAACCGCATTCTCTTTTCCTGCATCAAAAGCACGGGAGCGCGGAACAATCATTCATCGGGGAGGCGTCATGCGCTATTCGAATCTTTTTTTACCCACCGTCAAGGAGGTTCCCTCCGATGCGGAAATAGCCAGTCATCAGCTGATGATCCGGGCGGGCCTGATCAGAAAGTTGACCAGTGGCATTTATTCTTATCTGCCCCTTGGCCTGAGAACCGTTCGGAAGGTGGAGCAGATCGTACGTGAGGAGATGAACCGGGCAGGCGCCCAGGAGGTCTTCCTGCCCATGGTCCAGCCGGCGGAACTCTGGCAGGAATCGGGCCGCTGGGTTTTCTACGGCAAGGAATTGCTGCGTTTCCGGGATCGGCATGACCGTGAGTACTGTCTGGGCCCGACTCACGAGGAAGTCATCACCGATCTTGTACGCAACGAGATTAAAACGTACCGGCAACTTCCCCGGAACCTCTACCAGATTCAAACGAAATTTCGTGATGAAATCCGGCCGCGTTTCGGTGTTATGCGCTGCCGCGAATTCAGTATGAAGGATGCGTACAGCTTCGACGCCGATGACGAAGGGGCCGATTTGAGTTACGGCAGGATGTTTGAGGCCTATCAGCGGATTTTTGCCCGTTGCGGCCTGGTGTTCCGGTCCGTCGAAGCCGATACGGGTTCCATAGGCGGTAGTTTTTCCCACGAATTCATGGTCATGGCGGCCTCCGGTGAAGACGGGATTGTTTACTGCGACCGTTGCACTTACGCGGCGAACCTGGAAAAGGCTGAGGTCTCGGAACCGGAGGGGCCTTCGGCCGACAAGGGAGCCCTGGCGCCCCTGGAGGAGGTGCATACCCCCGGCGTCAGGACCATCGAAGAGGTCTGCGCCTTTCTGCGGGTTACACCGGCCGATGTGGTCAAAACACTGATCTTCAATGCCGACGGAAAGGCCGTGGCCGTTCTGGTCCGGGGCGACGAGGAGGTCAATGAAATCAAAGTCCGGAATTACCTGGGATGTGATGAACTGGAATTGGCGGGGGACGATATGATCCTCGCCGTCACGGGATCCCCCAGGGGGTTTACCGGTGCTGTTGGAATTGGAACCCGTATTATCGCCGATTACTCCCTCATGGGCATGAAAAACATGGTCATGGGGGCCAATCGTGAGGATTACCATGTGAAAAACGTCAACCTGGACCGCGATTTCAGGGCCGACGAATTTGCCGACCTCAGGGTGGTCCGGGAAGGTGATGTCTGTCCCCGCTGCCAGGGAACGCTCACCTTTGCCCGGGGCATCGAGGTGGGGCATGTGTTCAAGTTGGGGACGAAATACAGCAAAGCCCTGAAGGCCGTCTATCTGGACAAGAACGGCAGGGAACAGGTCATGGTCATGGGATGTTACGGTATCGGCATTACCAGAACGGTGGCCGCCGCCATTGAGCAGTATCATGACGACGACGGCATCATCTGGCCCGTGCCAATCGCTCCGTTCCAGGTGATCATCACGCCGGTGAACAGCAACGAAAAAGCCCTGTGCACGGCGGCGGAGGATCTCTATTGGAGCCTGGCGGACAAAGGGGTGGATGTACTTCTGGACGACCGGGATGAGAGGGCGGGGGTTAAATTTAAGGACGCCGACCTGATCGGCATTCCTTATCGTGTGACGATTGGGCCCAAAAAGCTCGCGGAAGGAAAAGTCGAAGTCAAGAATCGTAAAACCGGTGACGTGCTGGATGTCGATCTCGCCGGGATGACGGATTATCTGGCGGCGGCCGTCAACACCGAGCTGGAAGGATTGGTCTGAGGTTCTGTGGATGGTTTGGCGTTTCAGTTGTGTCCATTGATTTGAAGAAACCCTATGCTGCGTATCACCGATATCCTGGATGAAGCCGGGACATATCTCAACCCCGATGACCTGGAAATCATCGAAAAAGCCTACATCTATTCGGCGACGGTTCATCAGGGACAGGTACGCCTCTCCGGAGAACCCTACCTGACCCATCCCATGGAAGTGGCGGGGATCCTCGTCGGCATGGAAGTCGATGCGGCGACGATCGTGACGGGGCTTCTCCACGATACGGTGGAGGATACCCTGGCCACCCTGCCTGAAATCGAGGAGGCCTTCGGGAAGGATGTCGTGTTTCTCGTCGACGGGCTGACCAAAATCAGCAAAATCACCTTTGAAAGCAAGGAAGAACGTCAGGCGGAAAATTTTCGCAAGATGATCCTGGCCATGTCCACGGATATCCGGATTCTTCTGGTTAAGCTGGCCGACCGTCTTCACAACATGCGCACCCTGGAGTTTCATCCCCCTGAAAAACAGAAGTACATCGCCAAAGAAACGATGGACCTCTTCGCCCCCCTGGCGAATCGCCTCGGGATAAACTGGATGAAAACCGAGTTGGAGGATCTGGCGTTCCGCTATCTGAATCATGAGGATTACAATGAACTGGCTCGGCGGGTGGCGAAAAAGAGGGAGGAACGGGAACAGTACACGGAGGAAGTGCGCAAAATCATCGCCGATGAAATGGCGAAGTACGATCTGAAGTGCGAGGTCGAGGGCAGGCCCAAGCATTTTTACGGAATCTACAAGAAAATGCGGGAGCAGCGAATCGACTTCGACGAGGTCTATGACCTGACAGCCTTTCGGGTCATTCTTGATTCCGACAAGGAAAAGGACTGCTATGAGGCCCTGAGCATCGTTCACGCCCACTGGAAGCCGATTCCCGGGCGGTTCAAGGATTATATCGCCATCCCCAAGGTAAACAACTACCGTTCCCTGCACACGACGGTTATCGGGCCGTACGGCGAGCGGGTCGAAATTCAGATTCGCACGCGGGAAATGCACGAGTGGGCGGAAGAGGGAATTGCGGCGCACTGGCGCTATAAGGAAAAACGGTCCCTTTACCAGGGAAGCGATGAGGAGCAGATCAAAAAACTCCGGGAGCTTCTGGAGGTGCAGAAGGATCTGACGAACCCGCGTGAATTCATGTCCAACCTGAAGCTGGCCCTGTTCCCGGACGAAGTGTACGTCTTTACGCCCGACGGTGATGTCCGTTCATTTCCCAAGGGTTCAACGCCAATCGATTTTGCCTACAGTATCCATACGGATGTCGGTCATCAGTGTATCGGCGCCAAGGTCAACCGGAGCATTGTTCCCCTGAAGTATGAACTCCAGAACGGCGACACGGTGGAAATCATCACCCAGTCGGGCCATCACCCGAGTAAGGATTGGTTGAAGTTCGCCGTGACTTCCCGGGCCCGGCAGAAGATCAAATACTGGATCAATACGGAAGAACGGATCAAAAGCATCGCCCTCGGCCGGGATCTGCTGGAGAGGGAATTCCGGAAGCGAAATCTCAAATACGGTCAATTTATCAAGTCCGAAGAAATCAAACAGATATACGAGGATTATTCACTGAATTCGCTCGACGATCTCCTTGCCATGGTGGGTTATTTCAAGTTGTCGCCGAAGAGGGTCGTCAACTACATGCTGCCGGAACCGGAAGAGGAAGGCACGGAAGAAAAGTCGGCCCTGCCTGTCAGGAGAAGGGACCGCCCCAAATCATCCGCCGGCATCTCCCTTACCGGTATCGAGGATATCTTGGTTCGTTTCGGCAAGTGCTGCGATCCGATCCCCGGCGACGAAGTTCTCGGCTTCGTTTCACGGGGGCGGGGCATCACGGTGCATAAGGCCGATTGCCCGAATATTCAGGGGGCCGAGCCGGACCGCCTTGTCGAGCTGGAATGGAACATCAAGGAACGTCACACCTACCCGGTTCACATACGGGTGGTGTGCAAAGACACAAAGGGCGCCCTGGCGGAGATCAGTGCCGTTATTGCGTCGTCTGATGTGAATATCAGCCAGGCCCATGTTGACACGGGAGATTTGAGTGCCGTCCTCAATTTCCGGGTTGAAGTCAGTGACTTGGACCAGTTCAATAAGATCGTATCGGCAATAAAACGTATCAAAAACGTGCAATCTGTCGAACGGCTTCGACATGTTTAGTCGAATTCGCGGTTGACAGGGCGCATTTTTTTTGCTGTAAGAGGCTCAGTCATCAATCGGGGAGTACACGGAACATCATGAGATCCACCTTCTTGAAATCCATCTTTTTCTTTATGCTGCTTCTGTTTGCCGTTTCTCCCGAAATTTTCGCACAATCGGCTGCGCAGGGTGGTTTCAGGGTGCTGATCGATCCCGCCCACGGTGGAACGGATCCCGGAGTCATCCTGCCTGACAAGACCGCTGAGAAGGACATCACCCTTGCCCTGGCCGTTTCACTGAAGAAGTATCTTGAAGAGAGCGATCCGCGGATCAAAGTCTCCTTGACCCGATCGTCTGATAAAACAGTTTCCATTGCTGACCGCCGTAACATGGTTAAAAAATACAAGGCGGCCCTGATGGTCAGCCTCCATGCGAACGCCGGTTTTGGTCCTGACGCATCGGGCTACGAGATCAGCCTGCCCGGGCTCAAGCATCTTGGTGGAAGCGCCTCAGGCGAAGGTGTGGTCACGAATATGGAGAGAACAAAATACGCCAACGACAGCATTCGTTTGGCCCAATTGATCCAGAAAAATCTGGAAATTATTTTTCCCCGGAAGGGACGCGGGATACGGGAAGTTCCCGTTCTGCTTTTGATGGGTCTATCCGTGCCTTCCGTTTGTGTGGAAGTGGGTTTTCTGACGAACAAGGACGACAAGGGCAAAATTCTGGACAAGGATGCTCAGAAGGATGTCGCACGATCCATCGGCCGGGGTATTCGCGGTTTTTTTGATTGATGGAGAATGAGGATCATGTCAAGGTCTGGCGGCCGTTTGAGCAATGAGATTCGGGATTTGAAAATTACCAACCGGTTTCTCGAGTTTTCCGAGGGGTCGGTCCTCATCGAAATGGGGCACACAAAAGTACTCTGTACGGCAAAACTCGAAGAACGGGTGCCGCCGTTTCTGAAGGGGACGGGCAGAGGCTGGTTGACGGCCGAGTATTCCATGCTGCCCGGGTCGACACCGGATCGGACCGCACGGGAAAACTCGCGGGGCGGCGTCGGCGGCCGAACCCATGAAATCCAACGCCTGATCGGACGATCGCTGCGGGCGGTCACGAACCTGGATGTGCTGGGCGAAAGGCAGATCTACATCGATTGCGATGTACTTCAGGCAGATGGCGGGACCCGTACCGCCTCCATCACAGGGGCCTTCATCGCCCTCGCCGAGTTGTGCCGGAGCCTGGTGCGGAAAGAGATCATTGCCGAAATGCCCCTGCTGGACTTTGTCTCCGCCGTCAGTGTCGGTGTCGTGGATGGGGAAGTCCTGCTGGATTTGGAATATGTGGAAGATTCGCGGGCGGAAGTGGACATGAACGTCGTCATGACCGGATCGGGACGTTTCATCGAGGTACAGGGGACGGCGGAAGGGGAACCTTTTGAAAGATCGGTGATGGAACGGCTGATCGATCTGGCCTCGGAAGGAATCCGGACCCTGATAGAGAAGCAGGAAGAAATTCTGGGGGATGTAATCTGAAACGTCTGGTCATTGCCTCGAAGAATCGGGGGAAAATCGAGGAAATTCGTCATGTTCTCGATATGCCGGATATGAACATCCGATCCCTGGCGGACTACGATGCGGTGCCGAGGGTTGTTGAAAACGGACGGACTTACCTGGAAAACGCTTTGAAGAAAGCGAAAGTGTACGCCGATTTTACAGGCGAAGCCGTGCTGGCCGATGATTCAGGGCTGGAAGTTGATTCCCTTAATGGAGAACCGGGGATTCATTCAGCCCGTTATGCCGGTCCCGACGCCACGGATGAAGAAAACTATCTGAAACTGCTGAAAAAAATGGAAGGAATTCCTCCGGAAAAGAGGGGGGCCGGGTTCCGATGTGTCCTCGTTTTATACCGGCCGGGTGGCCGTTATGCATCTTTCGAGGGGCTCTGGCGGGGGATGATTCATACGAAGCCCCTTGGAAACAAAGGGTTCGGTTATGATCCCGTCTTTTTTCTGCCTGATCAGAGGCTGACGGCTGCGGAACTGCCGCCGGAAATGAAAAATGCGCTGAGCCACCGGGCGCAGGCGCTTGATCTGTTCAGGACATGGCTTCAGAACCACTGAAATTTACACTGTCGGGGCGTAGCGCAGCCCGGTAGCGCGCCTGCTTTGGGAGCAGGATGTCGCAGGTTCAAATCCTGCCGCCCCGACCAAATCATGGTTGGGTAATTTTCTGCAGAGTGGAGGATGACGGTTTCGCAGGAAACCAAAAAACGGTCATGGTCGAATGTCTATTCGATCACCCCGCGAAATGATTGTAGAGAAAAATTTCTGGTCCCGTGAATTGGGGGAAGCACGTTATTCTATCTGGACCGGCTGGAGGGTGTGTCTCGTTTCGTGGAAGAGAGCAGGATCAGACGTTACGGACATACCCTTTTCCATGAAAGACACGGCGCAGCCTGGAGTCAGGCTGCGCTGAGGACACTCTGTGGCTTGCCGTGAAAAACCTCATCTTCCCGATCTTCCCGGCAGATCGTTATGAACGAGTTAAGCGCCTTTCATCGTGCCGACTTTGGGGATTCTTTAGATGGATTTGGAATCGGCCTCGATATCGAACCGAACCCCCCAGTTTTCCTGCAAGCTTTTGTTGGGACTTGCCTGAGATTTACGAAGATGAACAAACACTTTACCGTTAGCCGCTTTCTTTGTTTTCCAGGTTTTCATCGTTACAACTCCTTGTTTTGGTTATTTTTAAGCTGTTGTTCTATAAGCAGCTCATTTTATAAAGACTGCCGACAACATTTGAGGCCCGACTCGATATCGAAACGTACACCCCAGATTTCCGGCAGCGACTTAAAGGTACTGGCCGGGACGGTGTCTGTACGAACGAATACGGTTCTTTTATCCACTTTTCTGGACAACCAGAGTCCTCTTTTGTTTTTCCCCATTGTTGTCATCCCTTTCCGGTTGCTTATTGTAAGTTCACCTTTTAATATGCAATATGAATGCCAATAAAGAATATTAATTTCTTTGCGAGGGGAATGGCCGTTAGAAGCTGCTGATATTATTGATATAATATCTTTTAATAAAGATATCGTTTGTGCTTTCCGGCGTTAATCGGGGATAACGAATTGGGGAAAATGCGTGCGAATATCGAACGTTTCTGGTGGAACCGGTGGAAGAGGCGAAGACTGATGCGGTTGGACCGAGGTCGAGTGCAAATATCGCACATACGTGTGAAGATCGCACAGGGCCGCCGGGGAGAGACGAAAGAGATGGATTCCCAAAGATTATTTTTTATACCTCATCTTTAACTCTTTGTAATTAAAGGAGTTGAGAGTGACTATGTTGACCGGAAGGGGCGAGCTTTCATGGCAATTTATTGGGAGCCAACAAAAACTGCTTGTAAAAAAGGGTGAAAAATCATTAGAATACGTGAAAAAGAAATAAACGGTAAGATGCATAAAATTGAATCTGTGCTTTAAAAAAGAGCACAGAAAGTGGAAATGATATGTTTTATTGGAAAAATCCGCTTCAGAAATTCTTCTTGAATATTTGCCGTTCGGGAAAGAAAAAACGAAGCGTGCCTGGACTTAGCCTCCCCGTTATTGTTTTGGTTTTGCTTCTCCTGTCCATGACCCATGTCTTCGCCGATAATTGGAACAAGGGCGGAAATCTCCACGATGCCAGCGTGTACCGATGGAAAAAATCTTCACAAGCGAACCGTGTGGCGACCTCGGCCGACTGGTTCCTCACCATGACCCGGCAAGCGAACAAATCCCTGTGGGAGGAGTTGCAGGCCATGAATAAGGAAGATTACGAAAAGGCCTTCAGGTTTTACGCGAACCGTTTGGAAAGGTGCGTTTCCGAAAGGGTGGAGAAGAAAAGCGTGCGACGGGAAAACAGAATACAGGGTTATGCCGAAAAGTGTTATGATATATTACACGGGTCGGATTGAATTTCTCATTAGTCGAAACTTGGGCGGATAAATACGGATCCAATCAGAAACATGAAGATTATCCTGATTCTGAAGCTGAAAGGGGTCCCCATCGGCTACACCGGTGGCTGCAAGTCATCCGGGGCCGCCATCTTTTTTTCCCACGACGACGAACAAACCATACACATCATTGACGGGGCTCGGGAAGACGGTGTTGCGGTAATTTCACGCCTCAAACAAATGCGTCCATTCACTGCCGCGACCAGGAGCTTTCAGCAGTAAAGCTGCACAGTCACGAGTCACTTCGCGGGCATATTCCGCAGGAAACTTTTGCCGCCACAGTCCGCGAGGCGTGGCGTCTTTCACCCCGCTACAGGGAGGCGCTTTTGGCGCATCACGCACATTCCAATGGCAGGCCGTCGCTGATCAAAACCCTGTCGGAATTCATTCTCGACCTGAAACAGGGTTGCGCGTTTTTATCGGCAAATGATGGGGTAAGGGTGCTCGACATCGGAGGAGGCCGGGTTCACAAACGTGCGGATTCATCAGGCCGAGGTTTCACCGGAAGGCCTGGAAAAGTTCGGTGCGGAATTCTGGAAGCTGTTTCTTCAGCATCCGTTGCTGGTTTTTATAACGGGAGGCAAGGGTGAAGGCGCCTGACAGTGGGGCGCAGGTCCTACCTTTGCGGTGACGGGGTTTTCGTTTAGAAATTGAGGAGACCGGGAATATGGCGGGAAAACCGAAGAAATATTATGCCGTGGCCAGGGGGGGGAAGGCCGGGGTGTATGACGCCTGGTTTGGCCCGACGGGGGCGGAAGCGCAAATCCGGGGGGTTGCCGGGGCCATATACAGGGGGTTTTTCACCAGGGACGAGGCGGAACGATGGCTCCAGGAGCGGGCCCCCGATTCTTCCTTTTCCGTAGAGGATGTGCCCGCCATGACGGGGGAAAGAGGGGACTTCCCGTCTGAAACCGTTCATATTTATACCGACGGCAGTTGCCGGAAGAATCCGGGCCCCGGCGGTTATTGCGCGATTATCGATGCCGGGGACCGGCGGACGGAATTGTTTCGCGGTTATCGCCTGACGACGAACAACCGCATGGAACTGATGGCCTGCATCGCCGGATTGAAAAGCCTGGAAGAACCGTCCGATGTGATTGTCCACAGCGATTCCCGCTATGTTGTGGATGGGATGGCAAAGGGCTGGGCGGAGAAATGGCGGAGCCGCAACTGGATGCGAACGAAAACACAGGCGGCCGAAAATGCGGACCTCTGGTCCTGTCTTCTTTCCCTGTGCGATCGACATCGGGTGGCCTTTGTCTGGGTCCGGGGACACGCCGGGCATCGGGAAAACGAGCGGTGTGATCAGCTCGCCACAAAAGCCGCCGACGGCGCCGACCTGGTGGAAGATCTCCCCTTCATCGAAGGCCGCACGAAATTATCCCACCCTTTGCCGGGTTGACCGCATCATCAGTTAAGTCATGCCGGATATGGCGCCCCGGCGCAGCCATTCCACGTCATTGCAGGGCTCGGCATATGCGGGAGTCATTGATCAACCCGCTGATTTTACTCTGGTAAACGGATGGGATGGTCTCATAGGGCCACCCGGAAGGCAGGGTCAGGTCTTCCATTAAATTTTTGCCGGCCGTCTTTTTTTGATTCCGGTTGAAAACCCCGGCTTCGACATGGACGAAGAGATTCGACCTTTCCGGCGTGTAGGCCGCGGGGATATAATCGCTGTACCATTCCCTGATGACGAGTAAAAGGAGGCGGTCTGTATCGGCGGCCTTGAACCCGGCCAGGGCCGCTTCCCTGGAATTCACGGCGGCGGTTTTCAGGGGCGTGACCTTGAAACCCCGGGCCCGCAGCGAATCGGTTATCGTATGGAGCATATCCTCCGCCAACGGCGCCCCGCTTTCGGTCCACATATCGAAGGGATTGCCGTATCCGCCTCTGATGAGGCCCACGTAGCTGGGATCCTTTTCCTTTTTCAGGATATAGGGCCGTTCATCCAGCACGGCCACGGCAATGGACCGGGAGGACGAGCACGTCAGATCATGCAGCGTCGCCGTGTACCTTATGCCGCGGGGACCACAGCCGACAGCCAGAAAAACAATGAGAATCATCACCGTCACATATGCCCGTCTCATGTTCATGCCCCTTTCCTCACGGGTATTACAGCCCGGTCCTGTTCGTCGGTCCGACGTAAAGCGTCCCGAACGGACAGCGACAGGACATACCGATGTTCCTTCGCACAAATCGTGGCATTTATCAAGGGCCCGGTACGAAGGTCCGACGCCCTCCCACGGAAGGCCCGTTTTCAGGCGGACCTGCTATGTGTGTCAACACCCTCAGGGAACACAATCCCTGCCTGTGATATCAGGATCGGATGATTGACATCCTTGCTTATGTGTAGTATGAACCACACTGATTTTCTGCCGAGACGGCATCGGTTACAGAGTCTAAACCTGAAAGGGGCCTTCGGCCCCTTTTTTACCCTGTCTGTGAAATCCAAAGCGGAAAATAAAGAAAATAATCGGGAGGATTTATGAAACTCATTCTTTTGGGTGCGCCGGGCGCCGGCAAGGGCACGGTGGCGAAACTTTTGACGGAAGCGGACGGTTCGGTCCAGATTTCCACGGGCGACATTCTCCGGGCGGCGGTCAAGGAGGGGACGGAACTGGGCAAACAGGCCAAAGACTATATGGACCGGGGCGATCTGGTGCCGGATTCCCTGATCATGGACATCATGGGCGTCAGGCTGAAGGAGAAGGACTGCGAAAAGGGGTTTATCCTGGACGGCTTCCCGCGCACCATTCCCCAGGCCGAGGGTCTGAAGGAGCTCCTGAGAAAACTGGATATCCGTCTCGATTTTGTCGTGAATCTCGAGGTGCCCCGCGACGTGATTCTGGATCGCCTGACCACGAGGAGGACCTGCTCGAACCCCGACTGCCAGGAAATTTACAACATCAAGAGCAACCCACCGAACCCCGACGGAACATGCAAAAAATGCGGCAGCCCCACGATCCAGCGGGACGACGAAACGGAAGAGGCCATCCTCAACCGGCTGGAGGTGTACAATCGGGAAACGGCCCCGTTGATCGGCTTTTATGAAAAGGAAGGTCTTCTGAAGAACTTCCTGTCCGTCAGCAGCATGGAGACGGTCGAAGCGATCAAGGGGGTTTTGTAGGAGCGGGTCCGTAAGCCCCGTGCTTCAGGCGGCGCCGCCCGTCGATGCCGCCTGTCGGGGTCCGTCATCTGAAATGATCGATTATAGAAGAGAACTGAACGACGAACAGTACGACGTCGTGATGGAACCGGGTGGCCCCCTCCTGGTCATTGCCGGCGCCGGAAGCGGGAAAACCCGCACCCTGACCTACCGGGTTACCCGTCTGATCGACGAGGGCCAGGATCCGGGGCGGATCCTCCTGGCGACCTTCACGAACAAGGCGGCCCGGTCCATGGTCGGCCGCGTTCAGTCCCTCCTTATGCGGGAGGTGCCCCGGCTCTGGGGCGGCACTTTTCATCACATCGCCCACCGGATACTCAGGACGAATGCCGAGCGGGTCGGCTACGACCGACGGTTTTCCATTATCGACGCCGAAGACGCCCGCCAGCTGATGAATACCTGTCTGGCGGATCGGAAGATCCCGTCATCGACGAATGATTTTCCCAAAGGAAACGTTCTGACCGACATCCTGAGCCTTTCCGTCAACACGGAAGAGAGTCTGGAAAGCGTCATCTCCGGGCGCTATCCGTTTTTCATCTGCCGGCTGGGGGAGATCGAAGGCGTTCTAACGCACTACCGGGAACGTAAGAAGGCGCTGAACCTCATGGACTTTGATGACCTGCTGTTTTTTTGCCGCCATGTCCTTCGAGACCATGCCGACGTGCTGGAGCGGTACAGCGGGCGCTTTCTTCACGTCCTGGTCGACGAGTATCAGGACACGAACAAGATACAGGCCGAAATCATCGATCTTTTGGCCTCCGGGCATCGGAACCTGATGGTGGTCGGTGACGATTCCCAGAGTATCTATTCCTTCCGGGGGGCGAACTTCGAGAACATTCTGCGGTTTCCCGACAAATATCCCGACTGCCGTTTGTTCAAGCTGGAAACCAACTACCGGAGTACGCCGGAGATTCTCCACCTGGCTAACCTCTGCATCGTTCAGAACCGGCGGCAGTTTCATAAAGAGCTGCGTTCCATTCGCGGCGGCGGTATCAAACCGGTCGTGGTTCCCACAAGAAACGTCTATCAGCAGGCCGAGTTCGTCGCCCAGCGGATTCTGGAACTGAGCGGCGACGGCGTGCCGCTTTCGGAAATTGCCGTCCTGTACCGGGCCCATTATCACTCCATGGAACTGCAGATGGAATTGACAAGACGGCGTATCCCCTTTGAAATACGTTCCGGCATTCGATTCTTTGAACAGGCCCATGTGAAGGATGTGGTTTCTTATTTGCGGATCATGGACAATCCAAAGGATGAACTGGCCTGGCGGCGTATTCTGGGCCTCTATCCCAGGATCGGCAAGGCCACCATCGAAAAAATCTGGAAGTTCCTGGTCGTAGAGGTGTCTCCCCTTCAGGCAATCATGGAAGACGCGTTCCTCAAGCAAATTCCAAAGGGGGCCGTTCCGGGGATCGAAAAATGCCGTGAAATATTCCATCGAATGGATGACGGTTCCGAGCCGCCTGACCCCAGGGAGGCTGTGGAGCATGTCTTGCAGCACGGATACGGTGATTACATCCGGGGAAAATACTCCGATTGGTCATCCCGGGAAGATGATCTGGTGCAGCTCGCTGTTTACGCGTCGAAGTTTACCGACCTCGACGCCATGCTCAGCGAACTGGCCCTGATGAGCAATACGGGGGAACAGGAGGGAAGTGAAATCGAGGATGTACCGTCGGACCGGGTTATCCTCACTTCGATTCACCAGGCCAAAGGGCTGGAATGGTCCGCCGTATTCGTGCTCTGGTGTTGCGAGGGGATGATTCCCCTGGCGCGGGCGCTCAACGAACCGGATGGGGAGGAGGAAGAACGCCGCCTGTTCTATGTCGCCGTGACACGGGCCAAGGATCGGTTGCATCTTTGCTGTCCCCTGTACGACCCTAATCGGGGTATGGGTTATCTGCCCCTTAGCCCTTCCCGGTTCATCCGGGAGCTGTCATCGGTTACCCAGTGCAACCGGGAGAATCCTTTTGACCAGTGGCTGATCGAAGAGGTCTATCAGTAGGGTTCGATCAAGTTTCATCGTCCTGTCGGCGGGGGGCGCGGAAGTCCGTCCGGCGGAAGAGCCGATGGACTTCTTTTTTCTATTTGACTATTTTCAACGATAATTCCATCAGCTGTTCTGCGTTTACCGTGGAAGGCGCATCGGTCAAAAGACACAATGCCTTTTGGGTCTTGGGAAAGGCGATGACGTCTCGCAGGGATTCGGCATGGCTCATGATCATGACCAGCCGGTCCAGGCCGAAAGCCAACCCTCCGTGGGGGGGTGTGCCGAATTCGAGGGCGTCCAGAAGAAACCCGAATTTGAGGCGCGTTTCTTCATCCGAAAGGCCGAGGACTGCAAAAATTCTCGCCTGTACATCCTGTCGGTGGATCCGGATACTTCCGCCGCCGATTTCGGAACCGTTGAGGACCAGATCGTAGGCCCGGGCCCGCACCTTGCCCGGGTCCGTCGCCAGCAGCGGCAGGTCCTCCATGACGGGAGAGGTGAAGGGATGATGGGTCGAGACGAAACGCTTTTCCGCATCACTGTACGCCATCAGGGGGAATTCCGTAACCCACGTGAAGGAGAAGTCGTCCGGGTCGATCAGATTCATCTTTTTCGCCAGGGAAATCCGGAGGTTGCCCAGGACGTCGTTGACGATTCCAGGCGCGTCGGCGGAGAAAATCAGGACATGGCCTTCCCTGGCCCCCATGTGTTCACCGATCTGTCTGACCTCTTCCGGTTTCAGGAACTTGTAGATGGGGGAGGTCCAGTCTTCCGCGTTGACCCGTGCCCAGGCGATACTCTGGGAACCATGGGTTGCGGCGAAATCCCTCAGCCCGTCCAGGTCTTTCCGGGAGAGCCGTCTGCCCTCGTCCACACGAATCGCTTTCACCGCACCTCCGGTTTCGGCAGCCTCCCTGAACATATTGAACCCGCAGTTCTTCACGATGTCCGTCAGGTCCTTCATTTCCATGCCGAAGCGGGTATCCGGGTTGTCCCTGCCGAAGCGTGCCATGGCGTCCCTGTAGGGGAGACGAGGAATGGGCAGGGGCACATCCACGTTCAAACAGGCCTTAAAAATGTGAGCCATGAGCCCTTCCATGGCGGTCATGATATCGTTTTCATCGATGAAGGACATTTCCACATCGATCTGGGTGAACTCGGGCTGGCGGTCCGCCCGGAGATCCTCGTCGCGGAAGCATTTCACGATCTGATAATAGCGGTCGAAACCCGAGACCATCAGGAGCTGTTTAAAAATCTGGGGCGACTGGGGGAGGGCATAAAACATTCCCGGATTGACCCGGCTGGGCACCAGGTAATCCCGGGCGCCTTCGGGGGTGCTCTTGGTCAAAAACGGCGTCTCCACCTCGATGAATTCCTGGGACTGAAAATAATCCCGGGCGGCGGCGGCGACCCTGCTTCGCAGGATCAGGTTGCGCTGCACATCCGGTCTCCTCAGATCGAGATAGCGGTACTTCAGCCGGGTGGTTTCATTGACCTCCTGGCCTTCTTCCAGACCGAACGGCGGGGTTTTCGCTTCGTTCAGAATCTCCAGGTCCGTTACCACCACTTCTATTTCACCCGTAGCCAGATCCGGGTTTTTCATGCCTTCGGGTCTTCGCCGGACCCGGCCTGCCACGGCCAGGACATACTCGCTCCGGATTTTCCCGGCCTCTTCATGGACAGCCGACGAGATTTCGGGATTGAAGACAACCTGGACAAGCCCCTCCCGGTCCCTCAGGTCCACGAAGATAACTCCGCCGTGGTCCCTGCGGCGATGGGTCCAGCCCATAAGGACAACTTCCCTATCGATGTCCGCGGCGCGCACATCACCGCAGAAATGGGTTCTTTTCCGCTCGCTGATGAATTTTACCAAAGTTTTTGCCTCACTTTCCCAGTTCCATAAGGGTGTCTTCCAGCCGGTCCAGGGGGATGGATCGCTGACTGCTGCTTCGCATATCCCGTAGTTCGCCCTGGCCGGATTCCATTTCTCTTTCACCCAGAATGAGGGTGTAGGGACTGCTCAGCTTGTTCGCTTTTTTCATCTGGCTTTTGAGGCTTTTCCCGGTGTAATCCATTTCGGCCTGCACGCCCCTGAGACGCAGGCGGTTGCAGAGGGAAAACGCGTACTCCTGGGCTTTGTCGCCGAGTGCCGCGACAAAAAGCAGAGGCTCGGCCGGCGGCTCGTTTTGTTCTTCCGGCAAAAGGGCCATGAGGCGCTCAAAACCGACGGCGAAGCCGATACCGGGAATATCCGGACCGCCGAGGTCCCGGACGAGTCCGTCATAACGCCCGCCCCCGACGACGGCGTTCTGGGCTCCCATGTCGGGAATCGTGACTTCGAAGGTGGTTCGGGTGTAGTAGTCGAGTCCCCGGACCATCCGGTGGTTGATGCGGTAGGGTAGGCCGAACAGCTCCAGGGAAGACTGGACCCTTTCGAAATGGTTCCTGCAGTCATTGCAGATGAAATCCAGGATGTTGGGGGCGTCCTCGATGATCCGGGCGCAGGTTTCATTTTTGCAGTCGAAAACCCGCAGGGGATTGGCGTGAAGCCTGCGCCGGCAGTCCGCGCAAAGATCGCCCTCCGTGTCACGCAAAAAGGCGATGACCCTTTCCCGGAAGATGGCCCGGCATTCGGAGCATCCCAACGAATTGATATCCAGGTTCAGATTGCCGAGTCCCACCCCCCTGAGGAAGTGGACAAGCATCAGGATCACCTCCGCGTCGATCCGGGGGTCGTCGGCACCGAGAACCTCCACATTGATCTGGTGGAACTGGCGATAGCGCCCTTTTTGGGGGCGTTCCCGGCGGAACATGGGGCCGATGGTGAACAGGCGCGTGACGGCGTTCCGATTGTACAGATTATGTTCGATATAGGCACGCAGCACCGAGGCCGTCGCCTCCGGGCGCAGGGTAAGCCTTTCCCCGCCTCTATCGCTGAACGTGTACATTTCCTTTTCCACGATATCCGTGGTATCGCCGATTCCCCGGGTGAAAAGTTCGGTCTTTTCCAGAATGGGGAGCCGGATTTCCAGGAAACCGAAGTCCCCGAATATTTTACGGGCGAACTGCTCAATTTTCTGCCAGTTCCGGCTTTCTTCGGGCAGAATATCCTTAAAACCTTTAACGACTGTGATCGGTTCCATCATGAATTATCTTTTCAATCTCAATAGTTTAGGAAACGGATGGCCAATTGCGGGTTCGAATCTCCAGTGGTTCAGGGGATACCGTCCGCGAAAACGCTCCGCAGATTTGGAAGCGATGTGCCTGACGGGAATATGGGATTGACCGCCCAGACTTTCCCTCCCGGCAATTTTGATGAATTCCCAAAAAATCAGAATTTACCGCTTTTCAATCACGACCGTTTCCCGGGTTTTTTGAGGCGGTCGATTGTTATGGAATGAACATTTTGACGCGGGAAACCGTTATCACAGGAGCGAAAAAAAGGCAATAGCAGAACATGGAAGGTCTTTCCTGGATAAGCCTCCGTTTGGCTTTCAATTGCCACCGGATATGAGGGTAGAATTTTTATGCCCTGACCGTCCCAGATGGACGTTCCGTCCGTGAGAAGGGTGACCGCGCCATCATGATCGGTCTGGTAGATTTTTGCTCCCCTTTCCCTGTAGCGTGAAATCACTTCCGGGTGAGGGTGTTTGTATCGGTTATCGAAACCGCAACTGAAAATGGCAACGGAGGGTCGGACGCGATCGAGAAAGGCGGGCGTGCTGGACGTTCTCCCCCCATGATGAGGTGCCAGGATGATATCGCTTTTCAGTGGTTCAGGTATGCCTGTCAGTCTTTTTTCGGTTTCGGCGGCAATATCCCCCGGAAGAAGAATGCCGATATCGCCGAAACGAAGGTGCAGAACGAGGGAACGGTTGTTGGTCTCGTTAAACGTATACGGGACGGCAATGCAGCCTGAATCGGACGGCAACGGGTTCAGGACTTTTACCTGGAGGAGGCCGATTCGGCGTTCCTTTTGCCCGTAGGAAAGGATCCGATGGACCAGACGCTTTTCCTCGATGATTTCCCTGAAGTGCCCGTATGGTTCACAGGGCGACGGATCCCCATTGCTCCAGACCTCGCCGATGGTAAAGTGTCTCAGAATGTGGATCAGCCCGTTCAGATGGTCGGGATGGGGGTGGGTCAGGACGACAAAATCGATTTTCCGGATCCTTTCCCTCAGGAGAAAGGGGGCCACCACATGGCGTCCAACGTCAAAAGTGCTTCCTTCGAAGCCGCCTCCGTCGATCAGCATGGTATGGCCGCCTGGAATCTGCACGAGAGCGCAGTTCCCCTGTCCGACATCCAGAACGGTCAATTTAAGAAATTTGGGCGATTCCGCCGATAGGTAGCCATATAGAACCGTGAATGCGAGGATCGGAATCAAAACGAGCAAGGTGGCGTGAACGGGAAAGGGCATAGAGGGGGTGACGCCACGTTCCCTGGTGGAACGCCTTTTGATAAATGACGCACCATAAAGGGTCAACAACCCCAGGAGCAGGTAGTACGCGATGATTTGCAGCCAGGTCGGGGAAGGGATCAGGATCGAGGCATTCGGCAGGGAAGAAAAAAAATTGACAAAAAAGACGGATATTTGGATAAGGTAACCGGCTCCCTGAACCAGAAACCGACAAAAGGATTCCCACAGGGGATAAACGATGATCATCAGGAGGCATAACGGAGTGGTCAAGATGCCGAGAAAGGGAATTACCGCCATGTTTGTCGGCAGAACGACCGTCGACAGGGTTTGAAAATGATGGGCGATGATGGGGAGGGTACCCAGAGTCGCGCTGATCGAAACGAGGAGGAAGAGATAGAATTTTTTCCCCCAGCGGTGGAGCAGCCTACGGAGGACCGGTTCATCTTCTTGCGAACGTTCGCCATACCATCCCTGCAGCTTCGGCGGGATGTACAAAATGGCGGTAACGGCGGCGAAAGAAAGCTGAAAAGAAGGATCGAACAGAGAAGAAGGGGACAGGACCAGGATGAGGATCGCCGCCAGGGCAAGTGCATTCAACAGGTCTTTCGGTCTTCTTATCATCAAGGCCGTCATGAGGACGACCACCATGATCGTTGCCCGGGTCACGGAAATGCCCATTCCGGCAACCCCCGCGTAAAGGAGGATCAATGGGAGTGACAACGCGTAGGACACCTTTGTAGCGTTCCACATCAGAAGCGTGCGAGGGAAAAGATTCAGAATGGACCGGAAGAAAAAAACGGAGAAAAAAGCGATCATTCCGACGTGGAAGCCGGAAATGGTGATAATGTGGGAGGTCCCTGTTCGGTTAAACCGATCTCTCAGGTCATCCGGTATCGTTTTCTGTTCCCCCAGCAGCAAGGCCAGGATGATCTCTTTCTTCGGTGAACTCGTATGATCGGTAATGAATTCTCGAAGCCGTGTGCGATACGTTTCAATACCCGTTTTCAGGATATTCCCCAGGTTCCGCCGTATGAGAATCATATCGGTGCGGTTATTGATGCTGGCGCGATGAAAAATCCCCTGGCGGTGCAGGTACTTCCTGTAATCAAAGCCGCCCGGGTTGTGGAAGTTCCGGGGTGGAGTCAGGCGTGCGCGAAACTGGACATAGTCGCCGTAGTGGAAAATGTCCGGAACATAGGCGGTCAGCAACACTTTCCCCGGAATGTCCGAAGTGGTTCCGTCACCCAGGAGCCGAACCTCGGAGAGGACGTATCTGATCCGGCTCGGCAACATCTGCGGAGTCTGGCTGATGTACCCCTGGTAAACTCTTTTTTCTTGCAAATATCCGGACTTTGGCGTGGTCTGTGTCGGGTTCGGAGGGATAGGGGGCGATGCGCAGACCAAACCCGCCAGGAGGATGCAGAGATTCAGACAGAGATAACCCGACAGGTATCGTTTGAATTGAAAAGCAAGGAACAGGCCCGTTAAAGGGAATAGCATGAAAACAAGGACGGACGTTCTCGAGGGAAGGGAAACAAGGTCGCCCAGAATGATTCCAGCCGCATAGAACAGGAAAAATATGATCAACGGCCGTTCCTTGAACAGGGCCGTTCGAAGAAGCATGGATTGGATGACTGCACCGACCTGAGCCAAAGGGCATCCCCTTAAACTGGAACGGGGGGGAGACGACGCCGTCTTCTGAAATAAAGTGTCTGGATGACAGGAAGAAACAAAAGGAAAGATTCCATCAATCGAGCCCCCCGTGATTCATTTTACGCCCGGATTGACAAGGATAAGAGAACGTGTGCAACAAATACGACATGTAATTATAACATAACGGTATATAAGGTAAATGAAAAATTATCTTTGGTCGCGAGTCGAAGGGACGTCATCGGAATGGGATGAATACAGCGCATCCCGGCTGCATTGGCTTGTGGTGGCCCGAATGGGTATCCTGTTTTTTTTGCTTATGCTGGCCTTCCTCATGGAGACCAGGATATCCGAGCCGTTGCCGCCCCATTCCATGAGACTTTTCTACGGGCTCATTATTTTTTCTTTTGCTCTTTCGCTCTCATATTTTTTCCTGATTCGCTTCATCCGCAACCTGACGTTCCATGCTTACCTGCAGGCCCTGTTCGATATTATTCTGGTGACCGGTCTGATCTACGTAACGGGTGGGCTGCGCAGTATTTATTCTGTTTTTTACCCTCTGGCGATCATTTATTCGGTGGTCTTCCTTGGTCGACAGGGGGGATTTGTTGTGGCGTCCCTGGCGAGCATATCCTACGGTGTCTTCGTCAATCTCGAATTTCACGGCCTGATCACTCCGCTGCAATGGCAACACGAGGCGGTCACGCCCGACGCGAGTCTGAAATACGGCGGCAATGTTTTCTTCCGTGTGGTTCTGCATATTCTTTCCTTTTATCTGATCACATTGCTTGCCAGCTTTGTGGTCGTTCAGGAGAAGAGAACGCGAAAGCTGCTGAGGGAAAAGGAACACGCCTTTGCCCAGTTGGATTCGCTTCACCGGAGCATTATCGAGTCCGTGCAGACGGGTATCCTGACGGTCGATCTCCGGGGCCGGATTCGGTCGTTTAACCGGGCGGCGGAAGAAATCACGGGATTTCTCACGAGGGATGTGCTGGGAAAACCCATAGAGGATGTCATTGCGGAATACGGGACGATCGTTTCCGAGAGCGAGAACATCAATGACAATGAGGGCGGAAGGCACAGGGTGGAAATTGTCATGCAGAACAGGCAGAACCACCCGTTGATTTTGGGGTGTTCCCTGTCGCCGCTGAAGGGAGACGATGAAAGGCCGATCGGTTATATCCTTATTTTTCAGGACATCACCAAAATCAAGGAAATGGAGCGGGCTTACGAAGAAAGCCGTAAAATGGCCTACATCGGTGAAATGGCGGCCATCCTGGCCCATGAAATCCGCAACCCTCTGGCTTCGATCAGCGGGTCTATCCAGGTCTTGAAAAACTCTCCGAATCTGAGCGGCATGGATGAACGCCTGTTGCGGATCATGTTGCGGGGAAAAGATCAGTTGGAAAAGTTCATCAAGGATTTTCTCGCCTTGTCACGCCCCACCGTCGGTGTCCCCGAGCAGATCCATGTTGCTGCCATGGTGGATGAGATTCTGGAATCGATTAAATTGGGGCCGTTTTGGCACGAGGGCATTGAAATAGAAAAAACCCATCCTCCGGAAATGACACTGACGGCAAACAGAACGGAATTACACCAGCTTTTGTGGAATCTGCTCCTCAATGCCATCCAGGCCATGCCTGATGGAGGGCGGGTCAGTATTGACCTTGCTGTGGAACAGAAACCCGATAATCCTCACTGTTTGAAGGTTCGTGTCGCGGACCAGGGAGTGGGCATCGAAGAACAGGACATGAAGAAGATCTTCCAGCCCTTCTTTACGACCAAAGATCAGGGGACAGGTTTGGGACTGGCTATTGTGAATCGTATTGTGGTCGTGCATGGCGGTGAACTCAAGGTGGATAGCGTTCCCGGTCAGGGGACCCTATTCACTCTGGATTTGCCCGTATCAGGATAAGGGAGGCATCCGTGGCGAGTATTCTTGTAGTCGATGACGACAAGGGCATCAGGGAACTTCTGGAAATCGTTTTGACCCAGGAGGGGTACGAAGTAACGTCTGTCGAGGACGGCTTCAAGGCACTGGCGAAGTGCCGCCGCCAGAAATATGATCTTATCATCACGGACCTGAAAATGCCAAAGATGGACGGCATTGAATTCCTCAGCGCCGTAAAGGAAATTTCTTCTGAATCCCTGGTCATCCTGATTACCGCCTTCGCCTCCGGCGAAACAGCCGTCAGGGCCATGCAGGAAGGAGCCTATGATTACCTGGAGAAGGATTTCGACATCGAGGATCTGAAAAATATCGTCCAAACCGCCCTGGAGAGGAAGGGGCTGAAGAGGGATGAAGCCGAATTTATCAGGGAAATTGAAGAAGCGGCCTCCTTCAGGGGCATGATCGGTAAAAGCCGGGAAATGCAGAAAGTCTATGCCACGGTAAAGAAGGTGGCGGGCACTCTGGCCAATGTGGTGATTCTTGGAGAAAGCGGAACAGGAAAGGAACTGGTGGCCCGGGGCATTCACGACAGCAGCCAAAGGGCGGAGAAGCCCTTTGTTGTCATCAATTGCGGGGGTATCCCGGAAAATCTTCTTGAAAGCGAACTCTTTGGATACATGAAGGGGGCCTTCACGGGGGCTCACACAGACAAGCCGGGTCTTTTTGAAGTTGCCCATGAGGGCACGCTCTTTCTGGACGAGATCGGAGAATTACCGCCCCTGCTTCAGGTCAAGCTTCTTCGGGCCGTTCAGGAGAAGTCTTTCCGCCGCGTCGGCGGCACCGAGGATATCACGGTCGATGTCCGCATCATCTCGGCGACGAACAAGAACCTGGAGGAGCATGTCCGGATGGGTCTCTTCCGGGAAGATCTCTATTACCGTTTGAATGTGATCCCCATCAACGTCCCCCCTCTGCGAAGCCGGCAGGAGGATATTCCTCTTTTGACCAAACACCTGATTCATAAGTATTCCATGGAATTTGGCAAGGAAATTCGGAATATCTCTTCGTACGCCATGGAGTTGCTTATGAAGTATCCCTTTCCGGGTAATGTCCGTGAACTGGAGAATATCATCGAACGAAGCATTGCTCTGGAAACCTCCAATATCATTCTGCCGGAGAATCTTGTTTTAAATAGCAATGAACCCGTTGCGGAGCGTACCCTGGCCCGGTTCGACGTACCCGATGAGGGGCTGGATCTGGATGAGGAACTGAAAAAAATCGAGCGGACTTTCATCGAGAAAGCACTGCAAAAGACAGGCGGTTCACGGAAGAAAACGGCAGAACTCCTGAAAGTGACCGCCGATTCCCTTCATTACCGCATGGACAAACTGGATATGCGCTAAATGTGCGAATTTTCACTTGACAGAGTCCCCGGTTTTCTTGTAAGGACGCTAGTCAGGAGATTGATTGATGAATATTGTGTTTGAAGAACGAGCCGATTTCGACAGATTTTTCGCCTTTTTTAGCTTTAACGGCGTGGTCTGCCTGTACGGCTCCTGACTTCTTTAAGCATGGGTGAGTCGGGCCGCGGGCAGATCGGAAACTGTCCGCGGCCTTTTTTTTACCCGCGGAACGCCCAGCGGAATCTTGGACCCCTAAACCACACAAGGAGGAAAGGAATCATGGGTAAGACGTTAGGGAAAAGTCTTTTTGGGGCCGTCCTGGCGCTGATCTTTCTTACGGCGCTCTTTTTGCCTGGAGCAGTCTGGGCGAAAAAAATCAAGGTTGGTGCGGCCATCAACATGACCGGGCCCGCTTCCACCTGGGGCAAGTATCACGCCAAGGGTCTGCAGGACTATTTTCGGTATGTCAACGAAACCAAAGGCGGCGTTGGAGGCCGGCAGGTCGAGATCATTCTCGTCGATACGGCCTACAAGGTGCCGGAGGCCGTGGCGGCGGTCCGCAAGTTTTCCGTTCAGGACAGGGTGGACATGATCGCCACCTGGGGTGCCGGAGAAGGCCTTGCGGCCAAACCCATCATTCAGAAGTATCGGATACCCACCATCAATTTTTCGACCAGTTGGGAGATCCTCCAGGATCCTGTCGCCTACATGTATCTTCCCTTCGGCAGCTACAAGATGGACTGCTACGCCATTCTGGAGTATATCCGGACGATCCACAGGGGGAAGAACGCGCCAAAGGTCGGTCTTCTGACTTACAACAACGCCTATGGCCGCTCCATTCATCAGCCCAGCCAGGAATATGCAAAGAAAATCGGTATCGAGATTGTTACCGTGGAGGCGTTTCCGCCGAAGACCGTCGATCTTTCGACGGAGCTTTTGCGCATGCAGAGCAAAGGCGTCGAATATATTTTTCTCCAGGTTCTGCCCGCGACAATCGTCACCGCCTTGAAGAACGCCGATCGCATTAATTATAAGCCGCAGTTCTTCGGTACCTGGACTTCGACGGATCCGGATTTCTTCAATCTGGGCAAGGGCATCATTCGGGATCGTCTGGCGATTCAGTTTCCCGGTGGCGTGCCCTCCGATAGGTCCCAGGGAGTAAAAATCATGGAGGAACTCTGGAAGCGGTACAAAGCAGTCGATGATTTTGATGCCGCCTATTGGGAGGGGGTGGCCGTCGGCATGATCATGGAAAGGGCCTTTGTACGAGCCCAGGAACGATACAAGGTCGTAAAACCCGAAACCATCAACAAGGCCATGGAATCATTCCGGAATGAGAACTTCTGGGGTCTGATTCCGCCGGTCACCTATACTCCGACGGATCACGGCGCATCGTTTACGGCGCGGATTATCCGGGTCGGTGAGGATGGTTCCTTCACGCCCCTTACGAATTTCTATGTGCCGGGCAAGGAAAAAATCAAGTTGATCCAGGGAAAAAACAAAGGGAAATGAAAGCCTATCGCGGGGAACCGTCGATATATAAAAACCGGGCCGCCGACAGAAAGAGGGCCGAACTCGACGTTGCCGGCGTCACCCTGACCTTCGGCGGCGTCGTGGCGCTGAAGGATATCGATTTCCAGGTGCGAACGGGGGAACTGGTTGCCGTGATCGGTCCCAACGGCGCCGGGAAAACGAGTCTCATGAACTGTATTACCGGATACTACCGGCCGCAGACGGGACGCATCGCCTTCAACGGCCACGACATCACCCGGATGCCGACGCATGACCTGGTCAAAATCGGCCTCGGGCGGACCTTTCAGAACATCGAGCTGTTTCCCGGCATGACGGTTCTGGCCAACATGCTCCTGGCCAGGCATATTCACATGAAATACCCTCTGTCCGCCGCTTGTCTGTTTTCGAAGAACGTCCGGAGACAGGAGGTATATCACCGGCAGGTAGTCGAGGAACTGATCGACTTTCTGGAGATGCAATCCATACGAAAAACACCCGTGGGATCCCTTCCCTACGGGCTTATGAAGCGGGTGGAACTGGGACGCGCTCTGGCGATGGAACCTTCACTTCTGGTCCTGGACGAACCGTTTGCGGGGATGAACCTGGAGGAAAAGGAGGACATGGTCCGCTTTCTCCTGGAATTGAATCGGGTCTGGGGACAGACGATGGTTCTGGTGGAGCACGATATGTCCATTGTGATGAGTATCGCCAGAAGGGTGATGGTTATGAATTTCGGCGAGAAATTAACCGAGGGGAGCGCACAGGAAGTGCAGAATCATCCGGAAGTCATTAAGGCGTATCTGGGCGACGATTCGTAAACAGAGGCTATCCATTGGACGGTCGCAGAAGTTATTTCGCTGGGATGATGTCATTTCGGCGAACGAAACGACGAGAAACCTTGACAAATCGAGGGCGGATTTCTCCCTGCGGTCGAAACGACGTGGGGCTGTCGAGATGACGCGGGGCGGTTGAGATGACACGGGGTGGCCGAAATGACACGGGGTGGCCGAAACGACATGGGGCGTTGAAATGACGATTTTATTTTCGTGACAGCCCCTGGTTTACAGACAAAAGGCGGGTTATTCAGTTTCCATGACAAAAAACTTGACCCTGCCGCAACTTCTCTGCGAGCAGGCGGAAAAATTAGACGCCACATGTGTGGCCATCCGGGAAAAGGCCTACGGGATCTGGGAAACCTGGAACTGGCGGGATTACCAGCGGTACATGGAACAGACCGCACTGGGACTCCACGCCCTGGGATTCAAGCGCGGCCAGACGGTGGCCCTGATCCTGGATAACCACGCGGAGTGGCTTTTCAGCCAGCTTGCTGTGCAGGCCATGGGGGGTGTGCCCGTTAACCTGTTCACTTCCGCGACTCCGGAGGAACTCGTCACCCTTTTAGGGCGGCTCCGTTCACCCTACGCTTTTGTTCAGGATCAGGAGCAGACGGATAAAATACTCGACAGCCGGACTAAACTTCCCTTTATCAAGAAGGTCGTTTACGTTGACCCCACAGGGATGCATGGCTACGAGGGAAATCCCTTCCTGATCAGTTTCAGGGATCTCCTTAAAGTCGGCGAGGAGACCGGCCGGAAAAACCCGGAACTCTTCGGAAAAGAACTGAAGAAGGGCCGGTCCGACGACACGGCGGTTATGATGCTGACTTCCGGAACGACGGGTATTCCCAAGCTGGCCATGCTGAGTCACCGCAATTTTCTCGCCATGGGGAGACAATGGACCGAGGCCCTGCATATGAACCACGGGGACAACTGGCTTTCCATGGCTCCCCCCGCCTGGATCGTCGACCAGATGTGGGGCTTCGGTATTGCCCTCTGCTCCGGTATGACGATGAATTTCCCGGAACTCCCCGAAACGGTTCTCTCCGATTTCCGGGAGGTGGGACCGTCGGTCATGATTACCTCGTCCCGCTTCTGGGAGGATTTGGCATCGAGAATCAGGGTCCGCATGTCCGATGCGGGGTGGGTCAAGCGCCGATTTTACGACTGGTCCGTCGACGTCGGCAAGAGGGTGGTGGAGACCCAGGCGGCGAAAAAAACGCCCTCTCCGATGCTCCACTTCGTCCATAAGATTGCGGACCATCTGATATTCCGGCCTCTCTTGGACCGGGTCGGCTGCGCCTGTTTCCGGGCGGCCTATACGGGGGGACATCCAATCAGTCCCGATGTCATTCTCTTTTTCCGCTCCATCGGCCTGAACCTCAAACAATGCTACGGTCTGACGGAAGCCTGCGGCATTTTCCAGGTCCAGCCTGACGGGGAAGTCAAACTGGAAACCGTCGGAAAACCTCTTCCGGAAACAGCGATCCAAATCGCCGAGGATCAGGAAATTCTCGTCAAGAGCGAAGCCAATTTCGTCGGCTACTATCAGGATTACGAGGCGACGGAAAACGCCTTCACCGACGGTTGGCTGAAAACGGGCGACGCCGGTTACATCGACCCCGATGGACATCTTCTCATCATCGGTCGCAAGGAAGAGATCATCCGCAACAAGCAGGGTGACGCTTTTTCCCCCGATTTTATCGAAACCCGGCTGAAGTTCAGTCCCTACATCAAGGAGGCGGTGGTTTTTGGGGAAGGGAAAGGTTTTATCGCCGCGATGATCAACATTGACCAGGACAATGTGGCCAATTGGGCGGAACAGCAGAAGATTCCCTTCACGACCTATATGGATCTTTCCCAGCAGCCGGCGGTGGAGCAATTGGTCCTCAGGGACATCACGAAGGTCAATGAACAGCTTCCGCCGTACATGAAGATCCGGAAATTTTTCCTGCTATACAAGCTGCTGGACGCCGACGATGAGGAACTGACCCGGACGGGTAAGGTCCGGCGACGGTTCGTGTACGGGCTCTACCTGAAGCTGATCGAGGGGATGTACGAGGGGAAAAAGGAAATTGCCGTCAAGGGGAAGGTCAAGTATCGGGACGGCCAGGTTGGACAGATCGAAACGACGGTCCGGGTGATTGACGTTATCGTACCGGAGACCGAAAAAAAGGGATCATACCCGACACCGGGTAAAACGGTTGTCGAGGCGATTTCTTAGAATTGCAGGTGTCATTATTTAGCCGCTTTGGCGGGGAGAAGTCCTGCCGTAAGGAAAGGGTTTCACATTCCTTCGAATAACGGCGTGTAAGAAAAGAGGGGGATTTCTCTTCCCGGTGGGAATGACCGGGGAGAAAATAATGGCCAAACCATGGAAAGGCTTAAATAAATGGAATTCTTTGTTCAACTTTTGATCAACGGGCTGAGTATCGGGTTTCTCTATGGCCTGTCGGCCATGGGCTTCGTCATGATTTTCAAGTCTTCGAGTGTCCTGAATTTCGCCCACGGGGAACTCCTGGCCATGGGGGCCTTCATTTTTCTGACCCTGGTGACCTGGGCGAATCTGCCCATATGGCTGGCCTTTCTTGTGACGCTTTTCGGCTGCTTTGTCTTGGGTTTCATTGTCGAGCGGCTGTTCCTGCGGCCTCTGATCGGGGAACCCCTGATCTTTGTCATCATGTTGACCGTAGGGCTGGCGAGCATGTTCAAGGGTTTGATGCTCCTTCTCTGGGGGGGCAACCTCCGAACCTACCCGGACTTCCTGCCCCAATGGCTGGGGCTTTCCTTCGGCTACGTCACGGTGCCTCCCGTTTATGTCATGGCATTGATCATCGGAATTGTATTTCTCGCCCTCTTCGGGCTCTTCTTCAAGTATTCCTCCCAGGGGATCTACATGCGCTCTGTGGCGGACAATCAGAAGGCGGCCCTGTCCCTGGGTGTTCACGTCCGGAAGGTCTTTGCCCTGTCCTGGGGGATCGCGGCCCTCGTCGCCGGCATGAGCGGGATCGTTCTTGGAATCATTAACGGGATCAACGTTCACGACTTGAGCGCCATCGGACTCAAGGTCTTTCCCGTCGTTATCCTTGGGGGGTTGGACAGTATCGTCGGCGCCGTCATCGGCGGGATCATCATCGGGCTTCTGGAAACGTTTACGGGAGGGTATCTCTCGCCGTCGCTTCGGGACGTGGTGCCCTACGTCGCCTTAGTCTTCATACTCCTGGTCAAGCCTTATGGTTTGTTCGGCCTGGTCGAGATCGAAAGGGTTTAGCATGAGGCCAAGGTTTCGTTTTCATCCCTGCGGCAACTACAAAGACCGTTACGAAGAGGAACTGACCATTTTCGAAACGGATTTCGGGCGCCTCTGGACGATGGTCGGCCTCCTGGGGCTTCTGTGTGTCGCCCCCTTTGTTTTGAGCCGTTACATGCTCTATATCGTCAATACAATCGGGATCATGTCCATGGCCGCCGTCGGGCTGAACATCCTCATCGGCTACACCGGCTTGATCTCGCTTGGCCATGGCGCCTTCGTCGGCGTCGGCGCCTATGCGGCGGCAATTCTGGCCACCCGCTGGAATCTTCCGATCCTGCTGACGCTTCCTGCGGCGGGGGGCATTACCGCCCTCCTGGGCATGGTTTTCGGTATGCCATCCATACGGCTCAAGGGCCTGTACCTGACCATCGCGACCATCGCCGGCCAATTCATCATCGAATATGTGCTGGTGCATTGGGACAGTCTGACCATGGGCACCATGGGGATCACGCTGCCGTTTCCATCCCTTTTCGGGTACGAAATATCCAGTGACCGGGGGTTCTTTTACCTCATCTTCACATGTCTGATACTCATGGTCTTTCTGGCGATCAACTTGATGCGTTCCAAGTACGGACGGGCCTTTGTGGCGGTCCGCGACAACGACCGCGCCGCGGAAGGGATGGGCATCCCGATTTTTCGGTACAAATTGCTGTCCTTCGGGATCAGCTCCTTCTATGCCGGCTGCGCCGGAGCTCTGTGGGCATACTACATGATGAGTATTACCACAGAGCCCTTCAACCTGATGCTTTCCATCGAGTTCATCGCCATGGTGATCATCGGTGGCCTGGGAAGTATCTCCGGGTCGATCTTTGGGGCGGTGTTCATCATCTCGCTGAATGAAATGCTCCGCTGGTTGACTGATTGGGCAATGAACACGGGTACCCTGGGAGACTTCGGCCTCAACCTGGCGCCGCTGCGGGAATTGGTTTTCGGCTTGGCGATTGTTTTATTCATCCTGTTTGAACCACGGGGTATTGCGGAGCTATGGCGGATCGTCCGTTCGAATTTCCGCCTCTGGCCTTTTCCGTATTAGGATGAACACGTATTCGCAGGGAGGAACTTTCTGTCGGGGCATGTGTAAGCGGCCTGCAACGTCCTGGCAATGGATTCCGGGTCGGAATCCCGAATGACAAAAAGTTACAGGTGTCATTCTGAGCGAAGCGAAGAATCTAATAGCAACGGCATGTTGAAAGGAAGAGATCCTTCGGCTTGCGTCTCAGGATGACAATGAGGCAAAGCCTCTGCTGGAATGACAAACATACAAGGACTTAGCGTGAACGATACCTTACTCCAGATCAACAACATCAGTGTCGTTTATTCCGATGTAATCCAGGTTTTAAAGGGCGTGTCCCTGTCCCTGTCCGAGGGGCGGATCGTCTCGCTTCTGGGCAGCAACGGCGCGGGGAAAACGACGACCCTCAAGGCCATTTCCGGTCTCCTCAAACCGGAAAACGGCGAGGTTACCGACGGCGCCATTACGTTTGACGGTATCAATATACAGAACCAGCCTCCTGAGGCGATTACCCGTCTGGGGATCATACAGGTTCTGGAAGGCCGTCAGCCCTTCAAGTACCTGACCATCGAGGAAAACCTCCGAGTCGGCACGGCGACCCGGAGCGGCGAACCCTACAAAAAGGATCTGGAGCTGGTTTACCATTATTTCCCGGGACTGGTGAAACGAAGGAAGGCCCTTGCCGGGTATTGCAGCGGCGGCGAACTGCAGATGCTCGTCATGGGACGGGCCCTCATGGCGAACCCGAAACTCCTGCTGCTGGACGAACCTTCCCTTGGGCTCGCGCCCCTCATTGTCCGGGAGATCTTCCAAATTATCGACCGAATCAACCGGGAACAGGGGACGACGATCCTGCTCGTTGAACAGAACGCCCGTATGGCCCTCAGGATTGCCCATTACGGCTACGTCATGGAAAACGGCAAGATCGTCATGGAAGGAACCTCTGAAATACTGACATCCAACCCCGATGTGAAGGAGTTTTACCTGGGGATGGGTGCGGCGGACAAGACGAAAACCTACGAAAACGTCAAATCCTACCGACGGAGAAAACGCTGGCTGTAGGGAAAGGAGCGGCTATGACGGCTTATTTTGATGAAAACGAAACCCAGAGCGTGGAAGACCGCCAGATCCATCAGGGGCGAAGGATGAGGCGGATGCTCCGGGAAGGGAGCGAAAAATCGAAACGCTTCAAGGCCATCCTCGATGGCGCAGGTGTCGATCCGGAGACCTTCCGTTTTCCCGACGACATGGCCAAACTGCCCGTCATCTCAAGGGAAAAACTTGTCGAATGGGAACTGGCCGAACCGCCCTACGGAGGGCTCGACGACCCCGACGCCGAAATCGACCGGATCTTCATCTCCCCCGGCCCGGTTTATGAACCTCATCTCGGCGAAGACGATCCACTCTGGGCCCGGGCCTACAAGGCCGCCGGGGTTCAAAAAGGTGACATTGCCCTGAACGCCTTTTCCTACCACATGGTGGCGGCGGGACTCACCTTCCACAACGGCCTGCGCAAAGTCGGCGCGACGGTCATTCCCTCCGGCGCCGCCGGGCGGGAACAGCAGGTGCAATTGATCCGGGATCTGAAGCCCACGGTCTTTTCGGGCACCCCGAGCTTTCTGATGTCGATCATCGAAAAGGCCGAAGAACTGAATTTCCGGTTCGGGACGGATTTTCGCATCAAGAAGGCCTGTTTCGCCGCCGAACCTCTTTTGCCCAACGTCCGGGAAACCCTGGAGAAGAAATACGGCATCGACACCTACACGATGTACGGGGCCACGGAAGTCGGTGATATCGGCTTCGAATGTGGTGAAAAGAAGGGCTGGCATATCTGCGAGGAGGTGTACATCGAGATCGTCGATCCCGTGACGGGGCAGGCCGTTCCTCCCGGTGAACTGGGCGAAATCGTCGTCACCCGCTTCAATTCCCTGTTTTTCCTGGTCCGTTTCGGCACCGGCGACCTGTCCCGCCTGATCGCTGAATCCTGCCCCTGCGGTCGGAGTTCCTACCGCCTGGACGGTATCGCCGGAAGGGTAGGGGAAGCCGTCAAGGTCCGGGGCCTGTTCGTCGCCCCCAGCCAGCTCCGGGCGCTCATGAAGGCCTGGCCGGAGGAAGCCCTCCAGATCCTCGTGGACCGTGAGGACGACAAGGATGTCCTTACCGCCCGGCTGTTCTGCGCAACCCCGCTTTCTGAAACTTTAATGGAAAAGTTCAGGAAGAACTTCCGGGAAACCTGCACCGTCGGCATCGACAAACTGGAATGGGTGGATAAAAAGGAGTGGAACGACCAGACGCCCCTCATCGTGGATCAGAGGAAGTGGGGGTAAGACGGAAAGTAGTGTGTGCATTAGCGACAGCGCAATGCACCCGAGAATGCCGATCTAAGTAATTGACTCAACTTTCGCAGGAGCAAGAAGTCTGTAATATACTGTAATTATTAATAGTATAGCGTCACAAAGTGTGGTATAAAGGGTTTTGTTCGCCAACAAAAGCCCATCAACTCACGAGGTGACGC
>Ga0172382_10002185_pt1 | contig 33327 bp, 32 predicted proteins | sample Leawel138RmetaG_FD_122245 | JGI IMG/M metagenome (GOLD analysis project Ga0172382, IMG submission 122245) | Leachate microbial communities from a municipal landfill in Southern Ontario, Canada - Leachate well 138R metaG | ecosystem: Engineered > Solid waste > Landfill > Unclassified | place...
AGTTGATCTGAATCAAACTCTCTAATTTCATGAAAAGAGGGGATATCTCCACTCTCCATGTCCATCACCAATCGCCCTTTTCCCGTATTGTGAGAAAACACGACAAGGTAGCCTCGTTTGATACCAAAGAGGTGTAAACTATTTTTTAAGTTGTGAACTAATTCACTCATCTCAAATGTACCAGCTAACATGGCACTGACGTGCCTAAGAGCTTCAAAAGAGCTTTGAACATCGAGTCGCTTTGCTGCTTGGTAACGTCCAATTTTCTCTCCCACAAATGCTCGAGCAGCCCCGATGAGATTCTTTTTACTCTTAGTCGGACAATCAAGGCAGCGACTTTCAACAATTGAGATGTATTCGTGCCATCTTTCCACCATGCCGTTTTCACTAATGGTAGTGTCGATCCCTTTATTAAGAAGAGCAATAAGATGGGGATGACTCTCTTGTTTCACTAACGTTACCAGCTCTTGAATACTCTTTTTCTCACTTCTACTCGCATAAGAGGGAATTTCAACACCTTCACTGTTGAAGTTAAACTGAGGCGCACAACCACACGACTCTCTAATAATAGCAGTGCTACGAAGCACTTTATGCTCCTCTTGAGAAGAGCCCATGAGGCGATCTAACATCGCAACAGCTTCTCTACCGAGATTTGTCATTGGTTGCACTACCGTGGTTAACGGCGGATGGGTATATCGTGAGGCGGGTATTCCATCAAAGCCAATAACCGAGATATCTTCAGGTACGTGATAACCTCGTTGGCTTAACAACGATAGTGCCCCTTGAGCCATTCGATCATTAAGACAAAAGACCGTATCGATGACTTTATTTTTCGCTAAAAGAGCCTCCATCCCTCTCGCCCCAGAATCTTGAACAAATGTTCCATCGACCATCAACTCAGGATCGAGTTCTAAATCATACAGATTAAGAGCATCTATAAGTGCTTTTTTACGACTCACTGCCTCATCGTGAGTTGGGGGACCTCCAATTAACGCAAAGTTTTTTCTTCCGTGATCGTGAACAAGGTGTTCAATAATCTGCTCAATGGCCTTTGAACTTTCGACTGTGACGCTACTCATTCCAGGGATATCCATCCCGATGGAAACTTTTGGAAGCGACTCCCAAGGACTAAAAAACTCTTTAAGATCTAACGATGTAAAAAAGGTCGCCAATGATGAAGAGATAATAATGAGACCATCAATTGTTTGTTCATTTGCCAAGTGATAAGCCAAGTTAGATGAGGCCTCTGCAGAGATGGGTGAACCGATACGAGAACCTAAAAAAGAGATCGATGCAAAGTTTCTTTTTTGAGCTTCATCTTCAATAGCACGCCACACTGTAGATTGGTATTCATCATCTAAAGAGGCAGTAAAAACACCAATACAACCAGAAGATTTTTACATACGTTTATGATACTCCATCCCCAAGAGAATGCAACTAAAGAGATGAGAGAAAAGAATGAGGAGGGGTTTGATGGCCTAAAAATGACAAATAAGACTTATTAAGTAAGGCTTTATCTCTTATAGGGGCTAATAAAGACTACCTTTATGGTATAAGCACAAACCTCATATAGGTAAGAGTCTATCCTTGTAGATATAAGAAAAGTAAAAACCCATAATTGAATGAGAGGCACATAACACCTCAGCACTAGGTGTAACTCCTAGGTACAGACTTCTCGATGTTGGGAATACGTGATCTGGCTTTTATAGTAAAGCTCTCTTAATCAAAATGTTTTCCAACACTCTTTTTTGAGGAATTTTTCTATCTGCTACTGTGGCTATGTAATGTGTATATGAGTTGCCCAGAACAGGATTTGAACCTGCACAGTGTTGCCACCACTAGGACCTGAACCTAGCGCGTCTGCCAATTCCGCCACCTGGGCTTTCGAGCTGACTATAACGCAGAGATTTAAGATGTGTCAATCTTTATGGTTGTCTATTGAAGATAGTTTAACTACCTTCTGTATGTACATAGGAGGACTTTGTATGAAAGTTACATTTGGTGGAAATCCTGTTGAATTAGTTGGAACCGAAATACATGTTGGAGATACCGTCGCCGATTTTAGTGCGATGAATAATGATCTAAGTCCATTTAAACTCAGTTCTATTAAAGGGAAAAAACTTATTGTAGGTGTCCCCTCTTTAGACACTTCAATATGTGATGCCGAAGTTCGTCGTTTTAACCAAGAAGCTACCAGCTTAGATGATGTGACAGTCATTGTAGTTTCAATGGATCTCCCTTTTGCCCAACAAAGATGGTGTGGTGCTGCTGGAGTTGAGAATGTAATCACCGTAAGTGATTTCAAAGATAAAGACTTTGCCCACACTTTTGGAACATACCTACCCCAGCACGGCCTTATTGCCCGCTCTATTTTCTTATTAGATAGCAATAATACCGTACAGTACGTAGAGTACGTCCCAGAGGTGAAAAGCCACCCAAATTATGAAGCAGCATTAGAAGCAGTGAGAAGATAAGACGAAAATCAAGACGCCTCTCTTTGTAGAAACTTGAAAAAGGTTTAAAAGAGAATTAGAGTACCTCTATGAGTATTCGAATTTTGTTTTTAGGAGAGATTGTAGGAAAACCTGGAATCCAAGCCCTAAAAAATGGACTAAAGGGTCTTAAAGAGAGAGAGAGTATCGATTTTGTCGTAGCAAACGGCGAAGGGGCTACTGGGGGCTTTGGTATAGGGAAAAACCACGCTCTTCAGATTACAAAGTTAGGCGTCGATCTCATCACTACAGGTGAAAAAACCTATTATAAAAAGGATATGGTCGAATATATTGGACAAAACCGAAAAATTATTCGACCAGCCAACTACCCCTTTGGGAATCCCGGAAGAGGTTTCGGAATCTTTCACATTGGGGAGATTCGAGTTGCCTTCATAAATCTGTTGGGAAATGCCGATTTTAATCGTACCCATACATCAAACCCTTTTATCCAAGCGAACTCACTTGTTGAAAAACTTCTCCCTGAAAGTGACGCTATATGCCTTCAGTTTCATGCCTCAACAACTGCAGAGAAACAAACAATGGCTCACCACCTCAAAGGCCGAGTTGCCGCTGTAATAGGGACACACTCAAAAGTACTCAGTAGCGATGCTCGTATCTTAGAGGAGGCGACAGCCGCCATCACCGACAACGGGCGATGTGGAAGTGCTCTATCGGTGGGGGGATTCGACAGTAGTGTTGAAATTGAACGATTTTTAACACAAATACCTTCACGAAGTGTAGAATCATACAAGAACTTAGAATTACAAGGGGTTATCGTTGAGATAACCAAAGATGGAAAAGCAACATCGATTACGACAGTAAAAGAGTCGGTCGATATGGATCAATAGGAGCATATTATGGTTGAACTAGCTTCAGTTATTTCTATAGAGAGTGATGGGAGTGTTACCGTCAGTTGTCAAACACAAACATGCCAAAACTGTAGTGCAGGGGCTTTTTGTGGATCACAAGGAAAAACCTTCAGTGCCCGTAATACGGCTGATGGACACATCGGAATCGGAGATACCGTTGAATTATACCTCCCACCAGGGAAAACGATTATGGCAGGGTTTGTGACACTGTTAGTTCCAATTCTCCTTTTTCCTGTCGGCTATTATATCACATCACTGTTTCACACCTCCCCTTCTGAAATGATGAGAGTTGTATACGGTATTGGTGGTATTGCCTTAGGGTTTTTAATAAGTAGACTTTTTTCAAAAAGGAACGAACACGAATATACCCCTGTGATTACAAAGATTATTGAACAGTAGGCAACATCATGAACAGGTGGGTCGGTGTGGCAATTGTGGCAATCTCTCTTTTAATGGGGTGCTCTTTTGCCACTGAAGAGGAGTTAGAGGCCTCCTTGTATGGCCAATACCCTTCTTTGAGTTTATCTGATGCGACCTACCTCATTAAAGTAGCCCACTCTCAACCCATCATCATTGAAGCTGCTGAGATAGATGTGTACAACAAAGAGCATAAAGCTGTAATCACAGATGGAGTATTTACTCAAAGCGATGAGAAGGGAAATCTTCTTTTTCGTGGTTCTTTTGGTAGAGCTATCGTCCACACAGATAATCATAACATGAGTTTAGAAGAGGGAGTTGAGATTCATAACATCACCGAGAACCTCACAATCAACGCTCATAAGCTCTTTTGGAATAATGAACAGTGGACACTCACTGGTGATGCAGACCAATACACCTCCATTATGAACGAAAGCGGTGATATACTCTTTGGAGTAGGATTTTTTGGAGATTTTGCTAAAGCAACGTATGAGTTCATCACTTTAGAGGAGGGAGTACTACATTATGAATAAGAGTAGAAAAGTCTTCATCCTCACCTCTTTGCTCGTTCTCGTTATTGGTATGGGAATCCTGAGTGCAAAAAGTATGAGTTTTAGTGGCGGTTTCACTCGGGCAATTATGAGAGAGGGGCAACAATCTATCGTGCTCAGTCAAGGAGCTGAAGTACATATTGATGCTCTTACTCTCAAAGCACACACTATTACCCTCGATGGTGATGACTCAGAAAATCTCTACGCTCAAGGGGACGTGAGTATCGTCGATCGTGATCAACGTATCAGTATCACCACCAACCAAGCTCACTACAATCGGGAACAAGAAATCTTTAGTGTCGATGGGTGGGTCGAAATTTTAGATCTACAACACCAGATCATTGCCACTGGAGCCTACCTCCTCTTTGATCGAAATGCTGGTGTTCTTACCTTACAAGTGGAAGCGAAAATTTTGAGACATACCGACAGTGGCCCCATGATCTGCCGAGGTGATAGCATCGAGTACGATCGTGAGGCTCAAACATTAGTTCTTACAGGAAATGCCTCGATCATTTACAAAGATGATACCTACCAAGCCGATGTGTGTCGTGTCAATTTAGAGACCGATGAGATTGAACTTTCAGGGACAATCAAAGGAGTTGTCCATGGTTAGTGGAATATTAGAGGCCCAAAACCTCACCAAGCGCTACAAACGACGCACTGTTGTCAATAATGTCTCACTTTCAATGAACACAGGAGAAATCATTGGTCTTCTTGGTCCGAATGGAGCAGGGAAAACCACCATGTTTTATATGATTGTTGGATTTATCAGAAGTAACAGTGGGACGATCTTATTAAATCGACACAATATTACCACCTTACCAATGTATAAACGTTCTCGCTTAGGCATCAGTTATCTTCCTCAAGAACCTTCAATTTTTCGTAAACTCAGTGTTGAAGATAATATTAACCTCGTGGTTGAAACTCGAGACGATCTTTCTAAAGGGGAGAAAAAAGATGTCGTCGACTCTTTATTAGAGGAGTTTGGATTACAAGAAATACGCCATCAATACGGATACACTTTAAGTGGTGGAGAGCGCAGACGGTGTGAAATTGCTCGAGCTTTAGGAAAAGATCCACTCTTCTTATTATTAGATGAGCCGTTTGCTGGGATTGACCCTAAAGCGGTGTACGAGATTAAACACCTTATCGTCTCTTTGGCCGAAAAAGGAATTGGAGTACTCCTCACTGATCATAATGTACGAGATACATTGGCAATAACCCATACTTCGCATATCATTAACGAAGGGACCATCTTAGCAAGTGGTCAAAAGTATGAACTGCTAGAACACCAAGGGGCACGTCGTATCTATTTCGGAGAAGACTTTTATCAAAGTGAGTAGCTATGAAACAGACATTAGGTATCCAACAGACGCTCAAACAACAACTCACTCTCTCCCCGCAACTCATTCAGACATTCGAGATTCTCGCTATGTCGACACTCGAGTTGCAACAACGTATTAAAGCCGAGATTGAACAAAATCCTGCCTTAGAGATTCCATCTGAGCGAGTAGTCTCAATTGAGAGGATATCGGCAGCTGAAGGTCGTAAACGCACCGATGACGATCTTAGTGATACCACGACATTTCCCAGTGAACGTTTAGGCTCTTCCACTCGTCTCTCTTATACATACAACCAAGAAGCTGCAGATAGTAATCTTCAATTTCTTGAAGGGGCATTATCGACACAAGAGACACTACAAGAGTACTTACTGAGGCAACTAGGGTGCTTATCATTAAGCGAAGAGGAGTTTGAATTAGGATCACTTATTATCAGTAACATTGACTACAACGGTTTTCACCGTAATCCTGTCGATTCACTTGTTCCTCAAAAACGACTCTCTTCCCTTCTTGATGCACTTGCCATTGTCCAAAAACTCGATCCTCCGGGCATCGCCGCAAAAGACTTTAGAGAGTCACTCCTTCTACAAGCACAAGATGACCAGCTTCTTGATGAAGATGAATTAATATTGTTTAAAGCTCTTGTATACGACCACTTAGAACAATTACGATTACAAAAATTTTCAGAAGTTGCTTCTGAAATGAAAGTGGATGAACACACCATCACAACGCTGTTTCAATACCTCAAGAGTTTGAACCCTTATCCAGGACTTCAATATGATAGTCGTGAAACTCACTACATTATTCCCGACTTGTATGTGAGAAAGATTGAAGGACGTCTTCAATTACGTCTCAATACAGAACAGGTTCCAACTCTCACCATCGACCCTGAGTTCACATCACTAGAAGTTCATAAAAGCAGTGCTAGTCGTAAAGAGGTAAACTCCTATATTAACAATGCCGTACGTAGTGCAAAAGAACTGATTGAACAAATAGCGATGCGTAGTGAAACGATGAAAAAAATTGGTCTTGAACTATTGAAGTTTCAACACGAATTTTTCCTCAACGGTCCAAGATATCTTAAACCTCTTACCTACCGCCATATCGCCGAAGATCTTAAACTTCATGAGACTACCATCAGCCGTGCTGTACAAGGAAAGTATATCGATACTGATTGGGGGATTCTCCCTATTAAAGAGTTATTCAGCTCTGCCTTACAAACAACGATCCCCGGTCAACAAGAGGTTTCTAAAACTGCGGTAAAAGATATGGTAAAAGAGATCATCGACCAACACACCGGAGAGAGAGCCCTCTCTGATCAAAAGATCGCCGATATGCTCGTTGCTCGAGGGATTCAAATTGCCCGTCGTACCGTCAACAAATATCGTAAAGAGTTAAACATCGACTCCTCATACGAACGAGTATAGATATCACAATCCTGACTTCCTTTAAGGAATAATTCATTTTCGATGAGTTCGGGAATTCTTATATTCGAGGTACTCCTTCACAGAAAGTTTCGGATAGATGTTTGACTTTTTGGAGTGTGGGTCTTATCATTTTTATATCCCGTTTCGTTAGGAGGACATATGAACCTAGAAATCAGAGGAATCCGTTACAACATTAGTGACACAACCCGGGAGTTTTTTGATAAAAAACTCCAAAAACTCTCTTTTGCTGAGAGTTTTATCCACGATCTCTCAATTACGGTAACCAGAGAGACTGTTGGACAGGGTTTTCATCTCGATGGAAAAGTCCACTTTTCTTGGGGTCCGGTAAAAATGGTAAGTACCGATGCCTACGAACTGTATGAAGGTATCGAACTACTTGTCGACAAACTTGAAGCTTTAGCCCGCAAGGAGAAAGGGAAGATTCAAGATTATTCATAACGAGCTATGAAGTAATAAACGATGCTCCAGAACTTTCTGGAGCATTTTTATACTCTCTAAGCCTCATTTTCAAGAAATGAGGATGTCGCACTTAACAAATGCCTACGAAAGAGCGTATGATGTGGTATAGTCCCCTATGGAGGAGATATGGTTGAATTTTCGATTCTTGATCTTTTAGATCACGATTTAAAAGACCACAATCAACTTAAGCTGCGATGTATCGGTGGACGTAGTGGGCTTTCAAGAACCTTAACCGATTCAAAAATAAGTCGCCCAGGTCTTCCTCTAAGTGGATTCTTTGAAGAGTTCAGTTACCAAAGTGTTCAACTCTTTGGTAAAGGGGAACAACGTTACCTCAAAAAGCTTGAAGAGGAGAAAAATTTCGCCTCAATCGAAAAGTTTTTCTCCTACCCTATCCCTACAGTTGTCTTTTGTGATGGAGGAGAGCCCTCCTCTCACATTATTTCTCTAGCCGATGCCTCAGGGTGCTCAGTATTACAAACTCCCCTTGAGTCGGCTGAATTTACCCGCTCTCTTATCCAACTACTCGATGAGATCTTTGCTGAAACAATCACTATTCACGGTGTACTCGTTGAAGTGTATGGAGTGGGAGTGTTACTTACAGGTGAAAGTGGAGTTGGAAAAAGTGAGACAGCTTTAGAACTTATTGAGCGTGGACATCGACTTATTAGTGATGATACAGTAACATTACGAAATATTAGTGGGAATTTCTTAATTGGAAGTGGAGCTAATAACCTCCTTGCCCACCATATGGAGATTCGTGGGTTAGGCATATTAAACTTAACGAACCTCTTTGGAGTCGGTTCTATTAGGGAGAAAAAGCAAGTCCAACTCCTTGTTCACCTTGAACCATGGGACTCCAATAAGAATTATGAACGAGTTGGAGAGGAGCTCACTGAGCTCATATTGGGAATTCCAGTTCCTAAAGTGGAAGTTCCAGTGAAACCGGGACGTAATGTTCCGATTATTATAGAGACAGCCGCACGTAATGAGCGACTGAAGAAACTCGGGTACTTTTCTGCAAAAGAATTCGATCAAAGTGTACTCAGTTGGCTTGAAAGCGAATCGGCACGGAATTTGTATTACAACAATGAGGAGACCTTTTAATCATGGTTGAACGAGAAGTTGAGGTACTCAACCGGGCAGGCATTCATGCACGACCAGCAGCATTAATTGTTAAAATTGCGAACCAGTTCGAATCTCATCTCTATATCGAGAAAGATCGAATGAAGATAAACGGAAAATCGATTATGGGAATTATTACCCTCGGTGCCGCTTATAAATCTAAACTCACTATTTCTACCGAGGGTGTTGACGAAGTAGAGGCAGCCGATGCTATTGAGCAGTTGTTTCTCAATCGTTTTGAAGAGTAGGAGAGATGGGTGGAAATTCTAACAAAAAGACAACAAGAAGTATTCGATTTTATTAAATCGTATATCGAGGAAAACTCATACGCCCCTGCAATAAGAGATATTGCCTCTTACTTTGGTATTACTGCTAAAGGGGCTCAAGATCACCTTAAAACCCTTCAACGAAAGGGGGTAATTAACTCCTCGGAGGGAATTAGCCGTTCGACTCGTATTGTTGACTTTACCCCAGAAACTCCCCCTGTTGAGACAATCACTGTCCCTGTATTAGGAGCGACTGCAGCAGGTCTTCCTATCTTAGCTGAAGAGAATATGGAGTATGAACTTGAAGTTCCAACAGCCCTTGTGACAGGAAAGGGCCCTTTTTTCGCCCTCCACGTTGAAGGGGATAGTATGATAGAGGCGGGAATTTTAGATGGAGATCTCGCTATTATTAAACAAACTCAAGAGGCGCATAACGGTGAGATTGTTGTCGCCCGAGTTGGTGAAGAAAATAGAGTGACATTAAAGCGATTATATCGAACAGCTCACGCTATTGAACTGAGAGCTGAAAACCCAAAATATGGATCTCTTTTTTCCAAAGATGTCACCATCTTAGGAAAACTCCAACTCATTATTCGTGACTATGACAACTAAGAATCAAAGAACATACCTCCTTCTTGGCCCTGAGGCGGGAGAAAAATCACATTATTTAAACGGTATACGTAAAGCTCTTTTTCAAGAATTCGGGGAGGAGGTAGAGCTCTATCGCTTCTACCCCTTTGAAGCATTAGAAGGAGAACTTATAGAAGCTTTAATGAGTGACTCTCTCTTTTCGAGCCATCGATTAGTCATTGTAAGCCAAGTTGAAGATCTTCAAGCTAAACAAGTAGATGAATTAGAACAATACCTTAAAGACCCTAGTGATAATGCAACGCTTGTATTCATCACCCAAGGCTACAATATCTCAAAAAAATTGGCCTCTTTTGTCCCACCTCACAATAAAAAGATCTTTTATGAGATGTTTGAAAACAGGAAAGCAGAGTGGCTTCGAGATCTATTTCGTTCACACTCAGCCCATATTAGTCATGAAGCAATTCAACTCTTATTAGAGTTAGTAGAGAATAACACTCAAGAACTACGCCAAGTTGCGATGCAACTGATTCAGTTTGCCCATCAAGAGGAGCAAGGGGGGAACATTGAAGAAGAGAGTGTAGAACGCTTTATCCAACACACGCGTTCTGAAAGTGTCTTCACCTTATTTGAACAGATTGCTCTTGGCTCTTATGAGCGCTCCTTAGCTATTATAAACACATTGATGCAAAGTGAACCAAACAGTGCCATCTCTCTTATCGGGGGCTTAGTGTGGCAATGGAGACGCTTAGCAAGCTTACATGAGCTTCTTGCTACTCCTATGAACTTTGAAGAGGCTGTTATACAAGTAAAGGTAGGATCAACATCCTCAGCTATAAAAGGGAAGAAGAATCAGAATATCTATTTACAGGCAACGAAAAACTATTCTCTTGAAGCAACCCAACGTGTTATTGCCCGATTAAGTGAATACGATATCGCATTACGCCAATGGGGCTTAGATTTTCACCACCTCTTATTAGAACGCTTAGTAGGTATTATTATTAACAGAAAAGGGGTCACCCCTCCTCAATATGCACCACTATCACTCACTACAGCTGCAAGGTTTTAAGAACACGCTCAGCAACAACGAGCGGAATACCAGATTCACGGGCAATCTCTTCAGCTGGAGATTGGAGTAACGATTCAAGAGAACCATATCTACTCATAATCTTTTTACTTCTTGCTGGCCCTACTCCTTGTATCGATTCTAATAAGGAGAATGTTGCCTCTTTAGAGCGTTGTTGTTGGTTTAAACTCAGAGCAACACGGTGAGCTTCATCTCGAATAGCAATAAGTAGTTTTAAAGCAGGAGCACTTTTTTCAAGATGAAGGGGTTTTCTCTCATCGGCAAAGAAAATCACCTCATCCTCTTCAGCAAGCCCAATAAGTTGTAATGCATCGAGGCCCAATAACGATAACACCTCTTTAGCTGCATTCACTTGCCCCTTACCACCATCGACCATAATGAGATCGGGAAGAGGTTTTTTTTCACGTACCAAACGACTATAACGGCGAGAGATCACCTCTCGAATAGCACCATAATCATCGATAGCCCCTTCTAAGGATTTAATATTGAAGCGTCGATAGTTTTTAGAATCGGCTTTTCCATCAGTAAACGTAATTAATGAGGCGACCGTAAATTTTCCACTGAGGTGTGAAACATCGAACCCTTCAATAACTCGTGGTGGATTTTCTAAATCTAACACCTCCATCAACTCTTCAAGAGCTTCGGGGTTCTCTTTACTCTTTAAGCGCTTTTCAACATCACGAGAGGCATTTTCACTTGCCATGCGTAATACACGGTAGTGTCTCCCTTCGGTCGGAATTGAGACTTGGACAGGAACGTGTAACTCTTTTTCAAAGTAGGTACCAATTAAAGAGCTGTCGATATCGTGGGAAACAAAGAGTTGTTGAGGTCTATTTCCTCCATCGCCATAATACTGAATTAAGAAGTTAAGTAGAGTCTCGGTCTCATCACCAAAGGTCTCAGCTCTATAAAGAGCTTTCCCCATGAGCTTCCCATCTCTAATTTGCATGATTGAGACAGTAGCTAAGTGCATTCTCATCTCACACGCAGCATAGTCTCTACTCTCGTGGGAAAAATCTTCTACTTGTTGAGCTTGAGAGAGGGTCTCTAAAGCTTGAAGCATATCTCTTTTTTCAGCTGCCTTCTCATACTGCATCTCTTTAGAAGCTTGATTCATCTCTTGGCGAACCTGGCGAATGAGTTCATCATCTCGTCCTTGTAAAAATGCTCTCACTTTAATGATGTGTTGAGCATACTCTTCTTCACTCACCAATTGAGCACACGGACCACAACATCGGCCAATGTGGTAATACAAACACGGGGTAGTTCGCATCCTTAATGGAATACCACACTTACGAAGAGGAAACATTTTATCGATGAGATCGAGATAGAGTGCTAATGCCTTGCCATCAGGGTAGGGTCCATAGTACTCCGATCCGTCATGAATAACACGTCGAGTCTTAAATACTTTAGGAAACTTCTCATTGGTGATTCTTATAAGGGGATAACTTTTTCCATCTTTCAGTGAGATATTGTAATGGGGGTTATGCTTTTTAATGAGGTTATTCTCTAATACTAATGCCTCATACTCATTTCCTGTTATGATGTACTCTATATCAGCAATCTTCCCCACTAAAAAGGTAGTTTTAATATCTCTCCCTTTTAAGAAATAAGAACTCACTCTTTTACGGAGGTTCTTCGCCTTTCCGATGTAGATAATAGTCCCCTCTTTGTCTTTCATCAGGTAGACACCAGGGTTTTGAGGAAGTGATGCTGCTTGTTCTTTTGGACTTTGAGCCATACGTGTAAGATACCTATCGATTGATGAAAGTTCAACAATCGTTTATGAATAAGGTGATGAACACCCATCCCCTCTTTTCATCTTTGTGTGATGAAGATGTTGCTTTTATCTCCTCTTTATTAGAACGATACACTATCAGTTATCAACACATGCGCCAACTCATTGAGTATGCCATTGATCTGAGAATGTGGATGATGGATCCTCTTGAATCACTTTGGGATGAAACGCTACATCCCTCTTTGAAAGGAAAACCCCGCTTTAAAGCGTTGTTTAACGCACTTAGTTCTCACATTGAAACTATCAAACAAAGCCCTATTTTCTACGAGGACTTTCACCCTCAGATTGTGACAACTCATAAACCTATGATTGTGGAAGAATCTTCTTCAGGCCGCCTTTTAGGTCGCTGTCCTTGTCCTGTAGAGGGAGAGTTAACTCGGTGTTGTAATGTACTCACTCTCGATGCCGTCACTCAATGTGGCTTTCAGTGTTCATACTGTTCAGTACAATCGTTCTACCACCAAGGTGAAGTCCACTTTACCAGTGATCTAAAGAGAGAGCTGAAAGAACTCACCCTTCCAGAAGGGACGTGGCATATCGGAACTGGGCAAGCATCAGATTCTCTGATGTGGGGAGATAGTCATAACCTCCTGAGTTCAATTTCCCACTTTGCTTCAACACATCCTGAGATTGTTGTGGAATTTAAAACCAAGTCACAACGAACCGATTGGCTACAAACAGTACCTATCCCAAAAAACATTGTTGCCACGTGGTCGTTAAATGCTCCAACTGTGATTGAGAAAGAGGAGCATAAAAGTGCCTCTTTAATGCAGCGCCTGTTAGCAGCACGCTCAGTTGCTGATCGTGGAATTGCAGTTGGCTTTCATCTTCACCCGATGGTCTATTTTAGTGATTGGGAAAAAGAGTACCAACAGGTGATATCAACTATAGATCATCTCTTTAGTCCTGAAGAGGTGATGATGATTAGTTTTGGCACTCTTACATTCTCTAAAAGTGCTCTTCGTGAATTACGAGAGAATAACACACCCACACGAGTTCATCAGATGGCTCTCACTGAGTGTGCAGGAAAATACTCCTACCCTCTTGAGATAAAACAACAACTTTTCTCTTTTGCCTATCACACTTTTCCACAAAAGTGGAAAGAAGCTGGTGGGCCCTTTTTCTATCTTTGTATGGAACCACCTGAGTTATGGGAACCAACATTAGGTCACTCATATCCAAGTAATGATGCTTTTGAACAAGCGATGAAACACGCTTATTACACCTTTATGGGAATCTAAGAACTCTTAATTCAACTTCTCTTCAAAGATCTTTTGAGCACGTCCTCTAAGAGGAGACTCCTTCCCAGCAATCATCTCCTTAAGAGCATCTACTTCGGGCTCTGAGAAACTTTTTCCATGGAGTTTATGAGTCTCAAACGCTTCTGTTGCCATAGGACACACTGTTCGGATGATATCGAGGATTGTTTGAGCATAGACTCGTATCTCATATTGGGCATGGTTATCTAAGCGAAGTCGTAAGAAGTGAAACAGGTTATGAAGATCCATTTGCCAATACCACTCAGTGTATAGACTCAACGGTAAGTTGATTCGGGCAAGTTCTCTCGCAATACCTAAATCGAGAAGTTTATGATACGTCTCAAAAGCCCTTTTTTGATCCTCTTCAAGAATCTTAGCAACTTCTTGTTGCAACTGAGGGTCTAACGCTTCTGTCGATCTTCCCTGTTTATTATCTTCACTTTGGGCATTAATATGCTCTAAAGCTGGAACGTATGCCTCATCGGCCATCACACTATAACGTCCACTGATCTCATTGACTCGTGCAGTACGGTGACGAATCCACTGCCTGGCAACAAAGATAGGCATCTTAATATGAAATGTAAAATTGACTTGTTCAAAAGGGGAAGTGTGATCATTTCTCATCAAATAAGAGATTAACCCTTTATCTTGACGAAATGATTTAGTCCCCTCTCCGTATGAGACTCGTGCCGATTGGACAATACGTTGATCGGAACCAAGGTAATCGACGAGACGGACAAATCCTTTATCTAATACGGGAAACTCTTTATCTAATAAAGCATCAGCTTCAGTGACAATAGAACGTGCCATAGAACAATCTCCTTATCAGTGTGTATCGTGCCACAAATTAAGGTGGTGGGCAATATCAAAGGAGGGAGAGTAGAAGTGCAACTGATGCACTACACGCTGTTTCAGTTCTCAACACTCGATTCCCTAGCGAAGCGAAAGTCCACCCTTGTTTCTTAAAGAGGTTTAACTCTCGTTCACTCCACCCCCGTTCTGGCCCCACTGCAAGAGCAACTTCTTGCGTAATGGGAGGAAGTTTCCAAAGTGGGACAGCATCTGAAGTGTTATCTAAGATAATTGAGTAAGGGCAGTAGACACTCTTTTGTAAGAAAGAGTCGACTGAGTCATATAAGGTGAGTGAAGAGATTGCCGTTTTTCCCGATTGCATGGCACCACTGAGAAGGTACTCTTTGTACCCACCTTGGGTATATAACTTTGCCTCTTGATACGAACGTTCAGAAGTATCTGTTCCCACTAAGAGAATATGTTTCACTCCAAAGCTCACCGCTTCACGTAAAATACGCTTCATCGAAATAGGACGAACTTGTCCAACAATTAATGTGATAGGAAGAGGCTCTTCAAACGGAAAGCTCTCTACAATCTCATAGGTGAGCTGTTTCTCATCGATTGAAGTAATAACCACATTGTATGATTCTTTATTCACCTCGCCGATGAAACAAGAGTCACCTTTGGTCAGTTTAAGTACTTTTCGAATATGGTTAAATCGAAAGTCACCACTGAGGAGGGTATTGTTTTGAGGTAACTGTTCAAACAATATGATGTTCATGGCGCAAGTATAAGATGTTGCCTCATCTGTGTAAACAGAGTACATTTGACGTTAAAAGAGGGTATGCGCATGAAAAACATACGGGTGTTTACTGCCGAACATCATGACCCTTGGTTTAACCTTGCTACTGAAGATTGGCTGTTTAAATCATTTGAAGAAGATCAACACATTCTCTTTCTATGGAGAAACTCCCCCTGTATTGTCATTGGACGATTTCAAAACCCATGGGTGGAGTGTAATATCAGCGCCATGGAGAGAGATCATGTCGCCTTAGCTCGTCGCCAAAGTGGTGGTGGAGCTGTCTACCACGATTTGGGAAATACCAATTTCACGTTCATGAGTCCCCGCTCTTCATACGATCAAAGTCTCAATTTTGCTATCATTGTAGATGCCTTAAAAGAGTTCGGCATTGAGGCTGTTCAATCGGGTCGTAACGATATTTTAGTCGATCAAAGAAAAGTAAGTGGCAGCGCCTTTAAGATGGGAGCTAAAAAAGCATTTCATCATGGGACGCTGTTAATTAATGCCGACATGGGCAAACTCCCTACCTACCTCACCCCGGATAAAGAAAAACTGCATGCAAAAGGGGTCCGCTCGGTCGCCTCACGAGTGGCAAATCTCACTGAGTTTAACCCCTCAATGAACCACGAAAACTTAAGTGATGCTATCATTCGCTCCTTTTTTAACACACACAACTCTACATGTGCCATAGAAGATCTTACCATTGAGCGACTCAGCCAAGAACAAAGTTTGTATGAGACATATCAACTCTACTCCGATTGGAAGTGGAGATTTGGTAATACTCCCAATTTTGAACACCCCCTTGAAAAGAGATTCTCATGGGGCAATATTGTGTGTGAATTTGATGTAGTTGGTGGCATTGTCCAGAAAGTTGAGCTCTATAGTGATGCATTGTCAGTAGAATTGATAGAATTGTTACAAAACGCTCCTTTAGGTGTTCTCTATAGTGGTAAAGAAATTACTCACGCCATAAAAGAAGCATCATTAGATTTTTCTTTAGATATACAACACATGGTAGATGAGGTTATTGAATTCTTTATAAAGGAGATTGAGTGAAACGCTCGTTAATCATTGCTTTACTGTGTATCACAACTCTTTTCTCATTAAGTGCCTTTGGTCAAAAAGAGGATATAAGTGCCTCTTTTAAACCACCACTGGATGTGAAAGACACCTTTGTCATTGGTACAATTGAGACACAAGATCCCCTCTTTTTAGATCCATTTGAGGCAACTGATGCATTGAGTCAACTTGCTTTAAACGGGTTGTTTGAAGGGTTATTCTCATTTGATTCTCACACTGGGGAACCAACGTTAGCCATTGCTCAAGAGGTTGTCATCAGTGACGATGAATTAACGTGGATGATCTATATAGATCCTCGTGCCCGTTTTTCCAATGGAGATACCATTACTGCTCAGATGTTTATCGACTCGTGGATCTACTTAATCGATAACGCCGAATATGGTCACGGTAATACCCACCTGGTCTCACTGTTAGATTGTATTGAAGGGGTCATCGAGTATCGAACGGAGTATGGATCACGATCTAACATTGGATTAAAAGCCATAGCTCCTCACATATTAGAGATGAGGCTCATTACCAAAGCCCCCTATTTATCGGCTTTGTTAGCAACTCTCCCTTTCTCAGCAATTCACCCCTCTACTCGAGGGGGATCAAAAAAGACGACAATCACAAGTGGTCCATTTACATTAGTACAACAATCGAGACAACGCATTGTCCTCAAGAAAAATCCGTGGTATCGAAATTTTGATGAAGTTGCCAGTGATTATATCGAAATTGCATTTATGAAAAGTGATGAATTAGCCAAAGCGTATTCACGTGGAGAGGTTCACTGGTCTCTCTCATTTTTACCATTAGAGACACTTTCGTCTCTCTCAGATCTACACCTTGGTCCTGAGTACTCAACAGGGTTTTATTACTTTAGTGCCGATAGTGGCCCATATGCCAAAAAAGAGGTACGCCAAGCACTCTCTCTTCTTGTCCCATGGGATAAACTGAGATTACACAGTGGATACATCTTCCCTACCGATCGATTTATCCCAGATCATACAAATCTCTTTACTCCAAAATATGAGGATCAACAAAAACGGACCGAACAAGCTTTTGAACTCCTTAGCGAAGCAGGATATCCCAACGGAGAGGGACTTCCCCCCTTATACATGGGGATTCACAAAGGGGCCCAAGTACAAGAAGTGAGTAATGCTATTGCTGATATCTGGAAAAAAGAGTTAGGTATTACAGTAGTTCTCGATACAGTGAGTTTAAGTACCTACTCTCGTTACCCCTCTTTAAGCCCTTATGATTTTGCTTTCATCACATGGATTGGAGATATTAACAGCCCTTTCGCTTTTTTAAATCTCTTTCGTAGTAGTAGCGGGTATAATTTAGGGCGATTAGAGAGCGATGAATTTGATGAACTTGTTTTTGATGCCTTAAAAGAGCCAACACAAGCAAACATTATTGCAGCTGAAAATTACCTGTTAGATAGCGGTATTGTCATTCCCATGTTCCATGGTATGACTACCAATGTGATTAACTCCTCATTGGTCATGGGGTGGTATGATAACGAATTAAACATCCACCCTGTACACACCTTACAAGTGAAGTAGATCTTCGATTGTCCCATCTCTTCCAAATAAGAGACTCATTTGTCTCATTGTTTCAGCTACATCTGAATTTAGGTGTTCTTTGAGAGCTCTCCAACACCAATTGGGATCTCCACAGGTTCCTGGAGTATTCATCCGAGCATGAGAGTCTAAAAAGAGGAGATCTTGCATAGGGACAATGGCGTATTGTGCCACTGAGCTAAGGACACTTCTTATTAACTGCCACACTGCTTGATCATCACCACAGCTAAAATAACGACGTATGAGATCTTTCATCTCATCACCGAGAGAAGAGTACCACCCCACAGTTGTATCGTTGTCGTGCGTTCCTGTGTAGGCAACACTCTCAAAGGGGTAATTGTGGGGAAGATAGGGGTTATTTGGATCGAGCTTCCCTGGTCCCTTATAATCAAAAGCGAATTGTATAATCTTCATCCCAGGAAGATGGTTGTTATCTCTAAGTTCTTTCACTTCATCAGTAATTACCCCTAAATCTTCAGCAATCACATGAAAGTGGGGAATCTTTTTTCTCATCACTTCAAAAAAGTGATTCCCAGGTCCTTTAATCCACTTCCCCTTCTCGGCCGTCTTATGTGTTGAGGGAACTTCCCAGTACGCTTCAAACCCTCTAAAGTGGTCGATTCGTAACATCGTTGTTTGTTTGAATTGATGTTCGAGGCGACGGACCCACCAACTGTAGTCATCTTTTTTTAATGCATCCCAATCATATAAGGGGTTTCCCCACAATTGGCCCGTGCTACTAAAGGCATCAGGTGGAACACCTGCTTGCCCTTTAAGTGATCCATCTGAATCTACTTTGAAATAGTGACGATGTGCCCACACATCGACACTGTCGTGGGCTACAAAGATGGGAATATCTCCAACAAGGGCAACTCCTTTACTGTGTGCATACTTTTTTATCTCTAACCACTGCTCATAGAAGAAGAATTGGAGAACTTTATACAGTTCAATTTCTTCCTTCTTTTGTTCACTCCAGTATAAAAGGGCTTTTTCTTCTCGTTGAGCTAAAGCATTGTCCCACTTTTCATACCACCTTGAGTCGTTATAATGGCGCTCCATTGCTCGATACAAAGCCCAATCATGTAACCAATAGCTCTCTTGCTCACAAAATGAGTCAAACTCTTTGAGTCGAGACGTTGACCCTTTTTGTAAGAAGGTTCGACCTGCTTGTTCAATAAGGGGGAGTTTAAAAGAACTCACCGATTCGTAATCGACAAACGCAGGGTCTTTATCTGAGTAGATAATCTCTTGAGTATTTAATAGACCCTCTTGAGCGAGAAGCTCTAAGCTAATAAAAAGTTCACTACCTGCAAAAGCAGACTTACTTGCGTAAGGAGAATTTCCAAAGCCGATGGGGCCAAGAGGGAGAATTTGCCACAAACCGACATTCGCTTTGTGTAAAAAATCGACAAATGTAAAGGCACTTTCCCCAAAATCTCCAATTCCCCCTTCAGAGGGAAGTGATGATGGGTGAAGAAGAATTCCGCTATAACGTGGTTGCTGTCTCATGGGGGCAATATACTTCAAAAGCTAAGAAGGTTCTACACCTTGTTCATAACCCTTTTTTCAGGTATAATTTACGGCATGTCATCAACTACAATTCAGACTGAATTCGCCTTAGGCGATTACGTTGTGTACCCCTTACAAGGGGTGGGAATCATTAAAAAAATTGAAGACAAAACCTTACGAGGGAATACTCTTCTTTATTATGAAATCTATGTAGAGATTTCAGATATGACGGTGATGGTTCCAGTCGATCGGACAGCTGAGTTGGGAATTCGTGCGATTGTCGATACTGATGAGGCGAACGCTGCTATTAAAGCTATTAGCAATAAAGCTGAACAGGTCCCAGTCGATTGGAAAGCCCGCTATCAGATGAATGTCGATCTTCTCAAAGAGGGAAGCATTGCTTCAATAGCCCGTGTAGTCCAAATCTTATACCACCGTAGCAAGATTAAAGAGCTCCCTGTGCAAGAGAGAAAGCTCTACGATAGCGCACTACAGATTCTCATTGATGAATCATCATTATCGCTAAAGCGACCCAAAGAGGAACTTGAAGCTCTGATTTTCAGTAGACTCGAAAAGGAGAGTTAGTGTCATTCCCTTTTCACGGCGTTATCATTACAGCAGCCGGATCAAGTGAGCGCTTTTTACAATCCGACTCATTCTCTACAAAAAAAGAGTATGTCCTTTTAGACAACCGGTCGGTGTTGTACCATGCAACGCTCCCTTTTACCCTTTTGCCCAATTGTAAGCTCATTGTTGTTACCTACCCTAAAGAGATGCGTGATGAGACCGAAGTTGCACTTGATAATCTCATGTATGCCATCGATGTCCCTATAGTATTAGTTGAAGGGGGCTCTACACGACAACAGTCGGTGTATAATGGACTACTTGAGATGCAACACACTTCTCACAACCTCGAATATGTGATGATCCACGATGGAGCTCGACCTTGGATTAGTGAAGAGACTATTATCTCCACTTTCGCATTGGCAACAGTGTATGGAGGTGCTGCTCCTGCTCTCTCTTTATTTGATGCTCTGAAAAAAGTGAATCATGAGGGGATCATCACTGAACATATTGACCGCAGTGGTATGGTTATGGTTCAAACTCCTCAAATCTTCCGCTATCCAGAGATTGTACAAGCTCACGAACAAGCCTTACTCTCTGAAAAGCACTATGTGGATGATACTGAGATTTTTACTGACGCTGGGCATACTGTAGCTATGAGTGAAGGTGATAAAAAAAATATAAAAATAACCATCACTCAAGATCTCTTAGATAAAGGAGACACACAATGAGAGTTGGATTAGGTTGGGATATTCACCGTCTGGTCTCTGATCGTCGCCTCCTCCTTGGAGGTGTTGAAATTGACTATCCTTTAGGCTTTGAAGCCCACTCTGATGGAGATGTTCTTTTACATGCACTCATGGACGCTTTGTTAGGAGCAGCTGCATTAGGTGATATTGGCAAACACTTTCCCCCTTCGGAAGAGAAGTACAAAAACATCTCTAGTGCTACCCTCTTAGAGTCGACATTAGAATTAATCGATGAGTATCTCATTGAAAATATTGATTGTACTATCATTGCGGAGGCGCCTAAGATGCAACCCTATATCCAAAAGATACGGCTTTCTATCGCCTCACTGTGTAAGATTGATATTTCACAAGTCTCAATTAAGGCAACAACTGCCGAGCGCTTATTAGGTGAAGTAGGAAAAGGTGAGGCTATTATTGCTGAAGCGGTGGTATTAATACGTCGTAAAAACGAATTAGCAGATGTTGAATCTCCTTGGGTATAACAAAGGGGGCTGTAAGCCCCCTTTTATGATTAATGGGTAATCAACATCGTTTTAGGATCGAGTGTGACCGCCATTGGCTTAGGATCACTTAAGTGTTTACCTTTCACTAAAGTCATCACAACGTTATCATCTTTCTCATTATATTTGAGTCCGATTAGCACATCGATTAAGTCGGAGTACTTACGAATAGTTTCAGGAATTCCAAACTCATCAAAGGTGACGTCAGGACGAACTGGAGAGACTGAGAACCAGACTTCGAGGCGAAGTTTCTCAGCAAACTCTTTAATCTTACGAACATCTTCTTCACTTGCTATGGTGAGTTTATATCCATCAAACATCACAGCATCAGCTGCAAATGAGCCATCTCGAATGAGGGACTCTAATGAGGTGAGTACATTCTCAACAGGAATGTTCTCTTGGCTAAAGTTCATCACTACACGGTTAGCTAAGATCTCATTGTAAATTGCAGAGGCATCTGCAAATGGGCGACCATCAGAAATTTGACGAAACACCTCTTTATACCAGTTAATCACGTGCTCAACATTCCCACTGAAGGAGACGTGAATAATATGTTCATTGCGAAATAGTTTGTCAGTAGCAAGATGGACCAAACAGGCAGTTTTACCGACTCCATGACGAGAGGTTAATACTCCCAAATTCCCTTTTCCCAATCCACCATCGAGTGATTTGTCGAAGGCCCTCAGTGGGCTCAATGCATTTAATTCTTGTATTTCCATATCTTCGCCTCCTATAGAAATTGGTCTGTTCACAGTATAACACGGTTTTTACTCCCGCAATATCTAAGAGTGTGAACTATTTTTGTTTGTTCTTCTCAATATATGCGGCACGTAACTCTTCGGCCATCGATTGTGGAACACGACTATACTTAGAGAGCTCCATGGTAAATTCTGCTTTTCCTTGGGTCAAGGAGCGAAGTACTGTTGCATATCCAAACATCTCCGATAGTGGTACTTCAGCATCGACAGTACACATAGCTCCATCTTCAGTTGAGCTCACAATAATTCCTCGTCGTTGGTTGATACTTCCAAAGATGTTTCCTTGGAACTCAGTTGGTCCTTCGACTGAAACTTTCATCACTGGCTCTAAGATGATTGGCTTTGCTTTTTCGTATGACTCTCTAAATGCTGCTAAAGCAGCTGTTTGGAACGCCATATCTGAAGAGTCGACTGGGTGAAATGCACCGTCGTTAATCTCAGCTTTAACTCCCACAATGGGGAAACCAAGCTGAGTCCCCTTTTTCATAGCTTCTTGGAAACCCTTATCACATGAGGGGATATATTCAGTGGGAATGACTCCACCTTTAATACTATTTACAAATTCGTAATCGGCACTATCATCACTCTCTTGTACCAAAGGCTCAATATATCCAGCAACACGGGCAAATTGTCCAGAACCTCCAGTTTGTTTTTTGTGAGTGTAGTTGAAGTCGACTCGTTGACTGATGGCTTCCCGGTATGCAACTTCAGGTCGATCGGTCTCAACTTGAGCTCGATACTCTCTTCTCATCCGCTCAACATAGACATCGAGGTGTAACTCTCCCATCCCTTGGATGATTGTTTGGTTCGACTCAGGGTCAACATAGGTAGAGAATGTGGGATCTTCTTTTACAAATCGGTTTAATGCTTTTGCCATGTTATCTGCCGATTTTTTATCAACAGGGTTCAGTGCTAAGCTAATAACGGGCCTAGGAACATACATTGAACTCATCGAGTAGTTTAATGAGGGGTGACAGAATGTATCACCACTAGCACAATCAATTCCAAAGAGAGCTGCAATATCTCCACATCCCGCTTCAGTGATATCGGCCATTGAATCGGCGTGCATTCGAACCAAGCGTCCTACTTTAAATTTCTTTCGTGTTCGGGTGTTGATTAACTCGTCACCCTTTTTAACCTTACCTTGGTAAATACGAATGTAGGTAAGTTGTCCATACTGACCATCTTCTAATTTGAACGCTAAAATAACAGCTGGTTGATCATCTTTTGCTACTAAAGGTACTGGAGCTTCTTCGTTATCTAAATCGAGAGCATGGTTTTCAACTTCTTCTGGATTAGGGAGGTAGGAGACAACAGCATCTAATAAAGGTTGAATCCCTTTATTCTTATAAGCAGAACCCATAAAGACGGGGACTAACTCAAGGGCGATGGTCCCTTTACGAACTGCGTTGTTAATCATCTCTTCAGTCACACTCTCTTCGAGCATTGCTTCCATCACTTCATCACTAACAAGAGAGATCGTATCGAGCATCTCTTCTCTTTTTTCGTTAGCCTCATCTATCAAGTGAGATGGGATTTCTTCATAACGAAGATCATCTCCATTAGGTCCATCAAAGTAGATGGCTTTCATAGTGACTAAATCAACCACCCCTTCAAGGCGATCTTCTAATCCAATAGGGATTTGCATCAATACCGCATTCAAATCGAGTTTTTCAACTAATTGATCTTTTACTCGATAGGGGTTCGCTCCCGTACGGTCACACTTATTCACAAATGCGATTCTGGGAACTTTATATCGTTTCATTTGTCGGTCGACTGTAATCGACTGAGATTGAACTCCAGCAACAGAACAGAGCACTAAGATAGCTCCATCTAAGACACGTAAAGAACGCTCTACCTCAATGGTAAAGTCGACGTGTCCGGGAGTATCAATAACGTTAATAGGATGATCTTTCCAAGTAACGTTCGTTGCGGCACTCGCAATGGTGATTCCCCGCTCACGCTCAAGTTCCATCGAGTCCATTGTTGCACCAACACCATCTTTACCACGTACTTCGTGAATAGCGTGGATTCGATTTGAGTAGTACAGAATTCTCTCTGATAATGTAGTTTTTCCTGAGTCAATATGGGCACTAATACCAATATTTCTCATTCTTGTTATCTCTGACATACATATTCCTCTTTTTTTGCAATAACGGACGCCTCTTTTTCCAACACCAAAACTTGTTGAACTCCCTGCAAATGGACTCAACCCATAAGTAACACGAGAAGTGACAGCAACATGATTGATTGTTTGGCTTAAAACGTCAAATCGGCTTACCAAAGGGGATGGTAGTATATTCTTACAGATTATTCAATCACTTGCTACAACGAATGTTACTAGATAAAACACAAGAGCATTGCTACACTTACCAACAGATAGGAGAAGTATATGGCAAATGTTTTTACCAAGATTATAAGAGGAGAAATTCCTTCAGTTACCCTCTTTCAAGATGAGTTATGTACCGTTATTTTAGATATTGCCCCAGTGAATAAAGGTCACATGCTGGTGATTTCAAACGAAGTGTATCCCACACTCGAAACGTGTCCTTTGTCTACACTTTCACATATGATGAGTGTGGTCCAAGCGTGTGATACAAAACTTCGAGAGACTCTTAAAGCAGATGCAGTTAATATTGTCATTAACGATGGCCCCGCTGCAGGCCAAGAAATCCCCCACCTTCATATCCACGTGATTCCCCGCTACGACGATGATGAAAAGCGTCTCAGTTTTCCTAAAGAGTCGTACAAAGAGGGGGAGATACAACAGTACGGAGAGAAATTGAGTATCACCTTGTAGCCCCCCTTTTTTACTTGCTCTGTAAAGGTGACGTTGGTACACTTTCGTGTATGAGAGTGTGCCATTTTTGTAAAAGCGAGATCTCTTCCACATATACTATCGGGTATGCTAGTGAGTGCCCCTCTTGCTCCCGTCCTTTAAAGATTTGTCTCAATTGTCGTCATTATGACCCTCACGCCTACCACGAATGTACCGAAGGGGTAGAAGAACGGGTTCATGATAAGGACAGAGCGAACTTTTGTGATTACTTTAGTATGAGAGAGAGTGGAAAAACGACTCAATCGACCCGATCTGATGAAGCTCGATCAAAGTTCAACTCTCTGTTTAACGACGAATAGGAGATCTGTTATGTTAGATATTGGTTCAAAAGCCCCCACTACTAAGGTTCTCACCGACGAGAATAAAGAGGTGAGCTTACAAGATTATGAAGGATCGTATGTAGTACTATATGCTTATCCAAAAGATAATACTCCTGGGTGTACCACCCAAGCATGCTCTTTTAGAGATGAATCGAGTGCTATCACCGACTCTGGTGCTGTTATTTTGGGTATCAGTGCTGATAGTGTTGCCTCACATCAAAAATTTAAACAAAAGCACAACCTCCCATTTACTCTCTTATCTGATGAGAGTCATACCCTGTTAGAAGAGTTGGGAGTGTGGCAACAAAAAACAAGCTTCGGTAAAACAAGGATGGGGATAGTTCGCACCACCTTCATCTTTGATAAAGAGGGAAAACTGATTCACATCTACCCAAAAGTGAGTGTCCAAACACACGGTAAAGAGATTGCTGAGTATCTCTCTACGCTTTAGAGTACTCCCCTTTCTCTCGAAGAACATCCAAATCAATCTCACACGCTATGGTGGGCATGCCAATACCCCAGTTATCTAGTACTGCAGGGTGAATCTCACCAAAGACACCTACCACTTCATGAGCACTGAGAATGTGTCCACATCGTCCTTCGATGAATCGTGGATCGACGATAGGGGCGAGGGTGTACGATCGATGTAAGAAATAAAAGAGTGTTGAGATATAACTATTGAGTTGGTTAAATCCAATCTCACTTGCTGCACCTAAAAACCCAAGGTAATTACGAGTCGTTGTTCCAGAGTTATCACTCTCATCTAAGAAGGCAACTTTTCCAATCTCAAAGATATAGTGAGGATACTGGGCATGAGCGCTGACACTTTCGGATTCCAAAAGTGATGGAATAATAGAGGGACGAACAAACTCGTAGTTTTCACTCATCGGATTGGCAATCTGAATATACTCAGATCCATCGACTCTCATGTTATCGATATACTCTTTTTTAGATCCTAAATAGTTGTACATCATCTCTTGAAAGCCAAGACCTACCATCAGATCTTTCGCTTCTCGAATAAAAATTTCAGCATCAGTTAATCGACCAATGGTTGAGTCGTGAGGTAATTCAGGTTCAAATAGGCTCATCCCATGACCAATCATCACATCTTCAACGATATCGATTTGATGAAGAAAGTCGTTACGATACTCAGGGACTGTGATATAGACCATCTTCTCATCGGTCACACTATGAATACCCATTTTCCTTAAGGCTGTAGAGATTTCTTCTTCACTGAGATCTTTACCAAGAGTTTTACGTAAGAACTGTAGATCACAGGCAACTGGCTTTTGGAAATAGTAAGGCACTGTCACTTCTGTCCCATACTCAGTTTCATAAGGGAATTGACACTTCACAGGTAAAATTTCATAACCAAGATCGGCACAATCACAGGCAACTATATTTGCTGCTAACAGTAGATCATCTAAGATTGGTCCACTAAATTCAATAAAGAGATTCTCATCACCCTCTTCTACAGCCCCGATATAAGCACTGTTAATCACTGGAGGAAAACTTAACACTTCTCCTTTGTCATCATATAAGAGGGGGAACACAGGCTTATCTGCAACAATGTGTCCAAACTCTACCCCTTTGGGGTGCTTGGTAAGTATCTCTCGCATACTCATCTCTTGATCACTGTGAAGAGGGACAAACTTCGTTGTATCGGGATCAGCGCCTTTATAGTGAATCGGGTACGTCATCAAGTCACTACGATAAATTCCCATGGCGATTGTTTTTCTTTTTTGTCCAAAGTTGTGGCACAGTTTCTCTTGCGATTGGATAAGACTTAATAAGATCTTCTCATCAACAACAACACCACGAACGCCAAATCCAATGGAAAATGGGCGTACTTGCTCTGCTGAAGCATCAACAATTAAAGCTCTCCCTTCACTATCGATAGTCTCTTCTTCTGTTGAGAAAAAGTCGTATTGAGCAATCTCTTGATCTCTCACTGAGGCTAACTGACGAACTAAACCAGGAGTCGACCATAAATCGGGTCTGTTAGTATCATTGAGTTCAATTTTATAGATCTTCTGTTCACTATCAAATCCATCGAGTTCAGCTTTTGCTACAGGAAGGAGGTCTTCAAGAACATCGTTGGTATAAGACTCTTGCATGAGAGTATTAAACATCTGTTGATCAACATCTATTTTAGGCATTAGTTTCCCCTCCTCATTCGGACACTCTCAATATTAGGGGTAAAGAGCTCACGTAAATCATTTAGCTCTAAATGCATTAAAGCCATTCGGTCAATTCCTAACCCCCAAGCCAACACAGGGACATCTAAGCCCAGAGCTTTGGTGACTTCGGGTCTGAATATGCCACTACCACCCAGTTCAAACCACCCAAGGGAGGGGTGTTTGATATGAACTTCGATTGAAGGTTCGGTAAATGGGAAATATCCTGGAACATATTTTACTTCTGTTGCACCAGCAACTTCTTCGGCGAACATCTTAAGTAATCCTAACAAGGTACGTAAATTCACATCATCACCAAGGACAATTCCTTCGGTTTGGTAAAAGTCAGCACCGTGAGTTGCATCTACTTGGTCGTATCTAAAGCAACGGACAATACCAAAGTATTTTCCAGGAATACGTGCTGTGGGGAGAGTCTTTGCTGAGATAACTGTCCCTTGGCTTCTCATCACCTGACGGCGAGTGAAGTCGTGATCAAATGAGTAGCCCCAGCCACGACTTCCAGTGGTCCACCCGTTTTCGTGTGTTTGAGCAACCTGAGAGAGATACGGCTCTTCAATCATCTTTGCATGAGAAGGGTTTTTCACATAATAGACATCGTGAATATCTCGTGCTGAGTGGAATTGAGGCATAAAGAGAGCATCTCCATTCCAAAACTCGTTTTCTACCAGTGGTCCATCAAACTCTTCAAATCCTAATGAGACTAGTTTATCTTTTACCCATGTTAAATAAGAGGCATATGGATTTTTTCTCCCCAACATAATTCTTGGTGGAGGTGTTTGAAGGCTGTATGGTCTAAAAGAGCCCGTTTTCCACGACCCTGTTGAGAGCATCTGAGATGTTAAAGATCCAAACTCCAACCCGGTAATCTCTTGTTCTAATAACACTTTTTTAGCAGCAACGCCATCGGACGTTAATGTATAGGTAACATCTTCTCGTTCTACTACTTTAAGTGGAGAGGAGCTTGCTCCTCTTTTCTTACTATTACGAGAAACAAAAGTTTTCTCATCTTTAGATAAAGAGTCTTCATCTAATGGCTCTCTCTCTGCACGAGAGAGGACCTCTTTACCGATGGTCACTTCAATAGGAGCTTCCTTTATGAGAGCTTGAGCTTTATTACCCTCTCCCATCGAGCAAGCTCTCAGTTTACTTAATAACCCAAAATTCGATCCAACATCAGATGACTCTAATGATAATTTTTCAGCAATCTCAGGAAGGGAGTGAGGTCCATCAGTGACTAACAAGTTGAATATTCGCTCAATGGGAGTTCCCTCCTTAAGTTGAGCTTTTCCAACATCGGTAATTTCATATAACGTACGGCGTATTCGTTGTTGTTCAACAATGAGGTTTTTTCCACTGAGCCAACTAAAGGCTTGGTTACACTGTCCAACATTGTAATCCAATTCTTCGATTAACCGTTCAGCGGTGATTTTCTCTCCCTCAGAGACATGACGCAACAGTCGTATTTCAAGAGGGTGCAAGTTTCGTACATCGATATCCATAATTTAAGACTCCTACACTTATGTAGAGGACATAAGTGTCCGTATTGTATCGAGTCGATAAGAAAAATTAAAGGGCTATATATTACTCTTTAATCAGCATCTGTTCGATAAAGCCGATATATTGAGCATGGTAATCTTTTAAAGGATAGAGTTCTTCGATTGCTGGATCGATAAAGTCTGAACTCTCAAAAAAAGTCTTGGATGCTTTTGAGCAACAGTAGACCATATTCGCCTCTTCAAAGGTGATCCATCTATGATCAATATATGTTGGGGTTAATCCTGCTAACTCTATTTTGTTGGTATCTCTTCCTGAATGAGAGCCACAAATTTGGAGTGCTTCAGCATACTTTGGAGAGAAAAAGCTGACAGTGAAATGATCATACTTCTCTAAAAACTCATAGGTATACCGAGTAGGACGAACGACAACTGAGAGAGCTGGTTTTTTCCACATATATCCAAAAAAGCCCCACCCTCCGGTCATGGTGTTCCACTTGTCACTACTACCCACAGTAATGAGAAAACTCTCATCTCCAATGGTAGTAAACGGATTTAATTCTACATCTTCTACATTATATTGTTCAAACATACTTAGCAGTCTAAAGTGCTTTTGTTTCCACGTCAATGAGACCTTTTTAGAGCTTAACTCCTGAGAGGGTGTGAACCTCCAATGTACTTTTATTAACTCTTCCTCTATACTGTGTGAGACCCTTTTGTAGCAATTTGACGTATCTTAAAGGAAGTACACATCATGATATCTCGTTTTCGTAGCGACCTGAGAAGGGAGTTCTCAGGATACAACCTTGGCACACTCAGAAAAGACATTCTTGGAGGATTAACAGTAGCCGCTGTTGCCCTTCCGTTGGCATTAGCCTTTGGAGTAAGTTCAGGAGCCGATGCGGCTAGTGGCTTAGTGACTGCTATTTTTGCCAGTTTGATTATGGGAGCTTTAGGTGGAGCTTCGTATCAGATCAGTGGTCCCACAGGGACTATGGCTGCTATCTTACTCCCTGTTTCAGCAAAGTTTGGAATTCAAGGAGTCTTAATTACCGGCTTTTTATCAGGGGTAGTATTACTTATAGTCGCACTGGTGAAAGCGGGAAGAATTGTCTCTATTATCCCATCACCGGTACTCACTGGGTTCACTGCAGGAATTTCTGTCTTAATTGCTTCTAGTCAAATTGATAATTTCTTTGGAACAGTGAGTGAAGGAGATACACTCATTCAATCAATTGGCAGTTACGCCCATTTAGGTTTCTCACCTCAGTGGCAACCGGTCCTGTTTGGCTCAATGGTGATTGCATTAATGATTCTTTGGCCCAAAAAGTGGGAGGCGATTATCCCCTCCTCTTTAGCGGCTATTATTATAGCGCTTATCATGAATCTACTTTTCCCACTGCAAGTGGGTGAAGTGGGTACTATTCCTAAAAAATTAATCTTAGAAGATCACTTTACCCTCTCTTTATTATCATTAGATAGCATTAAGTTGTTTATCGTCCCCGCTATCGGTGTGGCTGCTATTGGAATGGTCGAATCCCTTTTAGCAGGTGCTGCTGGGGAGAAGATGAAAAAAGAGAAGATGGATCCAGACCGATGGCTTTTAGCACAAGGAATTGGAAACTTAGTGATGCCCTTTTTAGGGGGCGTTCCTGCCACAGCTGCTATAGCTCGTACTAGTATTGCTATTAAAGCTGGAATGAAAACACGCGTCACCAGTTTTGTTCACGCTATTGTATTGATCTTATCGATGTTCTTATTAGCACCGTTTATGAGTCGAATTCCACTGTCGGCTCTTGCAGGAGTATTGATGGTCACCTCTTGGAGAATGAACGATTGGCCTAGTGTAAAGACCTATTTCAGAAAGCGGTACTACTCTTCTATCGGGAAATATTTTGTCACACTCATTACCACGGTAGTGTTAGGCCTTACTACAGCTATTTTAGTTGGTATTGGTTTTTCAGTCATTATGTTTGTTATTTCATCAAGTGATATAGATATCACCATCACAAATATTGACGATCGTCATGAGAAGGGGAAAAACCTCACAGGCAGACTCTCAAAGGTGCGTCTTATTTACATTACAGGGCAAATCTTCTTTGGTTCAATCAACACAATTGTAACAACATTTAAAGCAATAGAAGATGTATCAACGATGATAGTCTCCATTAGAGGAGTCCCCTCAATCGATCACGGTTCGATGCTTGCTTTAGAAGAGTTGTACGATGAACTGAAAAAAGAGGGTGTAACACTCTTATTTTGTGGCTTACAACCTCAAGTGCGCTCTCAGTTTGAGAAGGCAGGATTTCACACTCATGTAGGAAAAGAGCATATTTTTGAAAATGCAGTAGAGGCAATCGACTCACTGTAGAGTTATTCCACTGCGTATAAGAGCTCAAAACACCTTTGATGTATCTTGTGTTATAAAGAGAGTACACACGATAATCAAAGGTGTGAAAGTACTGTTCAACCTTGACTAGGGAAGCTGTTTATTGCTATGCCTTAGGGTGTCAGATAAGGAGCATATATGTCAGCAATAGCCTTGCCTCCTCTCACCAAAGATTTAGTTCGAGTACTTATTGATGCCGACACAATTCAAAGGAGAGTGGAAGAGTTAGCCCATCGCATTAACCATGAATACAAAGATATTGAACAGGAGTTAATCCTCATTGGTGTCTTAAAAGGCTCTTTTATCTTTTTAGCCGACTTATGTCGAAGACTCACAATTCCACACAAAGTCGATTTCATCTCCATCACAAGTTACGGTATCTCTTCGCTCTCTACGGGAAATGTGCGAATGCTTATGGATACTCGTGAAGACTTAAGTGGTCAACATGTACTCATAGTCGAAGATATTTTGGATAGTGGATACACCTTAGAGTATTTAAAAAGAAATTTTGAAGCACGAAACCCAGCCTCATTACGAACCATTGTCTTTTTAGATAAAGTAGATCGACGACAAGTTCCTGTCGACATTGATTATATCGGTTTTGAAATCCCCGATGTGTGGGTAGTTGGGTACGGTCTCGATTATGCTGAGAAGTATCGAACCCTCCCCTACATTGCCGAAATGATCCCGGTAACTGAGTAGGAGAAAGCGATGAGTAAAAAGCTCTACGTGAGTTACCCCACCATTCACAAGTTGGTGAAGTCCCTCGCAGAGCAGGTCATAGCCAGTGGGTATGACCCTGATATCATCGTAGCTATTGGTTCAGGTGGTTTTATACCAGCTAGAATCTTAAAAACGTTTATAAACCGCCCCATATTTGCCGTTGGAATCTCATACTACAACCTTGAACAAAAGCACACCCTCCATCCACAGAAGATTCAGTGGATTGATGAGACTCAACAGCAACTACGTGGAAAAAAGATTTTACTCATCGATGAAGTAGATGATACTCGGTCCACACTGAGTTACTGCATCGAAGAGTTAATGACACATAAACCAACAGACATTGCAACAGTAGTGCTTCATAATAAATTAAAACCAAAAGATGCACTATTTCCCCCTTCAATGAACCGCTATTTTGCCGGTATTGAAACTGAAGATGTGTGGATACTCTACCCGTGGGATGCTCATGATATCGATGAGCACACACGCCAAGAGGCTGTGCAACAGACTAATGAAGGAGTCGAAAGATGAGTGTAACAGCAATCGTAGGAGCCCAGTGGGGCGATGAAGGGAAAGGGAGGATTGTCGATTACCTCGCCCAAAGTTCTGATGTAGTTATCCGCTTTCAAGGTGGAGATAACGCCGGTCATACCGTGATCAATGAAAAAGGGACCTTTGCTTTACATATCATCCCATCAGGAATTTTTAACCCTAAGACTGTGTGTATCATTGGTGCTGGTACTGTTGTTAATTTTGAGAGTGTTGAAAACGAACTTTCTGCCTTAGCCAAAGCTGGTGTTTCATCCGATAACGTTTATATCGATCAAAGAGCCCATGTCATTTTACCATTTCACCGTCTATTAGATGGAGCTGAAGAGCGAAATAAGAAAAGTGGCTGGGCTGTAGGAACAACTGGAAGAGGGATTGGTCCTGCTTATAGCGATAAAGCTTCACGAACTGGTATCCGATCTGGAGATCTTCTTGATGAGAAGCGCCTACGCACCCGATTGGAGATGCTTCTTCCTCAGAAAAATAGAGAGTTAGAGCACTACAATTTAGATGAGATCGATCTTGAAGAGTTAATGACGCTTTGTGGCACCTGGAAAGAGAAATTTGGTGATAAGATTGTCGATACTCTTCCCCTTATTAAAGAGGCTGTCTTAGCAGATAAAAATATCCTCTTAGAGGGACAATTAGGGATTATGAGAGATCTTGATTGGGGTATTTACCCCTATACAACTAGTAGTAATCCCTCAAGTGGAGGATCTGTAAACGGTAGTGGTATTCCTCCTCGCTCGTTAGATCACGTCATTGGGGTGTTAAAAGCGTATTCCACCAGTGTCGGTG
>Ga0172382_10002186_pt1 | contig 33313 bp, 30 predicted proteins | sample Leawel138RmetaG_FD_122245 | JGI IMG/M metagenome (GOLD analysis project Ga0172382, IMG submission 122245) | Leachate microbial communities from a municipal landfill in Southern Ontario, Canada - Leachate well 138R metaG | ecosystem: Engineered > Solid waste > Landfill > Unclassified | place...
AATGTTTACATCGGTCTTAATCATACAGTAACTTTGGATCTTAGCGAACCACAAATAGATACTCTGATAGTCAGAAATTCATCAAGGTTTGATATGGGTGTGAATTCTATCAATTGCGTTGACTGTAATCCGGTCAGAGGTTTATTTGATCTAAGGGACACATCTACAATAGTTTTCGGAGGTAATAATTATCCCTCTTTGTCATTGACAATTAAAAACTTTGCAAATTATCTCATGTCACCTTCGACAACTATTGAATATTCTGGTACTCAGGATATAATTCCCAATCCATTAGCACCATTTTACAGTAGCTATCCGGGAAATTTGAAGATTTCCGGTGTGGATGCTAAATACATCAATGTGCCTATTACAGTGAACGGTAATCTGTATGTTGAACCGGGCTCAGTACTCGAAGTGAATGCAAATTCTTTAAGGGTTTACGGAAATGTTGTTAATTCCGGTAATATCTATAATACCAATATAATCGAAGTAGGTAATTAACACAAAGTGTATCAAGATTAGATTTTCCTTAAAATTGATTTTTTCAGTAAAAAATCAAGAGCTGCAATTCAAAGGATAATTAAAAGCAGCTCTCGAATTTAAATGAATAAAATGTAATAATATAATTTGATTTAGGAATACTCAGCTCAAATTCCACAATCAGACATATTTGCTTAGTACTTTATTTACTCGAATCTTAGATACTGAACATTCTTGAACAGAGTTTTATTATTTTCATTTCTGCAGACTATGCCTCTAAAATCGTCAATTGATTGAAACCCCTTTGAATCCATCCAATATTTTACTCCTTCAATTAATTCGCCGATATATTCTACACCGTTCATCAGCAAGGCAGAGGTACATTGTACAGCCTGAGCACCGGCAAGAATATATCTTAGCACATCGGTATAGTCGTGGATGCCGCCTGAGCCTGCAATATCAGCCTTGACTTTTTCAGAAAGCAGAATAATCCACCTAAGAGAATTATTGATGTCTCCGACTGGTCTAATCTGCATATTACTTGATACTGACATAGAATCAACATCAATTTCGGGAGTAAACAATCTGTTAAATAATACCAATCCATCAACATCGGCATTGTCAAAATCACTGATAGCAGTATTCATATTGGTGAAATATGGAGATAGTTTAACTGCGACAGGAATTGTACAATTAGCTCTTACAGCTTTGATAATACCGATTATATTTTCAACTACATCATCACCGCTTGAAATTTCATCAGCAGGTGAAACCGCAATATTTAACTCTAAAGCATCGGCACCTGCTTCTTCAAATTTAAGTGCAAACTGTGGCCATTCATTTCTACTGACACAATTGATGCTTGCAAAAACAGGTATGTTGAGGTTGTTTTTGGAATAATCAATAAGATTGAGATAATGCTCAATCAAAGCATTTTCCGAATACTCATTGATATTTTTAATCGCTTCAGGGTACCAATTGTAAACATCCGTTCCTTTTAAGTTCCTGCCTGAATCAGCGAGAATTTGTTCTTCAAAGAGTGATTTAATTACTACGGCTCCTGCACCGGCAGCTTCGATTTTCTTAATAGAATCTTTAGTATTTGTTAAAGATGAACTACCAACGATAATCGGGCTCCGTAATTCAATTCCCATATACTTAGTTTTTAATGTCATAGTAACCTCATTATTGTGCTTGATTCTCTTTTTGTTTATTGACTACATAGATGAGGTTTTCAAGTTCATGAACAATATTTATGTTATTAATTGTCATTTCGGAAGAACTTTGAAATTTAATCGGCGTAAAATTAAGAATACCTCCTATACCGGAAGCAGACAGCAAATCAACAGTATGTTTAGCCACCATCTGTGGAACTGTAAGTATGCAAATTCTGATATTGTTTTCAAGAACAAAATCTGTCAAATTATCAATATGATAAATCGGCACTCCGGAATCATTCTTATTCTTATCCGGCTCTGTGTCGAATCCTGCAACAATCTGTATTCCCTCTTTCATAAATCCCTGATAATTCATCAGAGCTTCACCGATTCTGCCAACCCCGACAATTATTACTTTTTGTATTTCATCTTTACCGAGGATTTCGTCAATCTTTTGTAGTATCGAGTCAATATCATATCCACCCTTCCGATTACCGGTTATACCGAAATTCCCAAAATCCTTTCTGACAAGGGATGATGATATTTCTAATGTATCAGATATGTTATCTGAAAATACCTTTTTAAAACCGAGGCTTTGGAGGTGTTTTAGAAGATTCTTATAATTAAGCAATCTTAAAATTTGTCCCTTATTGGTCATTTTTCTTTTGACTCTATATTTATTATACAAACAAAAATATTCATTATAATTTTAATTTATGATACAATCTTCACATAATAATTTTCAAAAAGTACTTCATATAAAATATAAAATAACTTATTGTTACATAATATACAAGTTTTTTTTGTGTTTAGCACAAAAAACATCATCTACAGACTCAAACAGTCAGATAAATGAAATATTATTATTGGGTTGTAATTAGCGGGTATTACTTCAAAACTATTCTTTTGCGTATATATTTTTCATTGCCAATTCTGACTTCCGCAATATAATCACCCGGAGGCATGGGTCTGCCATCTTGGTTCCTGCCGTTCCAGGTATAAGTATAGGTGCCGGGAGTTTGTAATCCTTTGAACAAAGTAGCCACAACCGAAGAACTAATAGAATAAACCACAACCTCAACATGAGCTGTATAATCAATTGAATAAGTGATTTCAGGAGAAACATCCTCCATAATTCCGAAAAATCTCGCTACAGCTTCAGCATCGAATCTAACCCCGTGGAAAGGGTCATATGTTCTAAGGTTTGGCACTTCAAAAGCCGAAGCAATTTGAACATGTCTGTGAACAACATCAACCGGTGAAGGATTATAGAACTCAGGAGGAATACTTCGGATATTTTGTAATGCTATCTGCCAAGGGGTTCCTTCAGACAATCTTTTTTCGATATTCCACAAATCATCGGTGAAAACTAAATTGTTCCTGAGTATCACATTAATCGGCAACTGCAATGTAATGTATTTTTTGAATAAACTATCCTGTTCGGGGGTGTATACTTCATCTTTGTGCAACTCACTTTCATCATTTCTTTTATTGGCTGATTCTTGCATTATTTGCAGGGGTGTCTGTACTGTCGGCTTTTTTAATATGGTATTAACGCTTCCGTCATCGAAGCGTGAAATTGCCTGAATATTGGAAGATAAAAGAAAAAATATAAGTAAAAAGATTAATTTTAACATATAATCTAAATATACAGAGATAAAAAAAAATAAAAAACCGATATTGTTTTATACAGTATCGGTTTTATGACAAAAAAATTTTATAGACAGCCTATTATCTTTTTAATAAGTTCTTCTTTGTGCTTTCAGAGATTAAATCCTGCAAGGTAAATGCAGATGAACTCGGAGTTGAATCATGACTCGTGGTGTGTTCTTCATTAGGCTTGCGTGAAGAATGTTCGTACTTAGGTTTTTCTTTCGGAACAAACTGTGGTTTGTCAGGCGTATGCGGAATAAGTATCATAGACTCTTTACTTGCATCAATACTGTCAACGATTAATTCTACTTCATCACCTACATTACCCTTGCCTTTAGGAAGAAATCTGATTCTGCTGAGTGGTAAAAAAGCATCCAATGTCTCATCAATCGAAATTATTGCTCCCTGTGGAGTCAATTGTTTTATAGTGCAATTCAGAACGGTCTTGACGGGGTATTTTTCTGCAATGTCATGCCAAGGATTGGGTTGAGCCTTTTTAATGCTGAGATTTACTAATTTCTTGTCAACATTGACATTCAACACATATAATTCAGATTCCTGTCCTACACTTAAAACATCACTCGGATGTTTATGACGAAGTGTCCATGAAATTTCTGAATTTCTGACTAAGCCGTCGAAACCGGGTTTGATTTCAAAATAAGCACCGAAATCAGTTATTTGTTTAAGTACACCTTTGATTATGGTTCCGGTTGGCAATTGCTCTTCAAGAATTTTCCAAGGAGAAACCTCAAGTTCTTTTGTACTGAGTGCAATTCGTTTTCTTTCTTTGTCAACTTCAACAATGACAACTTTAACCATTTGACCTTTTTTGAATAATTGCTTAAGGTCTTCCACGCGTGTGTTTGAAACACGGGAGATATGAAGCAGTCCTTCGACACCTGAAACATCAATGAATACACCGAAAGCTGCGATAGATGTTACAGGACCTTCGATAATATCACCAACTGTCAGTTTATTCCAGAAATCATCTTCGAGAATCTGTTTTCTGCTTACTACGACAGTCTTACGTCCTGTTTCATCCTGCTGTAATTCATGAATATGTACAGGAAACTGCTTGTTGATTGCCTCCATCAAGCTTTGTTCAGACGGATTGCGTTTAAGGCTGAAATGAGAAGTAGGAAGAAATACAGGCATATCCCTGTAATAAACCCTAAGCCCGCCCTTTATTCTTTCTCTTACGGTAACATCAACAGTCTCATTTTTTTCTTTGACTGTGGTCAATAATTGAAAGTACTCGTTAAACCTTTGTTCACGAGCCTGTCGCTCACGAGCTCTTTTCTGAATAGCAATTTGCTCGGCAGTAAGTTCAGTACTCACTTCATCCGGTGAGTCTGTACTGTTACCTGATTCCGATTCTGGTTCTACGGGTGCAGCAGACTCAGCGACATGAGCATCTGCAATTCCGTCCATATTAGCCGGCTCCTCAGCCGCTACAGAATTGTCAGTTTCAGCCGCGAGAGTTGTTTCGGTATTATTAATCTGGTTGTCAACTGATTCCTGAGAAGTGGTCAGTTCCTTATCCGATAAAATATCAGTCATTTTTAAGCACCCATATTTTGAAAATTACTTTTAAAATAAGATAATAAATACTTTATAAATACTTATTAACAAAATTGTTAAAACTTAGACTACAAAGATAAATATTTCTTAGGAATTATAGTAAAAAAATCTGTAACTTTACTATACTAATTTAAATAAAATTTCAAAAAAAATTAAAATTTTATTGTTTATGTAACAATAAATCAATAATTGTGAAGTTTTTAGAAAGTCAAAGTGTCGAAATAAAGAAATTAGATAATTGAAAATTGGCAGATTTTTTTTGCTAAAGGAATATTCTTTATAAATGAAAATGTATTTTTTGTATAATATTTAATGAAATTATGGACGGATTACTACTTTTAATTCCTGCCGCCGGAATATTGGCGTTGATTTTTACTTTTATTAAGTCACGATGGGTGTCAAAACAAGACCCCGGAACAGAGAAAATGCAGAATATTGCAAAATTCATCTCCGATGGTGCAAATGCTTTTTTGAAAGCAGAGTACAAGGTAATATTGATATTTGCTGTTATTGTTGCTATTCTGTTAGGTATTCAGGGAGCAGGTGCCGAGGATTCTTCGCCTTTGATAGCAGTTTCATTTCTTGTCGGTGCCTTAGCTTCAGGGTTAGCCGGAAATATCGGAATGAAGGTTGCTACTGATGCAAATGTCAGAACAACAAATGCAGCTCGAAGCGGTCTAAATAATGCGCTACTCGTAGCTTTTACCGGTGGTTCGGTAATGGGTATGGGTGTAGTTGGCTTAGGTGTTTTGGGATTGAGTGGATTATTTCTAATTTATTCGATGATAACCGGTGTATTTGAAACTGGTGATATTCACAGTGTGAATCAAGTTATATCTGTACTGACCGGATTTTCTTTCGGTGCATCCATGATAGCACTCTTTGCTCGTGTAGGAGGTGGTATCTATACAAAAGCAGCAGATGTTGGTGCTGATTTGGTTGGGAAAGTTGAAGCAGGCATCCCGGAAGATCACCCCTTGAATCCTGCAACTATTGCTGACAATGTCGGTGATAATGTAGGAGATGTGGCAGGTATGGGTGCTGACTTATTCGAATCATTTGTAGGTTCTATACTTGCAACCATGGTACTCGGTGTAGCATTCTATGCTCTTCCGGAGTTTCAGAATACGCCCCTCGGAGGTTTTTCGGGAATAGTATTGCCATTGATACTTGCAGCATTTGGAATTGTTGTATCAATCGTAGGTACTTTCTTTGTTAAGGTAAAAGAAGGTGGAAATCCGCAAACCGCATTGAATACCGGAACATTTCTGGCATCAATATTAATGGTGGTAGTGTCATATTTTGTTATTAGTTGGATGCTGCCTGAATCATGGGTTTTCGATGATCCGCTATACGGTGAGACAAAGACTATTACTTCACTGGGTATATTTCTTGCCACTATTGTCGGCTTAGTAGCAGGAGTAGGAATAGGATTAATAACCGAATATTACACAGGACTTGGAAAACCACCTGTTCGTAGAATTGCAGAGCAGTCACTAACAGGCTCAGCAACAAATATTATTGCAGGTATTGGTACCGGAATGATGAGTACAGCAGTACCGATTATTTTGATTGCTGCAGCCATTTTAGTATCATTCCATTTCGCTAATCTGTACGGTATAGCTATTGCAGCGGTCGGTATGCTTGCTACAACCGGTATCCAGCTTGCTGTTGATGCGTATGGACCGATTTCTGATAATGCCGGTGGTATCGCAGAAATGTCAGAACTTCCGAAAGAAGTACGCCAGAGAACCGATAAACTTGACGCAGTAGGAAATTCAACCGCAGCTATCGGCAAAGGCTTTGCAATTGGCTCGGCTGCACTTACCGCTCTTGCACTCTTTGGAGCCTTCATGACTTCTGCCGGAATTAAATCTATAGATATATCAAAAGCCAATGTTATGGTCGGATTGTTCATCGGCGGTGTTATGCCGTTTATCTTCTCGGCTCTTGCAATGGGTGCCGTAGGACGTGCTGCTCGCTCTATGATTGAAGAAGTAAGGAGACAGTTCTTGGAAATTCCGCGACTTAAGGATGCTCTGAACGTAATGAGAAAAAATGATGGCAAAGAAATGACTTCATGGTCTGATGCTGATTTAAAGACCTACCATGATGCTGAAGGTGCCGCTGAATATGCTAAATGCGTTGAAATTTCTACCAAAGCTTCCATTAAGGAAATGATGTTGCCCGGATTACTGGCGGTTGTTACCCCCGTGATTATAGGCTTTGCGTTTGGTGCTGAAACTCTTGCCGGTATGCTTGCAGGTGTAACAGTTGTAGGTGTCTTACTTGCAATTTTTCAATCTAACGCGGGAGGAGCTTGGGATAATGCCAAGAAAATGTTTGAAGAAGGGGTCGAAATTAACGGTACAATGCACTATAAGGGTTCAGAAGCACACAAAGCAGCTGTTACAGGTGATACTGTTGGTGACCCTTTTAAAGATACGTCCGGTCCTTCAATTAATATTCTTATTAAATTAATGAGTATTATTGCACTTGTTCTTGCTACTGCTTTATAGCAGTAATAATCCTTGAATTGAAAAGCTGCCTTTATCATTAAGGGCAGCTTTTTTTATGGTATAAAAATTGTTACTTTGTAAAACTTGACAATTATAATTTGGATTAATAATGATTGAAGAAGCACACAAAAATGATTTAGAGACTATTGTAGATATTTGGGAACAATCCGTAAAGGCAAGTCACTTTTTTCTCTTGGATGATGATTTCCAAAAAATAAAAAAAGCAATGTTGCCTAATGGATTTACTTCCGTCAAATTATTTAAATATATTGCGAATAAAGATGATATAGCAGGGTTCGTAGGTATATCGGATAAAAAGATTGAGATGCTTTTTGTCAAACCTGATTATTTCGGTGTGGGCATAGGACGAGAACTGTTGAAATTTGTGATTATAAAGCATGGTTGCAAGTATGTTGATGTTAATGAACAAAATATTCATGCATGCGGATTTTATGAACATTTAGGTTTTACTATATTTCGAAGAACAGAAACCGATTCAATGGGACTTCCGTACCCAATTCTTTCGTTGAAATTATCTGAGGCTGCGGATAAATTATACTTTGATTTGGATTAGTCATATTATTTGACTTATTTTTGAGAATTAATATGTGAGGAAAAAAATGAAAAAACAACAGTACCTGATATTTGACATTGAAACTGCGCCACTTGATTTCGAGAAACTTTCCGAGTCTCAGCAAGAATATATTCTACGGCACACTTCAAATGAAGAGGAAGTTCAAGCAAAGAAATTTGAAATGGCACTTTCACCAATAACAGCCCAAGTAGTATGTATCGGTACACAACTAATGCAGTCCGGTGAACAGGATGCTTGGGAACAGGTAGGAAGGGCAGCACTCTCGCTTAATAATGATTTACAGTATGGAGAGAAAGAACATGTAAAATTAAGTACCGGTGATGATTGTTATATAACAAATGAAGCAAAGCTCTTAGAAGATTTCTGGGCAATACTCAGAAAATATGAAAATGCTGTGTTGATATCATTCAACGGCAGAAATTTTGATGCTCCTTTCTTGATGTTACGTTCCGCAATACAGAGAATCAAACCATCAAGGAACTTGATGAGCGGTACAAAATTCAACTATCCAATGCATATTGATTTAATTGACGAGCTGACATTTTATAATCCGAGTCCGTATTCGGCTTCCAAAAGATTCAATTTCGATTTCTACACTCGTACATTCGGAATAAAGTCCCCGAAGAGCGAGGGCGTGGACGGTTCGATGGTTGGCGAACTCTTCAGGCAAGGAAAACACGTAGAAATAGCGGAATACTGTATGAGAGATATTAATGCCACTTGGGAATTATTCCTCATTTGGAATCAATATCTTCGATTCTGAATTTATCCGACGGATTTCAAAATATTAACCTTCTCTGCTTCACCGGCGACAATCATGGAGTCATTGGATTTTAGAACATAGTCAGGCTTTGGCAGAGCTTTGATGTCATAGCTTCGTCCCGAAGTAGTTTTAATTGACATTATGTCAACACCGTATGTGCTTCTTACCTTGAGACCGGCAATTGTTCTGCCGATAAATGATGGTGGAACCTGAATCTCAGCAATGACATAACCCGGCATGAATGCTATGTCATGCTCCTTATTTATCTGAGAAATCTTCGATGCAAGGTCTGATGTGTGCTCAATTTTATCCATTTCACGCTGGAGTATTTCGTTAACATCCTTCATCCTAAGAACTCCGATTTGTTTATTGGGCTGCTCTGAATCCATTACCGGAATTTCCTCAACATTGTGATGTCTGCATAAATTCAATACATCATAGCAATTTGTATGAATATCAATTCTGGGTACCGACTTATCGGCAATATCTCCGGCGATGACTATATCACGCAAGTGATCCGGGTCAAGTAAATTTTCTTTTAAAGTATTTATGGTAATAACACCAAGGAAAATTCCTTTCATACTAATCACAGAAACACTCGAATCAGTACCGGAAAGCATTGTATTTGTAATTTCTTTAAAATTTGCATCTTCTCTAAGCACTGAAAAGTTGTGTGAATATACCTCGCTTACCGGAATTGATTTCAAAACACTATGCTCACCGAACGTTTTAATTTGAATCTTATTCATTATCAGCTTAAGAGTATAAACTGATTCTCTTGATAACTTAGAGGAAAGTATCATACTGATACTCACTACTATCATCAGCGGCAGAATGCTCGATGATTGTCTTGTGAGTTCAAATACCATCAGTATCGCAGTAAGCGGTGCTCTAACTGTACCGGCAATAAGACCGCCCATTGCTATGAAGGCGTAGGAACCTGAATTGAATGCAATATCGGGATCTATGAAATTCATTGCCTCACCGAAAGTATAACCGGTCATCGCTCCTACAAACAAAGCAGGTGACAACATACCACCGGACCCTCCTGACCCGAGTGTTATCGAAGTTGAAACAATTTTGACAAATACGAGCACAAGAGCAGTCAACCAAAAGAAATTGTTATTAAGTGCCAAAGAAATAGATTCATTGCCTACTCCAATTATCTGAGGGTAAAATACTCCGATTGTTCCAATCATCATACCGCCTATGGCAGGCTTTAGATAATCAGGAATTTTGACTTGTTCACTGAAAAAACCTTCGAAATAATACAAGCTCTTAATCATCGAATAGGATATCAATCCGCACAAAGCACCGAGTATGAAATAGTTGAAAATCTCGTAACTACTGCTCATTACAATAGGTGAAACTTGGAATTCTGCAAAATTACCAATATAATGATGTGATATTACTGTGGCAATAACCGATGATATGATAATTGGAAAAAGTTGGTGTGCTGCGTAATCCATCATTATAACTTCTATGGCAAACAAGGCGCCGGCAATCGGCATATTAAATGTTGCGGCAATACCAGCGGCAGCACCGCAGCCAACGAGTGTTCGCAATCTTCTTGCAGGCACTCTGAAGAACTGACCCACAGAAGAACCGATTGAAGCTCCGATATGCACGATAGGACCTTCATATCCGACAGAACCGCCGGTGCCGATTGTAACTGCTGATGTTATTGATTTGCCTATTGCTACGACAGGCTTTATTATTCCGCCCTTAGTGAGTAATGATTGAATAACTTCACTGACACCATGCCCTTTGGATGCAGGTACTATAAAATGAGCAAAAGGTCCGACGAACAAACCGCCTAAAGTAGGTATTAATATCAGCAAATACCAAGGAGTTGAAGCTACTTTCTCAAGCATACTACCTTCACCTGAAAATACCTGCTCCGAGATGAATTCTATCAAATATTTGACGCCGACACTGCCAAAACCGGCTACCACACCGATAACAACCGACATGAGTATCATGTATATGAATTCAGTCATCTGGATTCGTTCTAAGACTATCTCCGAACCTCTCGACAGACGCAAATAAATATAACGAATCCAAATTCTAAGTTTATTCAGCATTTTTAATTAGAAAATTAACACAGTATAAGTCTAAAAGTATAGATTTTTTTTTCTATAAACAAGTATAACTTGAAATTTTATCAAAATTAAATTTAATCAGACTATAGATTTGCTGATATTCATTTTCGAGAGCTCAGAAATGCTCTTAATAAATTTTCTACCTCTTTGCTGTTGCCAAAGTCGTCCGAAAGCAGTGATGATTGCTCCTGTACATTACGGTGAACAGTACTGCTTTCGCCGTCTGCTCTACTGTACATCACAGTGAATGCATAAGTCAATAAAACCGAGAACTCCAGACCGAGTGCAAAAAATACAAGGGACGGCTCTGTTGATGGTATGAATTTAAGTCCGCGCATACCGATTATGATGATTAATACTGCAGCCCCAATATATACCAAACCTAATACTACATTGCTGTATTTATCGGTAAAGTAAAAACGCAGATAAAATTTCAGGCTTGTCCATGAATTAAACATCCTGAATATAAAATTGCTCTCTCGCCAAATAAGCACTTTTTGAAGATATTGTAAATCTTCAGAGAAAATATTCCAATCTTCAGCTAAGTCAAGAAGTTCTTTAGTGTCAGCTTGCAAAATTCGATTACAGAATTCTTTATTGTCGTCATCGGAATAAGTCCCGAATATATTAAAATGCCAGCTGTCGAGAACATTCATCACCTCACGCTCTATCTTTTGGCGCATCAGACCTGTTTTGACAGGAAAGTTAGAAGTTAGCATCAATGCCAAAAGAAATGAAAATAAAGTTGTTGGCAGAAATAAAGATAAAAATGGATTGAACCAATATCTTGCTTCCTGTGGAGTACCGATATATATGTCAATTGCCCATCGAGTATAATACCTCGTTGCAAAAGCCGGCTGACTGAGTTCTTTTGTGAAAGCTACTTCTTCGCCACGATTGTAAACTTTACCCTTAAGGTATTCTTCGACCATGACTGTTTGAAGAAAGGGCAACAATGTCTCGAATACCACTACGGCAATAACCGCAAATGATGCAGCGAAAATTAAGTATTGCAGAATGTTATGCTTAAACAAATTGTAATAGGACCTTCTTGCAGCGTTTTCAGTATTCATCTATTCACTAAAATATGAAAAATTTCATGATGTATAAGATACCAAAATACTAAATATATTTTGATTGATAAAATTATTTATTCAAATCACGAGATTTTAATCATATTGTATAATTATATTTAAGTAGTGAAATATTCAATAACTTATAATAGATTTTTCTTAAAGTGCGAATGCTGACAATTAAATCAATCTGATAATAACTCCGGTATTATTATTTATAATGATTATCAATTTAAAAAATTTAAACTGAACCATGGATTGCGAATGCTCATTAAACCGTTAATATAACTGTATTTATCAAAAATTGTAAAAAATATTTTTTTGGTAATGAAATAATTATTATATTTAATGTGTATGAGATGCATAATAACAATATTGATTATCATTTTACTTTATAGTGTTCGGCTGACAGCTGAAAAAGGAGAAGATGAGAATAAGTGGAGGATAAAGTCAATAGTATTTATATCCGGAGGTCTTCCATTCAGTACCGGTTCACCCGATTTCTTTTCGGTATATAATAATGAATTCAGCAGCCAAACGAAGGATATAAAGCTAAGACCTTTATTCGCAGGAGGAACAAAGCTTAGGTTTGATAATTTTCGTTTAGGAGCTCAGTTCCATGTTTATCATTTTGATCTGAGAGATACTTATGAAGAATATAATCCGACAAGTACAATCAGTAACTACAGAGTTTACGGGCAGACCATGAGTATCAGCGATATACCGATAGTCTTGACAGCTGAGTACATGCCGTTTGTTTCTCAATTCAGAACTTATGTAGGAGGAGGATTGGGATTTTTACTTCGCAGGACAGAGTGGATAGAAACTGTCAGAAGTGATTTTCCGCTTGACCCGAGGGTAGGTGGTTTGAATTATGATGATACTGATATTCTGCCATTTTTAAAGTTCTACTCAGGATTGGAGCTTGGCTTTGACAAACATTCGGAGGATACTTTTCTTGGTAGTTTGATGATTGAAGTTTCTTACAATTATTCTTTTGGAGGCGTGGACATGTTCAATCGAGTTAAGAAACAGTTTGTACCAGCGGAGCCGAGATTAGATGAATCTTATAATATCATGCCCGGCTATATTGCGATTACTTTAGGCTTGACATTTAATTTTAACAGGAAACAAACAATTATAAAACAATGATACGCTCAGTTCGTATTAATGTTATAGTTCTTTGATAATCATTGTCATGTTGTCATTAGTTGTTGCTACGTACCTTGAACTTATATTTTCAGTACTTAGCAGAGGATTGTTGGTCAGCATGAATACTGAATTCACGGATTTTTTAATCATTAAAATTTTGAGAGGTAGTTATGAAAACCCAGATAACTTTCAGACATACGAATTCTTCACATCCAAGACTCCAAGAGGAAGCTCTGCAGGTAGCGAACGGTTTTACAAAGTATCACGACGGAATTATCTCTACAAATGTAGAGTTCATAAATGAAGTAAATAAAACCGTAGAAATTACGGTACATCTGCAAGGAACTACCGTTGTCGGAAAGGTTGATTCAGATGATTTCCATAAGAGTCTGCACGATGCCTCCGAAAAGGTAGTCCGACAGATTCAAAAGTATAAGACCAAAATTATTAGTAATAGAACGAAAGATCTTGAATTAGTATAAATTTTAGGCTGCCTTAGGGCAGCTTTTTTTTTTCTTTACTTTTATCCAAGTATAAAAAAATCACTTGATTGTAGTCTTAATAATATTTATTATTTTTAAATTATTTGTCACATAAATTTTCCGATAAAACAATGGAAACCAAGAAGAGAGAGACTTTAAAAAATGCAGGAGAATTTTTGGAATTGAATACTTTCGGTATTATAGGTGTATCATCAAATACCCATAAATTCGGCAATAACATTTTTCGTGAATTGATTGCTAAAAATTATAAAGTTTATCAGATACACAATTTACATAAGATATTAAATAACCATGAATGCTATTCAAATCCGGTTGATATTCCTGAGAAAATAGAAGGATTGATAATAAGTGTCAGAAAGGACAGAGTCAAACAGATTATTAATGATTATCATAATCAAGGCATAGAGAATTTCTGGATACAGCAAGGTTCGGAATCAAGTGAAGTCAAGGAATTTTGTAAGGAAAGAAAAATTAAGGCTGTGCATGGAAAATGTATTCTTATGTTTGCACAGCCTGTAAATTCAATACATAAAGTTCATCGGACATTATGGAATTGGTTCGGCAGAAGCTGAGATTATTCCAAAGTACCGAATTTACCGTTTCTGTAGTCTTCATAAGCCTGCATGATTTCTTCTTTTGTATTCATTACAAAAGGACCGTAGGCAACTATTGTTTCATCAATCGGTTCACCGCTTAGAATCAGTATCTTGGCATTTTCGGATGCAGTTAAAGTAAAATCACTTCCCGAATTCTCAAATAATGCAAACTGATTCTCGGTAACCTCAGTTTGATGATTTATTGTAATTCTTCCTTCAACAAGCAATAAGCCGGTATTATGATTTTCAGGGAATGAAAAGTCAAGTTCTGTGTCTTTTGCAATCTTCACATCAAACAATGAAATCGGAACGAAACATTCAGCTTTACCCTTTATGCCTTTATACTCACCACAAACAACATGTACGGTTGCTGATTTGTCGTGGTTGTGATATTTACTACCTTCATCATAAGTAAGCTCTTGATATTTTGGTTCAGTCATCTTAAACTTCTTAGGTAAATTTACCCACAGCTGTACCATCTGGAAATCACCACCTTTAGCATTGAACTCCTTTTCGTGATATTCCTTGTGTAAAATACCTTTACCGGCAGTCATCCATTGCACATCACCTTCACCAATAATACCACCGTTGCCGGCACTGTCATGATGAGCTATTTTTCCTCGGTAAGCAACAGTTACGGTCTCTATGCCACGGTGTGGGTGAACATCTACTCCACGTGGAATTTCGCTCGGGGGAAATTCAAACTTAGATGCATAATCCATGACAAAAAACGGACTCATTCTGTACATTCCGATGTCGGTATTTCCGGGGAAAAAATTATGCACTCTAAAGCCGTTACCAACCCAATGAAATTGTGGCGGAGGATATATTTTCTGAACATTACGAATCATTTTTTCACTCTTATTTTAATTGAACGATTTAAAAATCTTCCCTGTGGTGTTTCATCAGAGAATTTATCTATATTTGTATTTGTTTCGATATTGAGACGATTACCGGCAATTTTTTTAATAAATATTTCAGTCTTTTTTGCTCTGTCAGAAGCTAGTTGTCTGTTGTGCTCAGCTGTGCCTAATGTATCGGCACTTCCAATTATCAATATTGTAGAACCGTCCGGCAATTTTTGCACAAGTTGTTTGAGTAGAGCTTCGTTCTCGCTAGTCAAATCACTGCTGTTATAATTGAAACGCAGAACAGCTTCGAAATTTTTAAGTGATAAATCTACTACTTCATTGGTTAATTCATTTATATTAACAATTTTATCATCAGACTTCTCGACACCGTTGACATTCACGTCAGTTCTAATTTTGAACTCTTCGGCTCCTTGATTTAGTCTTTGTTTTATGGTAAATTGCTGTATGCCCGGTCCTGAAGCGCTTCTGTGCTCATCATTTATCTTAATCATTGCCTTAGTGCCGGGAGGGAAATTGCCGTATTGTAAATTTAGTACCAGCTTTCCATTAAATTCTCGGTAATTTTGGATATCTACATACTGTTGCAATGGTGCTTCCGTGACCCAAATGTCAACTCTACGGTTTTCCTCTACACCTTCGGGATATTGCTGATTAGAAGGATATTGTGGTGAAATCAAAGCCCTAAAAGATATACGCGAAGGTGATATACCCAAGTCAACAAATGCTTGCTTAACAGCATCAGTACGAGCCTTAGACAACTCAAGTCCTTTCGGTTCATGTTCCGGTCCGGATGTGGCTCCTTCCAATAATATCCTTGAATTAGGATGATTATTTAGTATCGTGCAAATCGCAGGAATGATATTCCTATGAAAGTCCACCGGGTTTCCGTTGTACAAATCCATACCGGGTTGATTTATAAGCTTATAATAATCAGGAATTTCTGCAGAATTATTTTCAAAAAATATAGAATTTACTAATGGCATAGTTGCTAAAAGTTCATTTCCTGATTCAATTCTGGATTCAGTTATTATTTCTGTACTTAATTCAATATAAGGTTGTGGAGGCTTAGGTACTTCTTCGACAATAATAGTAGGACTTTTCTGTTCCGGCTCGTCAATAATAGTTTCTGGAACTGTGATTACATCGTCAGATTGGCTGATTGAAAAACGCAAGCCTAATTCAAGTCTCACGGCATAAGTTGTCCAATCGGTTTCTTTTACAATGTTATTAAAATTATAATCGAAAATAATCTGTTGAGTAAAGAAGTTACCGTTGCCAATGTTCAACAAATTTTCTATTCCAGCACTGATACCTGTCTGTAAAGAAGTATTTGTTATTTCGCCGGATGCCAAATCTCTAATAGTTGTTCTTCTCCCATCAGGATTTATGAAAACTGCATTTTCAGGTGAAACAATAGATTCCTCTTGTGTAAAATTCATACTTACAGGTATTCCAAACCGTAAGCCTGCAGAAATTCTCAATGGACCATTGATGAATTTATTGCTGATCAATAATCTTATTTCAGGATTAATTTCAACATAAGATATTTGAGCGTCCAAGCTGTTTCTCAGTGTTACCATGCTTATATTGCCCGTACTGTTGTCACGGGATTCGAAAGTATTATTTATTGATGACAAAGCACTTCTGTCTGCATAAAATAGACCGAGACCTAATTGGTAAAGTCTGTCGAAATCTTTTTCGACAAAAATACCGCCGCTCCATCCCATAGCTATACCCTTTGTAAAAATTCCGCAATCAACACTTCCTTGAAAGCTGCTGAAATTGGAAGTATAGTTATTACTGAGCAATCCCGCTCTGGGGTGAAGAGCAATTATTTCATTTTCGAAAACACTTTCTCGTGCCGATAAATCACCGGCTATGCCGATGAATAACAAAGCTATAAGTATGTAAGTAATAGTTTTAATCATTGTCAACAAAAAAATAAGTACAAACCAATCGAACTCTTAAAAATACGAAATAATAACATTATATTGGACTTTTGCAAAGAAAATAATATAATTCTTCCGTAAACCTTTATAATTTCGTTTCTTTATGGAATTCACCACACTAACATTTGATTTTTTTCGTATCCTTAAAAAAAATATATTCACAACGAACCGGAATATTTACATGAGCGAAAAAGAAAGACTTGAAGAATTTCAGGCAAAGATAGATGCCGGCGAAAAAATCGAACCACGTGATTGGATGCCTGATGCTTACAGAAAAAACCTTATTAGAATGATTTCTCAACATGCCCATTCTGAAATAGTCGGCATGTTGCCTGAAGGTAACTGGATTACTCGAGCCCCAAGTTTGAGACGTAAACTGATTCTTCTTGCTAAAGCACAAGATGAAGCAGGTCATGGCTTATATCTTTACAGTGCAGCCGAAACATTAGGCGTATCAAGAGAAGAATTAGTAAATAATCTGTTGACAGGCAAAGCAAAATATTCCAGTATATTCAATTATCCAACACTGACATGGGCTGATATTGGTGCAATAGGCTGGCTTGTTGACGGTGCTGCTATGGTGAACCAAGTAAGTTTGATTCGTACTTCTTACGGACCATATTCACGTGCAATGATTAGAATCTGCAAAGAGGAAGCTTTTCATAATCGTCAAGGTTACGAACTCATCGCAGAGTTATGCAATGGAAGCGCTGAACAAAAACAAATGGCTCAAGATGCGTTGAACCGTTGGTGGTGGCCTTCTATTATGATGTTTGGACCTGATGATAATTTGTCTGTGCATTCCGAGCAATCATTAAAATGGAAAATTAAGACTGAGAGCAATGAATCATTGAGACAGAAATTTATCAATATGACAGTACCGCAAGCCGAAGCAAGAGGTCTTACAATACCTGACCCGGATTTGAAATATCATCCTGAGACTAAAACTTATTCTTATGGTAAGGTTGACTGGGACGAATTCTTCAATGTTATAAAAGGTAACGGACCAATGAATAAGCAGAGGCTGAAATCTCGAAACAAAGCCCATGATCAAGGTGCATGGGTACGTGAGGCGGCAGAAGCATATGCTGCAAAAAAATCATCAAAAGATGTAGCGTGACACCATAATCTGTAAATAATTTCAAAAACAAATAGAACGAGTAATCATGACAAACGATACACAATGGAATCTATGGGAAGTATTTGTCCAGCTGAAGACTGGTAAACCGCACGAGCATGTCGGGAGTGTCCATGCAAGCGACAAGGAAATGGCTATTCAGAATGCAAGAGATGTTTATGCACGCAGAGATAAACCTATAAGTCTATGGGTAGTTCCTTCTGATAGTATCTCGTCAACTAAACCACAGGATAATGAAGCATTTTTCGACCCTGCCGATGATAAAGTTTATCGTCATCCTTTGTTTTATAAGATACCGAAAGGGGTGAGCGTTGACATACACTAACAATATAAAAGAAGCACTTTACAGATATTCCTTGAAACACGGCGATGACAGGCTTATATTAGGACATAGATTGTCGGAATGGTGTGGTCATGCACCGATTCTTGAGGAAGATTTGGCTCTTGCAAATATTGGACTCGACTTGCTTGGGCAATCTGTTTTGTGGCTGAAATATGCCTCCGAGTTGCAAGGCATTGGAAAAAATGAAGATGACCTTGCTTATTTGCGCTATGAACGTGAGTTTACAAATCTTCTGCTGACTGAGCAAGCTAATGATGATTTTGCTTATGCATTAGCTCGCCAATTTTTCTTTGATGTCTATGACGTGCTTTTATATAGTCGTCTGAAAGACAGTAACGATGATACTTTGAAAGGTATAGCACAGAAATCCTTGAAGGAAGCTGTTTATCATTTACGCCACAGCTCCGAATGGATTCTTCGACTCGGCGACGGTACAGAGATAAGCCATGAAAAAATTAGTAATGCAGTCGAAGATTTATGGATGTACACAGGAGAGATGTTTATGAGCAATGATGATGATGTATTACTTGCATCGGAAGGTATAGGTGTTGATGTAAGCACTCTGAAAGATGAATGGTATTCTAAGGTCTCAGAAGTGTTGGAAAAAGCCACTTTGTCTGTTCCACCTATTGACGCCTTCATGCAAAAGGGAGGTAGAAACGGAATACATACGGAAGATTTAGGATTCATTCTTGCTGATATGCAATATTTAAGACGTTCTTTTCCTGATGCTAAATGGTAGTCAACAAATTAAATAAAGAACTCGTCATGGAGCTTGTATCACAGGTGTCTGACCCCGAGATTCCTGCACTGTCAGTAATTGAGATGGGTATGGTCAGAGATGTTATCATATCTGATGATTTTGTCGAAGTTATTATAACACCAACATATTCAGGCTGTCCAGCTATGCACCAGATAAGTCATGATATAAAAAAAGTATTGAATGATGAAGGTATCGAAGCTCAAATCAAGACTCAATTATCTCCTGCTTGGACTACAGATTGGATGAGTGAAGAAACGTTAGATAAGCTCAGGCTCTCCGGTATTTCTCCGCCACATGGAAGAAGTAATGAATTAGACCCTGATAATTTGTTCAATGTAATCAAAGTACCTGCCAATGCTGAATGCCCCTTCTGCCGTTCGGAAAATACGAGGACATTGAGCGAGTTCGGCTCAACAGCTTGTAAATCATTACATTTCTGTGATGATTGTCTTCAGGCTTTTGACCATTTCAAATGTCATTAGAATATTCTAAATATAAAAAAAAGCAGGTCATTTGAACCTGCTTTTTTTTATATAAAAATCATTTTGAAAAAATTCGGTAGAATAAATTAGAAATCTTTTTTGTCAAATTTCCTGTAAGACATAAATAACGGTATGATAAACCAAGCAATCATTAAAAAGACAGTAGAAATCAAGCCGAGTGATGTGCCGAGCATATTTTTGTAAACTGCGCCTGTATATCCCATGAGAGCAGCTACATCAAGCTTTAATGTGATGAATAGTCTTGCTAAATCATTTGGATTTAACATACTCATTATTAGAGCAGGTAATTCAATGGGATAATCACTGAAGAAATAAAGAACTCCAAGTATCAATCCGTCGTATAGGAAGCATAGAAAGAACCATACTACCAAAGCAGAACCGAGGCCTTTCGCCTTGTCGTCATATTTATTGGCTATGTAAAATCCGATTGAAAGAAAAATTCCTCCCAATAAAGTTCCTGCAGATAGAATAAATAAGGCCATGGTAACATCACCCCGCAGTTCATGTGCTATCAATGGAATACCTGCACCAACAAAAAAACCGCCGACGGTTGCCAATAATGATGAGATATAGTTACTTAAAAAAATATACTTTCTGTCTATGGGTTGGGCAAGCAAAAATTGTATGTATTCTTTGGAATTATAAAAATGTTGTGTGCCGTAAATAATGCTAATCAACGGCATTACAATTAGAATTATGTTTAATAAACTTATATACACTTTAGTCGGGTCTGCACTGAAATAATAAAGAGCTTCCGTAAGAATAAAGTAAAAGCCGGCATAGAAGAAAAACCATTTTGCTTTCAGAAGATTCTTAAATTCGAACATTAATAGTATTTTCAGCATGATGTACCCGAAGTATAAATGTTGATTATAGCATCTTCAAGACTCGTTGAATTTGTATTTTGCAAAATCATTTCTCTACCACCTGAATAAACTATATTACCTTCAATCAAAACGTTCAAATTGTCAGATAACTCATTAACATCTTGAATTATATGCGATGTCATAAGTATAGTCTTGCCTCTTTTCTTTTCGTTTATTATATATTCTTTAAGTAGTTTTACGCTCTGTGGGTCTAATCCGACTGAAGGCTCATCAAGAACAATGATTGGCGAATCAAACATAAGTGAAAGAACCACATTTACCTTCTGTTTAGTTCCGCCTGAGAGATGTTTTAGAGGTTTGTTCAACGAATCATTTACTTGGAATCTTTCTAATAATTCATCTTTAAAAACCGGTTCACAAGCACGAATCTTCTGTACCAAGCTCAATAAATCGCCTGCTGTCAGGTTCTCGGGATAATTTGCAATTTGAGTCATATAACCAATATTCTTCTTAAATTCAAAATCATTGATAATACTTCTATCTTCATAAAAAATATCACCGGAATCAGGTCTGACAAGCCCTAATAGAATTTTAATCAATGTGGTTTTTCCTGAGCCGTTAGGTCCAAGAAATGCGTTTATACTTGACGGGCTTAAATCTATATTTACATTCTTAAGCACCTGATTGCTGCCGAATGATTTTGAAATATTTTTAAATCTTATCATATTGAGGAGTCATTAATGGTGAATTATCAATCATAGCTGCCGGTGTTATTGACGGAATCAAATTTTCGGCTAAATCTAATATAAATATAAAAAAGCTGTTTAATAATATTATCAGAGGCGGATTCTTTTCTACTATAAATGCAAAGAGCCTTACAGGATAATAGGGAATATCGCCCTTGCCGTCTCTGTCAAGGTCATAACCTCGATACTTATCCCAGTAATTTCCTTCAAATTCGTTTTGACTCATGGTGCTGTTTGTTGAGAGGTCAAATGAATTTCCCATGATACTATTTCCGGTAAAGACATTGTTTGTCGAGCTTGCTAAAATTCTTACCGCCCAAGCATTTGATTTAATAAGATTGCCTCGAAGTTCATTTTTACCGCCGCCTTCTATATAAATACCGGTAGAATTATTTACCAGTTTGTTATTTATGATTTTACTGTCTTTAATGTCCTTAAGCAACAGTCCATAAGATGCTGCACCTTGATTTAACTCGAAAACATTATTTTCCATAAGCACGTTCCTTGTGTACATGACTGCAACACCAGAGCCATTATTACGAAAAATATTATTCTTATATTCTGCATTGTGTGAAAACATGAAATGCAATCCGTAACGGATATTATTTTCTGTGTGATTGTTGTTGATGACGACATTTTCGGTAAACTCGAGATATATACCGTCTCTATGACCTTCCAAGCGGTTATTCGTAACCTTGGCAGTCTTGCAGTACCAAAGATGAACTGCGTTGCCTGAAGCAGATTCTCGCTTACCTTTACCCAAAAAAATGTTATCCGAGATTGTTAAATCTGAACTTCTTGCAGCATAAAAAGCAAACATGGTATTGTTGAAAATATTATTTACAATCTTGCAATGCTTGATGCTGTCAGTTCTGATACCCGACCTGTCTTGCACATGGCTAAAACCGGAGTTTTGAATTGTAAACCCGTTTATTTCAACACTATCGGCAAAAATTTTTATGATATGGTCTCCGCCTTTACCGTTGATAATCGGATTATTTTTCCCGATGAGAGTTAGGGGCTTTTTAATAACAATTGATTCGTCGTGAATCTCACCGGAGTGTATGATGAGTGTATCATGCGGATTTAATTTATTTAAAATATTCTTTATGTCATAACCGGATATATCATCAATTTCAGTGACTGACGCCGATAAATTCATACAGGAAAACAAAAGCAATATGAAAGATATCTTAATCATCAATGCCATTCTTCCTTTACTGTCTCAACTACTTCATTCCAGTTTAATTCATCACCCGGGTGCTGAGTCTTGACTTGATTTAAGGATTCCATGTCAGGGAAGCTTGTCAGAAACATCGCCATTGGGCTTGGCAGACTTCTAGCACGCAGATAATATGCAGACTCGGCATTAATCAATTGTCTCGGATTTGTGTAATCTATCGTCCAAATCGAATATATGTTTTCCTTATCAATTTGCTCGTCGGCAATGTATTTCGCCATACATTCGAGTGCGTCGAATTTGAAAGTTTTACCATTTTTGTTGACAATTTCGGCACCGTATTTTTCGTCGGTGATAGACATTTTGCAAAGCACACATTCATCATGTCCGAACTCGATAGGTTCTGGTTCATGGTTGCATGAAATCAACAAGAATATTGAAAGAACAGCAGGTATTATTAATAAATTTTTCATTATGATTTTCTCCTGTTTTTAATATAATCATACATGATTTTAACCCACGCAGAAGTCAATCCTACAAATAGGAAATATCCTCCTATGCCGGGCATCGAAGTAACCTCGAAGTTAAGAATTGTTTTTGAACCGATTAATGGTGGTTGATAAGAGACACCGGTAGTTTTAATTATGGCATTAGGGTCTAAATCCGTCGCATAATCGGTTTGCCAAGCATAGAAGTCATACATTCCAATCAATCCGAGTAAAGAAAAGACAATAACCCAAGTAACAAATAACTTTTTATTCCCCACAAATGCCAGTATAAACCCGGTAATAATCATGAAGATATTGATACCGGGCATATATTTGAGTTCAGCAATACTGTCGGGCTCGATATTTTTCATGCCAATATAATGATTCAACAGGTTAATACTTTTCAGTTGGTAATTGTCGTCGCCTGTAACCTTATCTATGAATATGCGCATCTGTAAGCCTTCGGGAAATTGCGGTGCTCCGAAATCAATGAGCCATAGAGGTTTGAAAAACAGTGATATCGGCATTATCGCCGCAAACAACAATATATAATTTATCTTTTTCATAGCATTAACCTGTTTAAATCATTTTATAAAAGAATTATTTACCTGAATTGAATGTAATCTCAGTATTCGAATTTGCCGGAGACACACGGACATATCCTTGCATTTCTTGATGAAGAGCAGAACAAAAGTCAGTGCAATAGAACGGGAAAACACCCACTCTTTCCGGCTTCCACACTATCGTTTGTGTTTCTCCCGGCATTATTAACAGCTCTGAATTGTGAGCTCCCATAACGGCAAAGCCATGAGGAATATCCCAATCTTGTTCGAGATTAGTAACATGCCAATATACAATATCACCAACTTTGATACCTTCAATCATATCAGGCATAAAATGTGAACGAATTGAAGTCATATAAACTCTGACTATATTACCTTCCCTGACTACTCTTGCTTCTTTTTCGGAAAATGTAGCATGTGGGTGTTTGTTGTCTTCGAGTCGGTATATTTTCTTGCTATTCGGTTTGACGAGTTCCGCGGGAATAGCTTGAGCGTAGTGAGGTTCACCTGTTGTTGGAAAATCAAGAAGCAACTTCATTTTTTCGCCGCTGATGTCATATAATTGTGCTGAATGTGACATTTCCGGTCCGGTGGGCAAATATCTGTCTTTGGTAATTTTATTTAAGGCTACTACGTATTTACCAAAAGGTTTTGCCGCATCGCCGCCGGGAACCATAAGATGACCTATTGAATAATAAGTAGGAATTCTGTCAACGACTTCCCATGTACCGACTTTCCACTTTACAATCTCTGATGATAGGAACATTGAAGTATATCCGTAACCTTTATCGTCGAACTCTGTATGCAAAGGTCCTAAGCCCGGTTCCTTGACTTCACCTGCAATAACGGCATCATAATTCAAGACCGGAATTCCGTCAATCTCAGAGTCGAATTTTTTATCTTCAATAGCTTTCATCATCTTTGAAAAAGAGAATACCGGAATCAAAGCAGCGAGTTTACCGCTTGCAGCAATATATTCGCCTGAGGGGTCAACATCGCATCCATGAGGTGATTTGGGTGTAGGTAGCAGATAGACCAAACCGGGGCATTCGTCTGGATAAAGAACTTTAACTCCATTCATTTCAGTAGATGTAGCCGAATGTGTATCATCATTCCATATATTGTGTCTGTATGTTCCCGGTTCATCCTTTGCTTTTCCTTCGGCAAGGTATTTTTCAGCCAATCGCCAATTCACTGCAGCGACAAAATCTTTATCATTCTGCGAGGCATTAACTTCAAGTAGGGTGTTGGCTTGTTCGGAATTATAGCATGAAAAGAATACCCAATCCTTTGAAACAGCTTTACCGGCACGACTTAGGTCGTAATTGAAACCGGGCATTCGTACTTGGAATTCAAGACTCATCCTGCCTGTTTCTTTGTCAACTTTGACAAATGTGAGATTACCTTTGAAGTTCTCTTTATAAGTCGCTATTGACACGTCCTTGTTTGGTACTGGTACACTGAACCTTGTTCCGGCTATAACGTATTCCGTATTTTCGGTACAGAACGGAGAACTGTGATTACCAGAGCTATTTGGAATTTCTATTATCTCGGATGTTTTGAAAGAAGAAAGGTCAATTCTCGCTATTCGAGGGGTATTGTTACCATTTATAAACACCCATTTTCCGTCGGGATTACTGCCTGTCATCGAGAGCTGAGGATGATGAGCGTCATCCCATGGAATGAATCCGTAAGAAGTTTCAAGCATAGGCTTGCTTTCTTCCGAGTAACCCCATCCGTTTTCGGCATGTTGTGCAAATACCGGTATTATCTTCAAGAGTCTTCCGCTTGGTAGCCCGTAAACAGACATTTGTCCGTTAAATCCACCCGAAAATAGACCGTAAAATTCATCATGAGTACCTGGAGCTACATATACTTTTGATGCAGCATCGGAATCAGAACCCAATTCACTGTTACTTGTACATGAGAAGAAGTAAAGTGAAAGCGCCGTTATTATTCCGGCGGCTATTAGCATGTTTGTTTTTTTCATAACAGATTCCTAAAAAATAATTAGACAAAAATTTATTGGTCGAGACTTCTTAAGTATTCAAGTAAAGCACGTGCTTCATCCTGAGGTATGTTCTGGTTTGCCATAGGTGTCATAAACTCTGCATACAGCTTCTTGGCTTCTTCATTTTCTTTAATCATCTGTTCAGGATTCATGATCATATTCATAATCCATTCCGGTGTCCTTTTCTTTGATACTCCGCGAAGGCTAGGTCCTACGTACCTTTCATCTACCTTGTGACAAGCTGAACATTTTGAATTGAATATCTTCTCTCCGTTTGATGCCAAAGCCGCATCAAGGTTGCCGACAAATACAGTCTTGATAGGACCGATACCTTTATCGGCTCCGCTTGCAGCTTCCGTTTTACCTTCATCACCACCACCTCCGCCGCAGGATGTGAACAGTGCCATGGCGGCTGCTAAAGTAATTAAAACAAGTAATTTCATTTATAAATCTCCTATATTTTTAAAATCAGACAATTTAATCTGATTTAAAAATAAGACTATTTTATCTTAAAACAAAATTATTTCAATAATTTCTAAAAAAAAATAAAAAAAAAACATCGTTTTGAGCAAATTCTCAAACGATGCTTTTAAAATCAACAGCTTATAAGATTAGATATTTAGTTTTCTATTAATAGTTCATAATCTATATTTTTTGTATTGTACATTTCTCTATATTCATCCTCAAAGAAGAACTTACTTTCTCCAAAAGCAGGTTTAAGGTCATCAATCCATGTCGCATCTTTATTATATTCAGCAAAAAATGGTCTTTGGACCCAATTGCTGTTTCTTCCTTGTATAAACCGTAGAACGAAAATCTTCTGACCTGCTGCTTCAGACACGCCTAGAACTTGAACTTTACCTGGACCGCAAGACATGGAAGGACCTCTGACGGTTCTGGCCAACCCGCTTACTTGGCTGTAAGCATCCCTGAAAATTTCCCATGCCCTTTCAAGAGATACACTGAAATAATGTTTGGCGCCGGTGTCACGAGCAATAAACATATAGTAAGGAATACATCCTAATTTAACCAAGTATCTCCAAAGCTTAGCCCATACATCAGGAGAATCATTAATATGCTTGAATACAGGAGATTGGGCTCGTATCCTTGCGCCGGTATCATTAATTCTACGGATGGCTTCTTTGACAATATCTGTTGAAAGTTCGACAGGGTGATTGAAATGTGCCATGAAAGCTACATGCTTCCCTTGACTTATAGCCTTTCTAAATGCATTTAAAACTTTTGTACCGTTTTCTGTAACATACATATAAGGATAATAAGCTAATGATTTAGAACCGATTCTTATATTCTGCAAGTGTGGTATATCGGCATCGAGAAGAGCATCAATATATTTAGCAAATCTTCCCGGATTCATTACCATAGGGTCGCCACCTGTGAAGAGAATATCGCTTATATAGGGATTACTCTTAATGTATTCGATTACAGTATCAATATCACTTGTAGCAAACCTCAAACCGTCCATTCTTACAAATTGTGGCCAACGGAAACAAAATGTGCAATAAGCATGACATGTCTGCCCTTGAGCCGGGAAAAATAAGGTAGTTTGGTCATATTTATGTTGTACACCCTCGAGTTTTTGGTCGTCAATTTCCGGTACATTGAGTTCTGTTTGTCCAGCAGGATGTGGGTTTAATTCATGTCTGATTAAGTTGATTTCATCTTCAAATTGCTCTTTACTAAGTTCCATATCGAGTAATTTCTCAACTCGATTGAAGTGTTCCTTAGTAAGCATGTCTCTGTTAGGAAATGTTAGATTGAATATCGGGTCTGTACGAGGATTGTTCCAATTTATCAATTCATCAATTACATAGCTGTTAGATTTGAATGGAAGTACTTTTGCAACAACTTCCATTTCTTTTAATTCTTGCTCGTTGAAATGCTCTTGTATTTGTGGTATTTTTCTGAAATTACGTGCTGTGTATGACTTATACTTTGGTATTGTCGGATATTGGGGATAACTTACGGGATTAGTATAAATTTGTGTTTCATTTGGCATAAGCACCTCTTTCAATTGTTTATTAAAAGTGTAAATTTATCATAAAGTATAAGTATTAAAAATATTTTACATTTATTAGAAAAAAAATATTAATTCATTGATTATTTTGAAGATATATTTAATTCATCGAGATAAATCGGATATTATTCCGATTAAAAAAAGATGTTAGTTTGTCTGTGTTTCATCAAATTCATTTACGAATATTTTACACTTAAATTAATTATGACATGTCAAAAAAAGGATAATAAAATATTGCATTATATTACAATTAAGTTTGATAATTACAGTCTATATTAAATTATGTGAAGAATACATATCAACTGCTTTACAAATATAAAATTTAACAAATTATGGAAATCACAAGACAAGAACTGATTCAAGAAATAATCACCACCTTAAAAGACGGCTCTCAATCTTTGAAAATCAATGATATAGCTAAACTTTTAAGGATTAAATCTGATAGTACTGATTATATTATACTGAGAGATGTGCTCGATGATCTCGAGCAGAAGCAAATAATCGAGAAACTTCCAAGAAGGAGGTATTCGCTCAAACGAATACAAGAAGACGCTACCATAAAAGGTATATTCAGGATAAATCATTCAAAAGCGATTGTTGAAACCGAGAACGCGTCTGTACCGAAAGTTAGCATTAAGGAGAGATTTTACAACACTGCATTCGACGGTGATACTGTATTAGTACAACTTCATGCTGTAAAAAGAGGTAAGAAGCCCAAAGGTGAGGTGATAAGTGTACTTGAACGAAATAAAAATGAAATTGTAGGCACTTTAGACCACAACGGGTATTTTTTCTTTATAATTCCAGATGATGTGAATTATTATGTTGATTTCCTCGTACCTGATAAAAAATTAAAAAACGCTAAGAAAGGTGACAAAGTAAGGGCTAAGCTTCTTAAATGGACTGACCCGGGTATTAATCCAAGTGCAGAAATAATCGAGGTCATCGGCAAGGCAGGAATACCTATAGTAGAATATGACTCAATCATTAAAGAGTTTGAAATTGAGGCAGATTTTCCGGCTGAAGTGATTGAGGAAGCTAAGAAATTCAAAGCACCCGGGAAGAGAAAACCTTCAGGAAGAATAGATTTGAGAGAGGAGTTGATTATTACCATAGACCCATTCGATGCCAAGGATTTTGATGATGCCTTGTCACTGAATATTTTGGATAACGGCAATTACAGGCTCGGAGTTCACATTGCTGATGTCAGTCATTACGTTACGGAAAATTCATTGATTGATATTGAGGCACGTACAAGAGGTAACAGCATATATCTTGTGGATAGAGTAGTGCCCATGCTTCCGGAAGAATTATCTAACGAAATATGTTCACTCAAACCTGACGAACCAAGATTTGCATTCAGCTGCTTTATGGAAATAAGTCCCAAAGGAGCAGTTAAAAATTATGAGGTACACGAGTCATTAATTTTAAGTAAAAGAAGATATAATTATGAAGAAGTTCTTGAGATAATTGAATCGGGCAGAGGCGACAATGCTGAATTTATTCTCGAATTGTATAAACTCAGCGATACTTTAAGGAAAAAAAGGTTTAGAGAAGGCAGCATTAACTTTGAAACCAGAGAATATAAATTTGTTCTTGATGAAAACAAATATCCTATTGATGTAAAAGTCAGGGAGACTACTAAGGCAACATCTTTGGTTGAAGAGTTTATGTTGATTGCCAACAAATGTGTTGCTAACTACTTTTCAAAGTTGTCATCCAAGTATCTTCGCACCGGCGGACTGCCAACTCTGTACAGAGTTCATGAAGAGCCAGACAACAAGAAACTATTGGAAGCAATTGAATTTTTCAAAAGTATGACTGACTTTAATTTGAAAAAATCACCTACTTCGAAAGATTTAAATAAACTCTTACAGAAGTTTGAAAACCTGCCTGAAAAACCAATAATTCATCAAGTACTGATACGCTCGATGGCGAAAGCTGTTTATCAACCGACAAATATAGGACATTATGGATTGGGATTTCCCGAATACGTACATTTTACGTCGCCTATCAGACGATACCCTGATTTAATTGTCCATCGTTTACTGAAAGAATTCATGAAGTCTAAGCCGGACAATGAGAGAATTAATTATCTTAAAATATTCTGTCGTGACGCCGGAAGACATTGCAGCAATACCGAAAGAATGGCTATGGAAGCTGAAAGAGCCTCAGTAAAATTGACTCACACAGTACTTGCAAGCAAGCTTGTTGGAGAAGAGTTCTGGGGAACAATTTCAGGTGTTACTAGTTTCGGCTTGTTTGTTCAGCTTGATGGAAACTATGCCGAAGGATTGCTTCACATAAGAGACTTGAAAGACGACTACTATATTTTTGATGAATCTAAGTTCAGACTTGTAGGAAGGAAACACAAAAGGATTTTCGGATTTGGCACAAGACTTAAAGTGAAAATCATTAAAGTAAATCTCGATAAGAGAACAATAGACTTTGCTTATATTGACAGATAAAAATTCAGAATTATGATAGAAATTACCAAACTAAGTAAAAGCTTTGGACCAAAAACCGTTTTAGACGAAGTCAGCTTCAATATACCTGACGGAGATACTATTTGTATAATAGGAAAATCCGGTTCCGGCAAAAGTGTGATGTTAAAACACATAGTAGGACTGCTCGAGCCTGATGCAGGTTCAGTTAAGGTTGATGGAAAACAAATTGACAAACTCAGCAAGAAAGATTTATTCGCTTTGAGAAGACAGATGGGATTTGTTTTTCAGGGTGCTGCTCTGTTTGACTCGTTGAATGTTTATGAAAATACAATCCTCGGCATGTATGAACATGGTAATCGTGACACTAATTTACTCGAAGCTGAAGCAATACGTGTACTGTCTGCCGTGAAACTGCTTCCTGAGGTTCATGATGTGGGAGAAGAGCAATTCCGGAAAGAATGGAATATTCTAAAAAATAAAAAGCCTTCTGATTTGTCAGGTGGTATGAGGAAACGTGTTGGGGTTGCAAGAGCTTTGGTCGGCAGTCCGAAGTATATTTTTTATGATGAACCAACGACAGGGTTAGACCCTGTTACATCTGAGCAGATTGATGATTTAATTGCAGAATTGACAAAGAAGATGAATGTTACTTCTGTTGTGATAACACATGATTTATTTTCAGTATTCAGAATTGCCAAAAATGTAGCAATGTTGCATAATGCAAAATTAAGATATCTCGGCAGTGTTGACGGGCTTCACGAGAGTAAAGACGATGTTGTGAAAGAATTTATATCGAGATTTGTTTAATGGTATGTCATGCAGGAAAAAAGCACTGAAATATATCCGCGTGAATTTGATATCGGCGAGATTCTATCAATAGCCTGGGAGATATACAGGACAAATTATAATGCTTTTTTCCCTCTTGCTTTTGTAGTTTATATTCCTTTAAATACTTTTCTTGCTTTTTTCCCGATAACTACCTTGTCGGAATTCAATCCGTCGGAATATTTTACTTGGTTCAGGACTTTTGGCGCTATGAATATTGCAGTCTATCTCAGCTTCTTCGGGAATGTAGCGATAGCAATATCATTGAAACAAATATTATTTACCGGTGATTTTACATTTTTGCATGTTTTCAAGGAAATATACAGTAAATTCATTTCACGACCGGTGTTGAATATTTTTATTCCTGTCTTAGTATTTATTTGCTTCAATGCTTGGATGTACTTTTCTGTTACTTATCCTGTTATATTTATGATATTGCTCATACCGATAACTGTGTATTTGGTATATTGGTCATTCTCAATATATGTCTTTTCATTCAAAGACACAAATTTATACAGGGCTATGTCAATAAGTTATTCTATAGTCAGCGGCAGGTGGACTAAAGTTTTTTATTATATCATTTCGTTCATTTTATTATCGGTTCTAAGTTCATTGTTATTAGGTCTGCCATACTCATATCTTCATGATACAATATTAATTAAAATATTATATACGAATCTCGTTAGTGTTGTGGTAAGTTATTTTGTGGTTGCATTTATAGTTTTTTACATAAATTTTGAAGATACTAAATTATGAAGACAGCGGTACTGCTATCCGGTGGTGTTGACAGCTCTGTTGCACTTTGTTTACTAAAAGAACAGGGCTATGATATCACGGCATATTATTTAAAGATTTGGCTTGAAGACGAGCTTGCGTTCCTTGGGAATTGTCCTTGGGAGGAAGACTTGGAATATGCACGTGGAGTTTGCAAGCAACTCGGGGTAAACCTCGAAATTATTAATATGCAGCAGGAATACCTCGATACTGTGGTGGAATACACTATCAATGAATTGAAAGCAGGAAGAACACCGAGCCCGGACATTATGTGCAATCGTCATATTAAATTCGGGAAATTTATCAATAAGACAGCAGGGGCTTACAGCAAAACAGCTTCGGGGCATTATGCCCAAATAGAGGAGATGAACGGAAAATTCTTTTTGAAGGAGTCACCCGATCCGGTCAAAGACCAGACTTACTTCTTGACTTATCTTAGTCAACGGCAGTTATCAGAAATATTATTCCCTATTGGACAGTATTCTAAATATGAAGTTAGAAAGTACGCCGAGCAGTTTAATCTACCGACTTCAAGAAGAAAAGACAGTCAGGGAATTTGTTTCTTGGGAAAAATTAAATACAATGACTTTATTAAATTTCATCTCGGTGAATCGAAAGGTGATATTGTTGAAATTGAAACCGAGAAAATATTAGGAAATCATAAAGGATATTGGTTTCACACAATCGGTCAAAGAACCGGACTGGGCTTAAGCGGCGGACCTTGGTATGTTGCCAAGAAAGATATCGAGAACAATATAATTTATGTTTCAAGAAACAATAGTACCGATAGAGTAAATCATGATATTTTCAAAGCTGTAAATATTAACTGGATACCCGAAAGACCCCTTGACAACAGACTTATGGTAAAACTCAGACATGGGGCTGTGAAATATTCATGTACATTGGACTATTTAGACGAGAATTCTGCAATTGTTAAACTTGACACACCCGACCAGGGAATAAGTTCAGGTCAATTTGCCATATTTTATAAAGATGGATACTGCCTTGGCGGTGGTGTCATTGATATTCTATAAATTATTATAAATGTTAAATACTGCCGAAGTCAGAAAAAAAATGAATGACTTCGGCAGAAATATTTTCAAGATAAACAAACGATGGCAATCAAAATCATTACATCAATCCAAGTTGAACCATTTAATGATATCTTTGAAAGTAGGTTTTTTCCCATACATTAAAATACCGACTCTGTATATTTTGGCAGCAAACCACAAACACAATACAAAAGTTCCGGCAAGTAGTACAATTGACAGAAGAATCTGCCACAAGGGAACGTCACCGGCTGCAATCCTCGAAACCATCAGTATAGGTGAAAAGAACGGGATAAGTGAAAGTACTGTTGAAATTGTTCCGTCTGGATTATTCATAACATTCGGTATGAAAATAATCGGAATAATGATGGGTAGTGCTACTGGCATTGTCAATTGTGAAGCATCTTGTTCCTGATCCACAGCAGAGCCCACAGCAGCAAAGAGTGATGAGTAAATAAAGTAGCCGGCTAAGAAGTAAAATAAGAAGGCAACGATTATCCAAGGTGATATTGAAAAGTTTTCAAAGAAGTGTAAAATCTCTGCATTGTTCGGCTGATTTGCAGTATCAGCCATCATTTTCATGTTTTGTGAATTTTCCATAAACATTTGGGCAATCGTACCACCGG
>Ga0172382_10002187_pt1 | contig 33307 bp, 28 predicted proteins | sample Leawel138RmetaG_FD_122245 | JGI IMG/M metagenome (GOLD analysis project Ga0172382, IMG submission 122245) | Leachate microbial communities from a municipal landfill in Southern Ontario, Canada - Leachate well 138R metaG | ecosystem: Engineered > Solid waste > Landfill > Unclassified | place...
CATGTGCCGCGGATGGAAGGCGACAACGTGGATTACGGCACGGGGCCGGCACACGCGCATGCGCCAGGCCTCAGCCAGGGCCAGATGGTGCGGATCGAACAGGACATCCTCGGCAAGAACGACCGTCTTGCGGAGGCCAACCGGCGCTGGCTGAGCGAGAAGGGAATTTTCGCGCTCAATCTGGTTTCCAGCCCGGGGTCGGGCAAGACGACCTTGCTGTGCCGCACGATCACCGAGCTGGGTGGGCGCATGCCCGTGGCCGTGGTCGAGGGCGACCAGCAGACCGATTTCGATGCCGAACGCATCCGTGCGACCGGCGTGCGTGCGTTGCAGATCAACACCGGCAAGGGCTGTCATCTGGATGCACACATGGTGGGTCAGGCCTTGCCGCGCCTTGAGCTTGCCGCGCATTCACTGCTGCTGATCGAGAACGTGGGCAACCTGGTCTGTCCGGCGGCCTTCGATCTCGGCGAGGCGCACAAGGTGGTGATCCTTTCGGTGACCGAAGGCGAGGACAAGCCGCTCAAGTATCCCGACATGTTTGCCGCGGCCGATCTGATGCTGGTGAACAAGGTCGATCTGCTGCCCTATCTGAGCTTTGATGTGAACAAGGCGGTGGAATTTGCCCTCCGGGTCAATCCGCGCCTGCGCGTGATGAAGGTGTCGGCGACGACCGGCGAAGGTTTCGAAGAGTGGCTTGCCTGGATTGCAGAAGGCGTGACGACGGCCACCAGGTTGCAGGCGACCGCGACAGGTGTTGTGGTCTGATGGCGCAGGACTTCTCTCAGCCCAGACTCGAGCGCCGGCATATTCGCGTACGCGGCGTGGTGCAGGGCGTGGGTTTCAGGCCCTTCGTGTATCGCCTCGCTCAGACGCTGGAACTCGCGGGTTGGGTCAGAAACGACGGTGATGGCGTCGAGCTCGAGGGGCAGGGCCTGCCAGGAAACATCTCCGCGCTGATCGCGCGGATTCGTTCGGAAGCGCCCCGCCTCGCACGGATCGACTCGATCCATACCCGGCTGTGCGATGCCGACCCCGCAGACAAGGGCTTTACCATCCGGCTCAGCGCGGGCGGCGCGGTGAGCACCACCATCGGTCACGACAGCGCCGTGTGTGCAGACTGCCTCGCCGAACTGTTCGATGCTGCCGACCGGCGCTGGCGCTATCCTTTCATCAACTGCACGCACTGTGGTCCGCGCTACACGATTACGCACGCGCTGCCTTACGACCGCAGCAACACGAGCATGGCAACGTTTGCACAGTGTCCTGCATGCCAGCACGAATACGATGCGGCCGAACATCGGCGCTTTCACGCCGAACCCAATGCCTGCACGGATTGCGGACCGCAGCTGAGCTTGCTGGAGGCAGCAGGGGTACGGGTGGCGACGCGTGATCCGATCGCCGACACCCTGCTGCGCCTTCTCACCGGCGAGATCGTCGCGGTCAAGGGCTTGGGCGGCTTTCACCTGGTGTGTGACGCCCGCAACCCGGAGGCGGTCGAGCGCCTGCGTGCGCGCAAGGGGCGTGCAGGAAAGCCTTTCGCTGTAATGGTGGCCAATCTCGCGTCGGCGCGGCGCTGGGCACGACTCACGCCCGCCGAAGAGGCTGTACTGGCAGGGGCCGAACGACCCGTGGTGTTGTGCGAGAAACGCCCCAGTGTCGACGCCGAGCTCTGGGGTGTGGCACCGGATCTGGGCAGCATCGGGCTGATGCTGCCCTATACGCCGGTTCATTACCTGCTGTTCCACGACAATGCAGGGCGCCCGGCGGGGATGGACTGGCTGGACGAGGCACAGGATCTGGCGCTGGTCATGACCTCCGCCAACCCCGGAGGCGAGCCGCTGGTGACCGACAATCAGGAGGCACTGGCGCGACTGAAAGGAATTGCGGACGCCTACCTGATGCACGACCGGGACATCCTGAGCCGCTGCGACGATTCGGTCCTGATGGCCGAACGCAATGCGCTGGCCACTGGCCGGGATGTGCCGCGCTTTGTCCGCCGCGCCCGCGGCTTCACCCCGCGGGCGATCCGGTTGGCGCGAAAGGGGCCGCCGGTGCTGGCCTTCGGCGCCTGGCTGAAGAACACCGTGTGTCTCACCCGTGGCGACGAAGCCTTCCTCTCCGAGCACATCGGTGACCTCGACAATCCCGGCGTGTGCGTGGCGATGGATCGGGCCGTCGAACATCTGCAGCGCATTCTGGCCATCCAGCCCGAGGCGGTGGCGCACGACCTGCATCCGGATTTCCATTCCACCCGTGCCGCGCTGGCGCTGGCGGACCGCCTCGGCGTGGCGGCGATCGGGGTGCAGCATCATCACGCCCATATCGCTGCGGTACTCGCCGAGCATCGTCGTTCGGGGCCGGTGCTCGGTGTCGCACTTGATGGCGTTGGCCTCGGCACCGACGGCAACGCGTGGGGCGGCGAGCTGCTGCGGGTAAGCGGCGCACAGGTCGAACGTGTGGGGCATCTCGCGCCGCTGCCACTGCCCGGTGGGGATCAGGCCGCCAGGGCGCCGTGGCGAATGGCCGCGTCTGCGCTGCACCGGATGGGCAGGGCCGGCGACATCGCGCCGCGGTTTGCTGCGCAACGCGGCGCCACGCAGATCGACGCCCTGCTCAACAAACCCCACCTGTGCCCGTCCACGACCAGCATGGGGCGCTGGTTCGATGCCGCTGCCGGACTGCTCGGGGTATGCGAGTGCATGGACTACGACGCCGAGGCCGCGATGCGACTGGAAAGCCTTGCCGCGGGCTATGGTTCTGCGCTGCGCGCCCATCGAGGGTGGACCTTGCGCGAAGACGAGGCGGGCGCCGAGCTCGATCTGCTGCCGCTGCTTGCCGTGCTGGCCGGAGAGCGCAATCCGGCGCGTGGTGCAGCGGTCTTTCATGCCACGCTGCTGGCCGCGCTCGAGGACTGGATCGTGGGCACTGCCAAGCGTCAGCGCGTGTCGACGGTTGCGCTGGGGGGCGGCTGCTTTCTCAATCGTCAGCTTGCATTCGAGCTGCCGCGCCGGCTCTCTGCGCGTGGTCTCGATGTCCTTACTGCGCGTCAGGCACCCTGCAACGACGGCGGCATCGCCCTCGGTCAGGCGTGGGTGGCGATCCAGCAACTGCAACCCGGAAACTGAGCCATGTGCCTTGCGATTCCCGCCCGTGTCGTCGAGCTGCTCGACGGCGACAATGCCCGCATCGATCTCGGCGGGGTAAAGAAAGAGATCTCGCTCGCCCTGGTCGAAGACGTCGTCGTGGGGGATTACGTGATCGTCCATGTCGGCTACGCCCTGTCCCGGCTCGATGCGGAGGAGGCCGAGCGCACGCTCGCCCTGTTCGCCGAGGCCGGCATCGGTGGCGCCGGAGCGGGCGCATGAAATACGTGGACGAGTTCCGTGACGGCGGCCTCGCGCAAAAGCTCGCGTCCGCGATCCGTGCAGAGGTTGATCCGGCGCGCAAGTACGCGTTCATGGAATTCTGCGGTGGTCACACCCATGCCATCTCGCGCTACGGCGTCACCGACCTGCTGCCGGCCAATGTGCGCATGATCCACGGCCCCGGCTGTCCGGTGTGCGTGCTGCCGATCGGGCGCATCGACATGGCGATCGGACTGGCGCTGGCGCGACCCGACGTGATCGTGTGCACATATGGCGACTGCCTGCGGGTGCCGGCCTCCGACGGCCTGTCGATGCTCAAGGCCAAGGCGCGTGGTGCGGATATCCGCATGGTGTATTCGGCGGCCGACGCAGTTGCGCTCGCTCAGGCCAACCCGACGCGCGAAGTGGTGTTCTTCGCCATCGGCTTCGAGACCACCACGCCGCCCACTGCGCTCGTGATCCGTCAGGCCGAAGCGCTCGGGCTGAACAATTTCAGCGTGATCTGCAACCACGTGCTCACGCCGTCGGCCATCGTCACCATTCTCGAGTCGCCCGAGGTGCGGGAGATCGGCAGCGTGCCGCTGGACGGCTTCATCGGCCCGGCGCATGTGTCGACCATCATCGGCAGCCGTCCGTATGCCTTCTTTGCCGAGGAATATCGCAAGCCGGTGGTGATTGCCGGTTTCGAACCGCTCGACGTGATGCAGGCGGTGCGCATGCTGATCCGTCAGGTCAACGAGGGTCGGGCCGAGGTCGAAAATGAATTCACTCGCGCGGTTACCGAGGATGGCAATCTCAAGGCGCAGGCGCTGGTGAGCGAAGTGTTCGAACTGCGCCGCAGCTTTGAATGGCGCGGCCTGCGCGAGGTGCCGTATTCCGCGCTGCGCATCAGGGCGCGCTTCGCAGCCTTCGACGCGGAGGCGAAGTTCGACATCGCCTACCGCAGCGTGGCGGACAACAAGGCGTGTGAATGCGGTGCGATTCTGCGCGGGGTGAAGAAACCGACGGACTGCAGGATCTTCGGCACGGTGTGTACGCCGGAGAATCCGATGGGCTCATGCATGGTGTCCTCAGAGGGCGCCTGCGCGGCGCACTACAACTACGGTCGCTTCCGCGACATCCCGGTGGTGGCAGCGTGAGCGCCGGAGCCGTCGTGACCCTGGAGATCGCAACATGGGTGAAGTAAAGAAAGGCTATGTCCGTCCACTGGATCTGAAGCATGGCCGGGTGGACATGGGGCATGGCGCCGGTGGCAGGGCGATGGCGCAATTGATCGACGAGGTCTTTGCGCGCGCCTTCGCCAACGAGTGGCTGGGGCAGGGCAACGATGGCGCGGTGCTGCCTGCGCCTGCAGCGGGCGAACGTCTGGTGATGGCGACCGATGCACACGTGGTGTCGCCGCTGTTTTTTCCCGGCGGCGACATCGGCTGTCTGTCGGTGCATGGCACCATCAACGATGTGGCCGTCATGGGCGCCCGCCCGCTCTACCTGGCGGCGAGTTTCATCCTGGAAGAAGGCTTTGCGCTGGCCGAGCTGGTGCGCATCGTCGAATCGATGGCGGCGGCGGCGCGCGAGGCCGGCGTGCCGGTGGTGACCGGAGACACCAAGGTGGTCGAAGCCGGCAAGGGCGACGGTGTGTTCATCTCCACCACCGGCGTCGGAGCCTTGCCCGCCGGTCGTGACATCGGTGGTGCGAATGCGCGCGCGGGCGACGTCGTGATCGTGTCCGGCAGCATCGGCGACCATGGCACGGCCATCCTGTCGCAGCGCGAATCACTCGCCTTCGATACCGAGATCGTCTCCGATACGGCCGCGCTGCACGGTCTGATCGCCCACCTGCTGGAGATGGTCCCGGGCATCCGGGTCATGCGCGACCCCACCCGTGGCGGGCTGGCGACCACGCTCAACGAGATCGCGGTGCAGTCCGGGGTCGGGATCAGCCTCGAGGAGGCGGCGATCCCGGTCCATCCGCAGGTGGAGGCGGCGTGCGAGTTTCTGGGCCTCGACCCGCTGTATGTCGCCAACGAGGGCAAGCTGGTGGTGATCTGTGCGGCGGCCGACGCCGATGCGGCCGTCTTGGCTCTGCGTTCGCATCCGCTGGGGGCCGAGGCTGCGCGCATCGGCGAGGTGATCGACGACCCCAACCACTTCGTGCAGATCCGCACCGGGTTTGGCGGGCGGCGCATGGTCGACTGGCTGTCGGGCGAGCAATTGCCCCGCATCTGCTGAGGCCGAACGGATGCGCATCCTGTTTCTGACCCACGCCTTCAACAGCCTGAGCCAGCGTCTCTTTGCCGAACTGAGTGCCGACGGGCATCGGGTGTCGGTGGAGTTCGACATTGCCGACGCGGTGGCCGAAGAGGCCGTGGCCTTGTTCCGGCCCGACGTGATCGTGTGTCCTTTTCTCAAGCGCGCGGTGCCGGCCTCGATCTGGCGCGAACACCTCACACTGATCGTGCACCCGGGCATCGTCGGCGACCGTGGGCCGTCGGCGCTGGACTGGGCCATTCATGACGGGCTGTCCGAATGGGGCGTGACGGTGCTGCAGGCTGAAGCCGAAATGGACGCCGGCCCGGTGTGGGCGGCGCGGCGCTTTCGGATGCGGGCAGCGACCAAGGCCAGCCTTTACCGCAACGAGGTGACCGATGCCGCGCTCGCAGCCGTGCGCGAGGCGCTGGCGCGCGTCGCCGCGTGGCGTGCGAGACGGTGGCAACCCTGTCCCATCCACGACTGGACGGGCGCGAACGGAACCTGGCACCCACCCATGCAGCAGGCGGATCGCAGCATCGACTGGGCCGCTGACAGCACGGCCACGGTGCTTGCGCGGCTGCGAGCGGCTGACGGCTATCCGGGTGTGGCCGATACGCTTTTCGGTGAAGACTGCCGGCTCTTCGACGCACAGCCCGCTCAGGTGCAGCACGAGGCCGCGGCAGGCGAGGTCGTGGGGCGGCGGGCCGATGGCGCGGTGTTGCGCGCAACGGTCGATGGCGCAGTGTGGATCGGTCACGTCAGGTGCAGCAAGGGCGAACACCGCTTCAAGCTGCCGGTTGCGGACGCCTTTCCGGCACAATTCGCCGCCTTGCCCCTCATCGCCGATCCGGCAGCGGATGCGATCGGCTATCGCGAATCCGCCGACGGCAAGGTCGGCTTTGTGCGCTTCGAGTTCTACAACGGCGCGATGAGTACTGCCCAGTGCGGGCAGTTGCGTGACGCGATCGAACAGGCAAATGCGCGCCCGATACGGGTGCCGGTGCTCGAAGGCGGACGTGATTTCTGGTCCAACGGGATTCATCTCAACACTATCGAGGCGGCACCCTCGGTGGCCGATGAATCGTGGGCGAACATCAACGCCATGGATGACGTCTGTCTGGCGCTGCTGCACACGGGCGACAAACTGACGGTCGCGGCGATGCGTGGCAACGCCGGCGCGGGCGGTTGCTTCCTGGCGCTGGCCGCGGATTTCGTGTGGGCACGCGAGGGCGTGGTCCTCAATCCGCACTACCGCAACATGGGCAATCTCTACGGCTCTGAATACTGGACCTATCTGCTGCCGCGCCGGGTTGGTGCCGAAGCTGCGCAGTCGATCATGAGCGATCGCCTGCCACTGCTTGCCGGACGTGCCGTGGAGGCAGGGCTGATCGATGCCTGTTTCGGTCGCGATCTGCACGGCTTCGAGCGTGAGGTGGCTGCACGCGCCGATGCGCTTGCGCGCGCTGCGGACTACCCGGCCCGGCTGGCGGACAAGCAGCGCCGCCGTGCGGCAGACGAAGCCATCAAGCCGCTTGCAGCCTATCGCGACGAGGAGCTTGAGCAGATGCGACGCAACTTCTTCGGCTTCGATCCGAGCTATCACGTGGCGCGGTACCACTTCGTGAACAAGTCCGCGCAGTCGTGGACGCCAAGGCATCTGGCCCTGCACCGCGAGCTGGGGTGGCGGGTGCCGGACGGCGCGACGGAGGCGGGTTCATGACGATGGAGTTGCCGGGCGTGCTGGTGGTGGATGATGAACTGCGCTCGCAGGAGGCCCTGCATCGCACGCTGGAAGAAGATTTCAACGTTTTCACCGCCTCGTCCGCCGCCGAAGCGGCCGAGGTCATGGCGCGCGAGTGGATACAGATCGTGCTCTGCGACCAGCGCATGCCCGGCGTGTCGGGGGTGCAGTTTCTGCGCGAGGTACGTGACAAGTGGCCGGACGCGGTGCGCATCATCATCTCGGGTTACACCGAGTCCGAAGACATCATCGCCGGCATCAACGAAGCTGGCATCTACCAGTACCTGCTCAAACCCTGGCAGCCGGAACAGCTGCTTCTTACCCTGCGTGGCGCAGCGGAGATCTACCGGCTGCAGGCTGAGAACCAGCGCCTGTCGCTCGATCTTAAGGTAGCCGGACCGGTGATGCGCCAGCGGGTGGCGAGCAAGCGCCAGGTGATCGAACGCAAGTTTGCGCTCAACACCCTGCTGCGGGCGCCGGATTCGCCAATGAACGCGGTCTGCGACCTGCTGTGCCGGGTCGCGCGCTTCGACGTGCCGGTGCTGCTTACCGGCGAGTCGGGTACCGGCAAGGAACTGCTCGCACGAGCGCTGCATCTGGCCAGCCCGCGGCGCGTCGAACCCTTCGTCACCGAAAACTGCGGCGCGGTGCCGGACCAGCTGCTCGAATCCGAACTGTTCGGCTACAAGCGCGGGGCGTTTACCGGCGCCTATGAGGATCGGGTCGGCCTGTTCAAGCAGGCCGATGGCGGCAGCATCTTTCTCGATGAGATCGGCGAAACCACGCCGGCCTTTCAGGTCAAGCTGTTGCGGGTGTTGCAGGAAGGGGAGGTGCGTCCGATTGGCGCGCCTCGCCCGCTGCCGGTCGATCTGCGTGTGGTCGCGGCAACGAACCGCGACCTCGAGGCCGACGTGCGTGGCGGTCGTTTCCGCGAAGATCTTTACTACCGTATCGCCGCGATCACCATTCAGGTGCCGCCGCTGCGTGAGCGACCGATGGATATCGGCCTCATCGCCCAGACCTTCGTCGACGAAACCCTGTCTGCGGCAGGGCTGGTGCCACGTGAGCTCGACCGTGATGTGCTTTCCTGCCTCGCTGCGTACCGCTGGCCGGGCAATGTGCGCGAGCTGCGCAACGAGGTGCTGCGCATGGTCGCGCTGGCGGATGGCGGCGACTTGCGTGCTTCCGATCTCAGCCCGCGCGTGCTGCGGGCCGCCGCGGTGGAGCAGGAACCGGCCCTCGAGCTGTTGTCGGGGCTGGATGGCGATCTCAAGACCCGGCTCGACGCGCTTGAGGCCCGCATCGTCAAGGAGAGCCTCGTGCGCCATCGCTGGAACAAGACCCATGCGGCGCGCGAGCTTGGCCTGTCGCGCGTGGGGCTGCGCAACAAGCTCACCCGCTACGGGCTCGACAAGGACTGATCCTGTGTTTCAATACCGCTCATGAACGTGCTCTGGCTTCAATCCGGCGGCTGTGGCGGCTGCACCATGTCCCTGTTATGTGCCGAGTCGCCCGACGTGCTCGAGACGCTTGAGGGCGGCGGTGTGTCACTGTTGTGGCACCCGAGCCTGTCCGAGGCCAGCGGCCCGGAGGTCGTGGCCATCCTCGAATCCTGCATCGCCGGGACGACCCCGCTCGACGTTCTCTGCGTGGAGGGCGCACTGCTGCGCGGGCCGCATGGCAGCGGCCGTTTTCATGTGCTGGCTGGCACCGGGCGGGCGATGATCGACTGGGTCCGCGACCTCGCGGCGCGCGCGCGTCATACCGTGGCCGTGGGCACCTGTGCCGCATTTGGCGGGGTGACTGCCGCCGGCTGCAACCCGGCGGACGCCTGCGGCCTGCAGTTTGATGGCGATGCAGTGGGCGGTTTGCTTGGTGCGGGGTATTGCAGCACGAGTGGCCTGCCGGTGATCAATGTGGCGGGCTGCCCCACGCATCCAGGCTGGGTGCTGGAAACCTTGCTCGCGCTTGCGCTCGACGGCATCGTCGCGTCCGATCTTGATGCGCTCGGGCGTCCGCGCTTCTATGCCGACCAACTGGTGCACCACGGCTGTTCGCGCAATGAGTTCTACGAGTTCAAGGCCAGCGCTGAAAAAGCGTCGGATCTCGGTTGCATGATGGAACACATGGGCTGCAAGGGCACGCAGGCGCACGCCGACTGCAACGTCCGTCCGTGGAACGGCGCAGGTTCGTGTACCAGCGGGGGCTATCCCTGCATCAGCTGTACCGAACCCGGTTTCGAGGAGCCCGGCCACCCCTTCTTCGAAACACCCAAGGTGGGTGGCATTCCCATCGGCTTGCCGAGCGACATGCCGAAGGCCTGGTTTGTTGCGCTGGCGGCGCTGTCCAAGTCGGCCACGCCGAAGCGGGTGCGAACCAATGCGACGGCGGACCACCCGCTGGTGACGCCGGTCATCCGCAAGACCGGACTCAAGTGACAGGGTGTGAAATGACCTTGAAGGTGGCAAGTGCGATCGTCTGGATGATGTGTCGCAGTTTCGTGCGATGCGGCGTGCCGTTGCGCCGGCGTGTGCAGGTGCACCCATGAGCCGTCGTGTGCTGGGACCGTTCAACCGCGTCGAGGGCGACCTCGAGCTGAGCCTCGATACCGAGGATGGCGTGGTCTCGGCTGCACGGGTCAATTCGCCGCTGTATCGTGGCTTCGAGCAGATTCTTGAGGGCAAGGCACCGGCCGATGCGCTGGTCATCGTGCCGCGTATCTGCGGTATCTGTTCGGTGTCCCAGTCAGTGGCGGCCGCAGCGGCCCTCGCGGATGCGATGGGCGTGACGCCTCCGCACAATGGTGAGCGTGCCACCAACCTGATGCTTGCCACCGAGAATCTCGCCGATCACCTGACCCACTTCTACCTGTTCTTCATGCCGGATTTTGCGCGCGATGCGTATGCCGGCGCGCCCTGGTTCGCGCCTGCCGAAGCGCGCTTCAAGGCGGTCCGGGGGTCGGCTGCGGCCGATGTCCTGCCTGCACGGGCGCAGTTCATGCACCTGCTCGGCACGCTGGCCGGCAAGTGGCCGCACACCTTGAGCGTGCAGCCTGGTGGATCGGCGCGCGCCATCAGCGCAACCGAGCGCGTGAGGATGGTGTCCCTGATCCGGAGTTTTCGCGCCTGGCTGGAGCGCCATCTGTTTGGTGACGCGCTGGAGGCGATCAGTGGTATCGGCTCGGAGGCGGCCTTGTGGGCATGGTTTGATGCGAAGGGGCCGGAACGCGGGGACTTCGCCCGTTTTCTGGGCATTGCCCGTGAGCTCCGGCTTGATCTCCTGGGACGCTGTGAGGGCGCCGAGCGCTACCTGAGCCACGGCAATTACGTGTTCCAAGGCGAACGCCTCTTCGCGCGCGGAGTGTGGGATGGCGCTGCGTCGACCTTGCTCGACTTCGCCCATGAAGATGTGACCGAGGACGTTTCTCATGCGTGGATGGAGGGCGGGGTGGCCAGTCATCCGCTTGCAGGCTTCACTCAGCCCGATATCTCGCGTGCGTCTGGTTACAGTTGGTGCAAGGCGCCGCGCTGGCGCGGCGAGGTGGTGCAGTGCGGTGCCTTGTCGCGGCAAGTGGTGGATGCGCATCCGCTGGCGCGCGACCTCGTGGCATCGGGCGGCGGTAACGTGCTCAGTCGGGTGATCGGGCGCTTGCTCGAGATCGCGCGGGTGGTGCCGGAGATGGAACGCTGGGTACTCGGAATCGAGCCGGGTGAGGCCTTCTGCGTTGATGGCGAACTGCCGGATTCGGCGCACGGCGTGGGCCTGATCGAGGCGGCGCGGGGTGCGCTCGGGCACTGGCTGGTCATCCGCAAGGGACGGATTCAGCGCTACCAGATCATCGCGCCGACCACCTGGAACTTCTCCCCGCGCGACGCCCGGGACCAGCCCGGGGCGCTGGAGCAGGCGCTGGCGGGCACGCCTGTGGGCGAGTCGGATGACATGCCGCTTGCGGTGCAGCATATCGTGCGCTCCTTCGACCCCTGCATGGTATGCACGGTGCACTGAGGAGCGACGTGTGAAAAATACACCTGCCTCTTCCCGCGACGTCGGCCAGACCGGCCATCCCGGTGAACTCGTCGGTGTGGGCGAAGACGTGTGGATGGATGTGATCCACAAGATGGACGAGGTCTATTCTGATCTCCTGCAGTATGAGGTCGCGCTCGAAGAGAAAAATGCCAAGCTCGAGGAGTCGCAACAGTTCATCCTCAGCGTGCTGACTGCGATGTCGGACATTCTGGTGATCTGCGGGCGCGACGGCACCATCGAGGATGTCAATCCGGCGCTTGAGGTGATTACCGGACGCAAGGCCGCCGATCTGCGCGGGACCTCGGTATTCGATCTGTTTGCCGATGCCGACGCCCGCGAGTTGGCCCGTGCGCGGCTCAGCGTGACCGGCGGCGATCAGGAAGTGCACGATTGCGAACTTCCTTTGCGAGCACACGACGGCGCGTCGGTGCCGGTCTCCTTCAACTGCACGCCGCGTTTCAATGCGGTGGGCAAGTCCCTGGGCATGGTGGTGACGGGGCGGCCGGTCGGTGAGTTGCGCAAGGCCTATCAGGCACTCACTCAGGCACACGACGACCTGAAGCGCACCCAGCAGCAACTGCTGCATTCGGAGAAAATGGCTTCCCTTGGCCGCCTGGTAGCGGGCGTGGCGCATGAACTGAACAATCCGATCAGTTTCATCATCGGCAACGTGCATGCGCTTCGCCGCTATGCCGAACGCCTTGAGCAGTATCTCGCCGCAGTGCATGAGGGCGCGCCGGCTGAAGAGATCGGACAACTGCGCAAGCGCCTGCGCATCGACCGCATCCTGGCTGATCTAGATCCGTTGATCGAGGGCACGATCGAAGGTGCCGAGCGCACGCGCGATATCGTCGATGGACTGAAGCGCTTCTCCGCGGTCGATCGTGACGAGCAGCAACGCTTCGATCTGGCCGAGGTCATCGAACGTGCGGTGCGCTGGGTGTGTCAGGCAGAACGCAAGACCTTCAAGGTCGTGATGGATTTTTCCGGTCCGCTGCTGATGATCGGATCGGCAGGACAGATGCAGCAGGTTGCAATGAACCTGGTTCAGAACGCCGCTGACGCCACCCGATTGACCGATTCGCCGCGACTGCGGATTTCGTCGGAGCAGGTGTCGAGTGCGGACGGTCCGCGCTTCATCTTGCGCTTCGAGGACAACGGGCCTGGCATCACGCCTGCACATCTGGCACACGTGTTCGACCCCTTTTTCACCACCAAGCCGGTCGGGCAGGGCACCGGGCTTGGGCTGTCCATCAGCTATGGCATCGTCGAGCGCCATGGCGGGTCGCTGCGCGCTGGAAACCTGCCTGCCGGCGGCGCCGCATTTACGCTCGAGCTGCCATTTGCGCGCTGAGGCCTTCGGCGGTGCAGGCGGTGGAAAGTTTGTGACCGCCTTGAGGCGTGCACTGCCAGCAAGGCATCCGCGGTGGCGTAAAATCGGCGCCGGATCGCCAGCAATCAAAGGATGGGCTTGCTGGCACGTATCTTGTATCTCTGGATGACAGTTCGCTCGACAACTCTCAAAAATGAGGAGATTTCCATGCTTCGCTCTCGTGTTCTGATGGCTGCCGCGCTCAGCCTCTGTGCCGGATCGGTGTTCGCGCATCCAGGGCATGCCGATGCGGGATTCGCGTCGGGCCTGATGCATCCGGTGACCGGCCTCGATCACCTGCTGGTGATGCTGGCAGTGGGCCTGTACGCCGCGGGCCAGCGTGGGACTGCGCGCTGGGGCCTGCCCCTGGCCTTCGTGCTGGCGATGCTGGGCGGCTCGCTGCTGGCGATGGCGGGCGTCGCCTTGCCGGCGATCGAGACGACGATCGCTGCGTCGGTGGTCGTGCTTGGATTGTTGCTGGTTTCGCTGGGAAATCTGCCGCTGGTCTTCACGCTTCCGCTGATAACGATCTTTGCGGTGTTCCATGGTCACGCGCATTACGCCGAGATGGGCGATGCGGGTTTCTTCCGCTACGCTGCAGGCTTTGTGCTGGCGACGGTCGGGCTGCATCTTGCTGGTTTCCTGAGTGCGCGCTGGCTTCCCGAATCGCGCGCCGGACTTGCGCTGAAGCGCGGCATCGGCGTCGCCGTGAGCGGTGCCGGAATGATCATGCTCGGGAGTTGATGGGCCGGGAGGGCCACGCCGGACAGTCTGGTGATGGTCCTTGTGGGGTCGGCGTGCGATAATTGCGGCGCTTTCAAAATGACGCGGTGGCCTTTCCTGTCAGTGACCGGAAGGGGGTGTGTGCCGCTGCAGCAAAGCGGGTTCGCACGGGGCTTCGGCTGCAGCCAGTAAGAGGGGGCCGGGATTCGGATCCGGAGCCTGTCTCGAATGAATTCAAACCGGCTGCGGCCGGCTTTTGTTCTGGCGCCTCCGGGAGGCTGCCTGCTGCTGTGCTAACATCGGCCGACCTTGTCGATCGACGGGGTCTCATTCCGAACGGATTCAAGATGCGTATTCTGGTCAGTAACGACGACGGCTATTTCGCGCCAGGGATTGCAGCGCTTGCAGCAGCGCTGTCAGAAATCGGTGAGGTAACCGTCGTTGCGCCCGAGCGCGACCGCAGTGGTGCGAGCAACTCGTTGACGCTCGACCGCCCGCTGTCCCTGCGGCGCGCGGCCAACGGTTTTTACTTCGTCAACGGCACGCCCACGGATTGCGTGCATCTGGCCGTTACGGGCATGCTCGACCACATGCCCGACATGGTGGTGTCGGGCATCAATCACGGCGCAAACATGGGTGACGATACGATCTACTCGGGTACCGTGGCGGCTGCAACCGAAGGTTTCCTGCTCGGCGTGCCTTCGATCGCCGTATCGCTGGTCAGCAAGGGCGCATCCGATTTCACCGGCGCCGCCCGCGTCGCGCGTGATCTCGCGGCCCGTTTCATGCGCCAGCCGTGGCCAAGCCCCGCCTTGCTCAACGTCAATGTGCCGGATCTGCCCTATGAGCGGATCACAGGTACACGGGTGACCCGCCTGGGCAAACGCCACAAGGCGGAGCCGGCCATCCGCAGCGTGACCCCGCGTAACGAGACCGTATATTGGGTCGGCGCTGCCGGTGGCGCGGCGGACGCTGGCGATGGTACCGATTTCAACGCAGTAGCTGATGGCATGGTGTCGATCACACCGCTGCAGATCGACCTTACACATGCTGCACAGATTCACACGGTAAAGGACTGGCTTGCACAATGAATGCGCGGACGCCCGATGCAGTGCGGACCCGGGCCCGAATGGTCGATCGTCTGCGTGCGCAGGGGATCCGGGACGAGAAGGTCCTTTCGGCCATGGCCCAGATTCCGCGTCACCAGTTCGTCGAGGAAGGGCTGGCTTACGGCGCCTATGACGACTCCGCGCTACCGATCGGCTTCCAGCAAACCATCTCCCAGCCCTTTGTCGTTGCACGCATGATCGAGTTGCTGCACGCGGGCAGGGAACTCGGTCGCACGCTGGAAATTGGCGCGGGCTGTGGCTATCAGGCTGCAGTGCTTTCAAAAATTGCAGCGGACGTCTATGCGGTGGAGCGCATACGTCCGCTACTGGACAGGGCGCGTGAAAATCTGCGCCCGCTGCGTTTACCGAATGTACGTTTGAAATACGCCGACGGCAGCGTAGGCTTGCCCGAGGTAGCACCGTTTGACACCATTATTGTCGCTGCCGCAGCAGTTGGTGTGCCCCAGGCGCTGAAAGATCAGCTTGCGCCCGGCGGGCGCCTCATGATTCCTGTGGGCAGCGGCGAACAGCGCCTGTTGCTGATCGAGCGGCAGGGTAATGTCTTCAAGGAGAGCTGGCATGAAGCCGTGCGCTTCGTGCCACTATTGACTGGTACAGAATGAACAAAGAAATTTTTCGTCGTCGCCTGGCCCTGCTCGGGATGGTTTCGCTGCTCGCATTGACCGCGGGCTGCGCCAGTCGCGTTTCCGCGCCGGTTCGTGACGGCACGCTGCCACCTGCTGCAGGTGCCGAGGTTGAGCGCAAGGGTTTTCACGTGGTGCGCCCCGGTGAGACGGTGCTGGCGCTGTCCCGCATGTATGGTGTCAGCGTGGCAGATATCGTTGCCTGGAATGGTTTGACGAATCCCGACCAGATCTCCGTTGGGCAGGAAATGCGGGTGGCGCCCGAGACGCCGGCGGTTGCTCAGGTCATTCCGATTACATCCGAACCTGTCGTGATTTCGCCGGTTGTTCCGCAAGCGGGGGCGTCCGCGCCGATCAAGCAGGAGCCGCGTGGTGGCAAACAAGCTTATTCGGACGAGGCCTGGGAAAAGATGCAGCGCCCGGGCGATGTCGCCGTTGCCGAACCGAAGCCGCCGGTTGTGCCTGCTGCGCCTGAGACCCCGCGTTTGCCGGGTCCCGACGGTGACTGGCTGTGGCCGGTGAAGGGCAAGGTCATTGTCGGCTTCGACGAACCGGTGGCGGGTGACGCCAAGCTGCGCAACAAGGGAATCGACATCGCCGGTACCCCGGGTACCCCCGTGCTTGCTTCTGCTGGTGGCAAAGTGGTCTATTCCGGAAGCGGCTTGCGTGGTCTCGGAAAACTGGTCATCATCAAACATGATGCCAATTACCTGACGGCTTACGCGCACAATCAGCAACTGCTGGTGAAAGAAGCTGAAACGGTGACAAAGGGTCAGAAGATTGCAGAGCTTGGCAGTACCGACGCAGATCGGCCGAAGTTGCATTTCGAGATTCGCAAGCAGGGGCAGCCGGTTGATCCGCTGAAATACCTGCCCGCACACTGACGAGGAGGCCTATGGAAGAGCCGGCAAACCCTGACGATATCGATAGTCAAGAACCGGATCTTCCCCTTGAGGTGGAGGTTTTCTCTGACCGCCAGGCGCCGGTGGTCGAGAATGAGTTCCTCAGTGACGTCACCCAGATCTACCTCAACGAGATCGGAGCAAATCCGCTGCTGACGGCCGTGGAAGAAGCGGCCCTGTCGCGCAGGGTGAGGCAGGGTGATTTCGAGGCACGGCAGACCATGATCGAGCGCAATCTGCGGCTCGTCGTCAATATCGCCAAGCACTATCTGAATCGGGGCATCCCACTGCTGGATCTGGTCGAGGAAGGCAATCTCGGCCTGATCCATGCACTGGAAAAATTCGACCCGGAGCGCGGGTTTCGTTTTTCGACCTACGCCACGTGGTGGATCAGACAGAATATCGAGCGCGCGATCATGAACCAGTCGCGCACCATTCGCCTTCCGGTACATGTCGTCAAGGAATTGAACCAGGTGTTGCGCGCCCAGCGCAATATCGAGGCGAACTCCAATGGCGAATCGACCCTCGAAGAAATCGCCCTGCGCCTCGACAAGCCGATCGAGACCGTTCGCGCCATTCTTGCCTTGAGTGAACACACGGCCTCGCTCGATGCGCCCCTGGACATCGACCCCAGTCTGTCCATCGGAGAGTCGCTTGCGGACGACCACGCAGACTCCCCCGAAGTGCTGATCCACGGCGCAGAAATCGAAACGCTGCTGCGCACCTGGATCGACATGCTCAACGAGAAGCAGCGCCTGGTCATTCGTCATCGCTACGGGCTCGACGAGTGCGAAATGCTGACCCTGGAAGAGCTTGCTGCCCGACTGGAGCTCACGCGCGAGCGCGTGCGCCAGATTCAGCTCGAGGCACTGGGGCAACTCCGGCGCACGCTCCGGCGCCGGGGTATTTCAAAGGACGCCTTGTTCTGATTGCTGATTCCGGTCCGAGCGCTGGCGGGTGCCAGTGCGACGGAGGCGCCGAGGCCCATCCTCCAGGCTTCGCGGCGATGGTTTCCTGCGGTGTCGGGCTAGCTTGAGGCCGCCAGATTGCGCGCCATCCTGCGATCGTGGATGGTCTGCGCGAGCTCGAACACGGACATCGCATAGAAGCTGCTGCGGTTGTAGCGCGTGATGACATAGAAGTTGCGGTAGCCCAGCCAGTATTCGACATCAGCGCCCGGTGTTTCGAGATCGACCAGTGTGACGGGGGCCGTCACGGCTTCACCGTCTGCCGCTGTGATGCCGGCATCGCGCAGCGCATCGGCGCTCAGGGTCGGCTCGATGCCGGCCGCCACCAGCGGGGCAGGGCTTGCGTCCGGGCTCAGACTGGCACGGACCGCGATGGGGGCCTGCGGCTCCCATCCGTGAGCGTTAAGGTAGTTTGCCACGCTGCCGATGGCGTCGAGCGGGTTGTCCTCGAAATCGATGACGCCATTGCCGTCAAAATCGACTGCGTAGGCGCGCATGCTGCTGGGCAGGAATTGCGGATAGCCCAGAGCACCGGCGTAGGAGCCCGAGTAACTGGTCGGCTCGCGCGCTTGCTCACGCGCCAGCAGGAGGAGCTGTTCGAGCTCGCGGCGAAACAGGTCGGCGCGCGGCGGATAGTCGAATGCGAGTGTGGTCAGTGCCGACAGCGTTTCGAAATTGCCGGTATGGCGGCCGTAAACGGTTTCCACGCCGATGATCGCGACGATGATCTCGGCCGGTACGCCATAGCGCTCCTCGGCAGCCTGCAGGATGGGGGCGTACTCATCCCAGAAATCGAGTCCGCGTTCGATGCGGATGCGCTCGATGAAGCGCGAACGGTAGCGCTCCCAGGACCGCACGCCGCGCTTGGTGGGCGGGGTGATCAGCGAGATCACACGGGGCAGTTTCTGCGCCTGACCGAAGGTCTGGACCAGTTGTCCCGCATCGAAGCCGTGGCGTGCGGATACGTCAGTGATGAAGGCCTGCACATCTTCGCGTTCCGCGTAATTTTCGGTATCGGCGCTGGCGCTGCCGAGCCCGAATGACAGGCTCAGTGCGAGGGCGCAGGCGAGGCGGGTAAAGGGTTGCTGCGAAGATATTCCAATCATGTCAGTTTCAGTGTCCGGATGCGTCGTTTCAGTTCGCGCACCGCCTCGGGGGTGGCCGGCGGTCGGTAGCGCAGGTTTGCATAGCGCGTCGTAATGTCGGTGATCTCGGCTGCGTGGCCAGGCAGGGCCTGCGCAAGGCGACGACCATAATCAAGCGGACCCTCGGCCGGATGGCGGCTCAAGCCGTGGCGGGCAAGCCTGGCCGAGAAGTTTGCCCATGCGCGGTCAAGCGGATCGCTTGCCTGCGCCTGTCGCAGCGCCCATGCAAAAAGCAGCCCCATCAGGCTTGCGGCTGCAACCCCCAGAATGCCGATCCAGGTCGACCAGCCGAGTTCGCCGAGGCCCAATCGTGACAGAAATTCGCGCTGCCGTTCAGAATTGTAGCCAAGAACCCACTGGTTCCAGCTGTTTGATACCGCTTCCCAGCGGAAACGCAGGTCGCGCAGCCATGAAAACTGCGGGCGCATGAACAGGGGCAGCGCTTCGCCCGCAGGCAGCGCGCCGGCCAGGCCGGACTCGATGCGCCCGGGGGCGGCAAGTGCGGTGGGGTCGATCCGGATCCAGCCCCGTTGCGGCAACCACACCTCGGCCCAGGCGTGCGCATCGGACTGGCGCACGATCATGCTGCCGTCGACCGGATTGATCTCGCCTCCCTGATAGCCGGTGACGACGCGGGCAGGGACGCCCGCTGCGCGCATCATGAACACGAAGGCGGAAGCAAAGTGCTCGCAGAAGCCGCGGCGGGTCTCGAACAGGAAGGCATCCACGCCATTGCCGCCGGTCAGCGGTGGACGCAAGGTGTAGGTGAGGTCGATCGCGCGCATGCGGTCGAGGGTTCGCGCAAGGGTGTGGGCAGGGGAGGCGGATCCAGCGGCGAGTTCCCGCGCCAGTGCCCGTGTGCGCGGGTTGCTGTCCGGTGGCAAGCGCAGCGCCGCGTCGAGCACGGGAGCAGTTTCGTCGAGGCCAACGACGGTTTCCGGGTAGGCCACCAGGTCGAGCCGTGTCCGGCTGCGCAGCGGTTGCGTGCTCAGGGCCTGGAAGGTCGTGGTGTAGCGAACGCCTTCGGGCGCATCGGCGGGATAGTCGAGTGCCAGCAGCCAGCGCTGGTTGTGCGCTTCGAGGGTGATACGGTACTCGAAGCGTGGTCCCGAGGGCGCATAGGGCGCGCGCTCGCCTTCGAATTGGCGTGCGGCGCGCCAGGTGCTGCCATCGAATTCACTCAGCACCGGGCCACGCCAGTAGCGTTGTGCCGGCCGCGGCGGTGTGCCGGAGAATTCGGCTCTGAAGGCAATTGCTTCGGACAGGCTGAGGTTGCTGATCGAACCCGGCGCCATGGTGTCGGAGAGGCCGCTCATGCCGCTGTGCGCGTCTGCAGGCAGTCCCCACAGCGGCCCTTCGATACGCGGAAACAACACGAAGAGCATAAGCATGAAGGGCAGGCCCTGGGCCAGTAACAGCGCGCTGGTGCGCAGGCGCTCGCGGGTGCCTGCAGCTGGGTCTGACAGGGACAGAAGGGCGCCGATCGAGAGCAGGCTGGCACCAAGGGTGAGTGCCGCAACGGGCAGGCTCTGGTTGTCGAAGAACACGCCCAGTTGCAGGAAGAAGCACAGCAGGATGACGGCCCGGATGTCACGCATCGTGCTCGTCTCAAGCAGCTTCAGTCCAAGCAGCAGCGCCAGAAAGGCGAGGCCTGGATCCTTGCCGAAGAAGTGCCCGAAGGCCACGCGCACGCCAATGCCCGCGCCGATGGCAATCAGCACGATGAGGTAGGTGTTGGGCGTGCGCCTTCCCTGCCAAAGCAGGCTGGCGCGCCAGCCCAGCAGGAGCACGCTCAGCGCCGAGACCCACAGCGGCAGGGTGAGGAGGTGGGGCGCGAGGGTCAGGGCCGCTGCGCTCAATAGCCATGCGCCCTGATCGGCTTGCAGAGTGGCGGCGCCGGTTGCGTGCGGCGCGGTTCCGCTCCGCCGCCTAAACATCGCCGGGCCCGGCATGTGCCTGATCGTGCAGCGCCAGGGCATGCAGGCACTGATGAAGGTGGGCGTGGCCATGCCCACGCGGAAAATAGCGCGATGGCAGTTGCAGGGCGTAGCGCCGTCCGCTGCCTTCGGCTATCAGCAACCACGCCGTCAGTCGTGCCAGTCTTGCTTCGTTATCCAGCGTCGGGGGCAGCGCCGACCATTCGAGCGCGATGTCGCCGCCTTCGAGCGTGGAGAACTGCTTTGTCATCAACGGCCCGCCGCGAGCGAATACTTTCCACGCCAGATGCTGCGGAGAGTCAGACGTCTGGTGATTGCGCAGCCCGGCGAAATCGTCATCGCCCGCTCGCAGGCTGCGCTGCCCCTGAGCCTCGCCAGCGGTTTGGCCGGGCAGGGGGGGCGGGTTGATTTCGGGCGCCGGGTATACGAGGCCTGTAATGTCCGGAATGAATACGCTCCAGGCGCGAATCAGGCCGAGCGGCCAGCGGGTCTCGAGTATCGTGCGACCGAGTGGAAACGGCCCGCGCGTTTTCGTCGGCAGGGCAAGGCTGACCTCGGTAACCGCGCCCGGCGGCAGGTCGAAGGCGCTAGCCTCTCCATGCGCGCGCAGGCGCAGTGCGGGTCGGCGTGCCGTGCGGCGATTGTCGATGAGCAGATGGAAGACGAGCGCGTCGCCGCAGAATGCCGGCTCGGTGCGGCCACTGCGGATCGAAAGCTGGAGCAGATTGCGAAAGGCATGAACGATACTGGCGACCGCGACGCCGCCGAGCAGGAAGGTCAGGGCGTAGCCCAGGCTCAGGTTGTAGTTGATCGAGGCGATCAGCATGACCAGCAAAGCAAGGGCGAAAGCGTATCCCGCGGCCGTCGGCAGCACGTAGATGCGGCGCTGATAGAGGATGATCGGCGCGGCTTCCGGGCGCCCGAGGCGGAACAGCCAACGGTCGACCAGCCGCCGGGCGCCCCCGGTCAAGGCGTCGACGCCCATCATCAACTCACCGGTACGGATTGCAGCAGGCGATCGAGCGCGGCGGGCGCAGGGGCGCGGCCGTCGCCGGCAAGGTGAAGGCGGTGCCCGGCGACGTGGGGGAACATGCACTGCACGTCTTCCGGAAGCACATGGTCACGCCCTTCGATCAGCGCCCAGGCACGGGCCGCCGCCAGCAGGCCGAGTCCGGCGCGCGGGCTCAGTCCGCCTGCAAACTCGTCGCTCTGACGTGTGGCTGCGAGCAGGTTCTGTACGTAGTCGATCAGGCGGTCGGCCACCTGGAGCGCCTGTGCCGCATGTTGCATCTCGATCAGATCGTCGGGCGCAATCACGGGCTGCTGACGTTCGATCAGCTCACGCCGGGCTTCACCCATCAGCAACGCGCGTTCTGCTGCGCGGTCAGGGTAGCCGAGGCGGATACGCATCAGGAAGCGGTCGAGCTGGCTCTCGGGCAGAGGAAAGGTGCCGATCTGGGTCGAGGGGTTCTGCGTGGCAATGACGAAGAACGGGTCGGGCAGGGGCAGCGTGGCCCCGTCGGCGGTGATCTGGCGCTCCTCCATCGCTTCGAGCAAGGCGCTCTGGGTCTTCGGCGTCGCACGGTTGATCTCGTCGGCAAGAATCAGCTGGGCGAATACCGGCCCTGCGTTGAAGCGAAAGCTGCTGGTTGCGCGATCGAACACCGAAACGCCGACGATGTCCGCTGGCAGCAGGTCGCTGGTGAACTGGATGCGCTGAAAATGGAGGCCGACCAGACGCGCGAGGACATGGGCGAGCGTGGTTTTGCCCACGCCGGGCATGTCCTCGATGAGCAGATGGCCGCGCGCGATCAGGCAGGACAGTGCCAGCTGCAGTTCATGCTCCTTGCCGAGGATGATCTGGCTGGCAGCTTCGAGGAGTGTGGTTGCATGACGTTGGGGCATGAGCTCGCGCACTGTGAAATTGGCCGGGAAGCGGTGATAATAGACGACAAAGACAGCGAGCCCGTACCATGGGCCAACACCGCAGCCCGTTTGAATCGAGCTGTCAGGGAAAGTTCGCCCGTTTCAGGAGAGGAGGGGTATGACAACAACGGCGTTCATCACGCACCGCGACTGCTGGTTGCATGATATGGGGGCTCATCACCCGGAATGTGCGGACAGGCTGGGGGCGATCAACGATCGTCTGATTGCCGCAGGGCTGGATCTTTACCTGTCCTTTTTCGATGCGCCGCTGGCGACCGCCGAACAGGTGACACGCGTTCATCCGGCGAGCTACTTCGAAGAATTGATGAAGAGCGTCCCCGAGCATGGCATCCGCCACCTCGACCCCGATACGGCCATGAGCCCCAACACCATGAAGGCCGCCTTGCGCTCTGCCGGTGCAGGTGTGCTGGCGACGGATCTGGTGCTCAAGGGCGAGATCGAGAACGCTTTCTGCGCCGTGCGCCCGCCCGGTCATCACGCCGAACGGGCGAAGGCCATGGGGTTCTGTTTCCTTAACAATGTCGCGATTGCGGCACGGCATGCGACCGAGGTCCATGGACTGGAGCGGGTGGCCATCGTCGACTTCGACGTGCACCATGGCAACGGCACCGAAGACGTGTTCCGCGACGACCCGCGGGTCATGATGGCGAGCATCTTCCAGCATCCGTTCTACCCGTACTGCGGGATCGAGAACCAGCCTGCGCACTTCTGCAATGTGCCGGTTCCGGCTGGAACGCGCGGCGATGCATTCAGACAGGTCGTCAGCGACATCTGGGTGCCTGCACTGCGTGAGCACAACCCTCAGGCCATCTTCATTTCGGCGGGTTTCGATGCGCACTACGAAGATGACATGGGTTCGCTGGGGCTGGTCGAGTCCGATTACATCTGGGCAACCCAGCAGATCAAGGGTGTCGCGGAAGATTGCGGTCACAAGCGCGTCATCTCGATGCTCGAGGGTGGTTACTCGCTGAGCTCGCTCGGCAGATCGGTCGTTTCCCACATCAAGGCACTGGCCGACCTCTGAACTGCTTCCTGCCAGCCCCATGTAACGTGTCGTGGGGCTGGCTGTGCAGCGGCGATCGGTTAGAATCAGATTTTTACTGTTTTGGCCCCTGCCATGATTACCGGATCGATTGTCGCCATCGTCACGCCGATGAATGAGGATGGCAGCCTGGATTTCCCCCGCTTGCGCAGTCTGATCGACTGGCACGTTGCCGAAGGCACCGACGGGATTGTTATTGTGGGCACCACGGGCGAATCGCCCACGGTGAATGTCGACGAACATTGCGAGCTGATCCGCACGACGGTCGAACATGCGGCCGGTCGTATACCGGTCATTGCCGGTACCGGTGCCAACTCCACCGCCGAGGCGGTCGAACTCGCACGCTACGCTGAACAGGCTGGCGCCGTTGCCCACCTGTCAGTGGTTCCTTATTACAACCGTCCGACGCAGGAAGGGCTCTACCAGCACTTCCGTACCATCGCCGAGGCGGTCGAGCTCCCGCTGATCCTGTACAACGTGCCCGGCCGTACCGTTGCCGATCTGGCCAATGACACCACGCTCCGTCTGGCCGAAATTCCGAACATCATCGGTGTGAAGGATGCGACCGGCAGCATTGACCGCAACTGCGACCTGATCGCGCGTGCGCCCGAAGGCTTTGCGCTTTACAGCGGCGACGACATGACCGTTGCCGCCTTCATGCTGCTGGGCGGCCACGGGACCATCTCGGTGACGGCAAACGTCGCCCCGCGTGCGATGCACGAGATGTGCGCAGCGGCACTCGCTGGCGATGTGCGCAAGACGCGCGAGATCAACGCGCGCCTGCTCGGTCTGCACCGCAGCCTGTTCTGCGAAGCCAACCCGATTCCGGTCAAGTGGGCGGTTGCCCGCATGGGGCTGATGGGCGACGGCATCCGCTTGCCGCTGACGCAGCTCTCCGAAACGTGTCACGAACGTGTGCGGCAGGCCATGCGCCAGGCCGGCATCAATATCTGATCTGCAATTTCCATCCAGGAACCTCATGAACCGCACCTTGCGCACCACTGCTTCCCTGCTTGCGCTGTCGTTGTTGCTTGCAGGCTGCTCCACTTCCCTGCTTGAATCCAAACGTATCGATTACAAGAGCGCAAGCAACAATCAGATCGCACCGCTGGAAATCCCGCCCGACCTGACCGCACCCACACGCGACGACCGCTTTGCTGTGCCCGACGTGGCGCCACGCGGCGTGGCAACCTTCTCCGCCTACAACGCGGACCGCGCAGGACAGTCGGCTGTTCGCGCCTCCAGTGACGTGATGCCCGTGCCTGATCGCATGCATATCGAGCGCGCAGGTAGCCAGCGCTGGCTGGTCGTACCGGGGAACGCCGCCGATCTATGGCCGCAGATCCGCAATTTCTGGCTCGAACTCGGCTTCATCCTGAACATTGACAACCCTGAAATCGGCGTTCTTGAAACCGACTGGGCGGAAGACCGCGCCAAGATCCCGCAGGACTTCCTGCGTTCGACGCTGGGCAAGGTCATCGACGGTCTGTACTCGACCCCGGAGCGCGACAAGTTCCGTACGCGCCTGGAAGTGGGCAAGGACACTGGCACCGTCGAGATCTACATCAGCCACCGCGGCATGATGGAAATCTATCCGACCGAGGCCAAGGATTCGACCATCTGGCAACCGCGCCCGGCCGATCCCGAGCTCGAGGCAGAGATGCTGCGCCGGCTGATGATCAGCCTCGGTGCTGACGAGGCCCGCGCGCAGGCTGCACTCGCCGTGGCGCCGGTGGCAGAGCGCGCCAAGATGGCGACGGTCGACGGTCAGATGAACCTGCAGGTGCAGGAGCCGTTTGATCGCGCCTGGCGTCGCGTGGGTCTGGCGCTCGACCGTATCGGCTTCACCGTTGAAGACCGTGATCGCGCGCAGGGCCTCTACTTCGTGCGCTATGTCGATCCCGATGCCGACAGCCGCAGCGAGAAGAGCGAGGGTTTCTTCTCCAAACTGGCCTTCTGGCGCAGCAGCGACAAGCCTGCAGTCGGCGGCAGCGAGTACAAGCTCAAGGTTCAGGAGCAGGCCGAAGGGTCGACTGTCACCGTGCTGACCAAAGATGGCGCAGTCGACAAGTCGCCCACGGCGAAGCGCATGCTTGGACTGCTGCAGCAGGAACTGCGTTAAGCCGATTGGTACCGGTCGGTCCGTTTTGCGGGGCGACCGGCGTCAAATGTGATCTAAGCCCGATCATCGGGCAAAAAAAAGCCGGTCTGCGAAGACCGGCTTTTTTGTCTTCATGTCGAAGACTTACTTCGGCATGGCACCCTTCACAGCGTCGGAAGCGGCAGCAGCGCCTTCCTTGGCAGCTTCAACAGCGTTGGCAGCGCCTTCCTTGGCGGCTTCAACGGCAGCAGCAGCGCCTTCCTTGGCAGCTTCAGCGCCATCGGCAGCGGCATCAACTGCAGAGGCAGCGCTGTCCTTGGCTTCTTCGGTTGCAGCAGCAGCATCGTCCTTCATTTCTTCAGCAGCGGAGGGCTGTTCGGCCGGTGCAACTTGTTCGACCGGTGCCGGTGCCGGCTCTTCCTTGCTGCAGGCGGAAAGGGCGAAGGCCATCATGGCGGCGACGAGGAGTGAGAGTTTCATTGTGTTTTCCTTTTTGATTTGGGTGAAGACAGCAGTTGCCCGGCGTTTCGACGATGAATATCGGATACCGGAAGCACGTCAATGCTAGCACGTTACGATTGTGAGTATCCACACGAATGGTGCATTGCGAAAAGCATCAAAATCGGGCTAGAGCCCAAGCTGCACGCCATTTGGGCCAGTTTCGCCGCTTGCCCAAAGTGTTTCAAATTGTGCAACTTGCACTGATGTGGACTGCGGGTCATCGGTGCAGTGCTTACCGCGCGCGCGCTCGTGATGAAAGCGTGTGACAAGATGCAGTCCGTCCGCCGCCGCGAAGGGTGCGTCTGGCACTGCTCTCACGTCACTGGCCATCCTCACCACCATGCGCTGGCTGAAGCGCGCAAGCAACCCGAGCAGACGCGGACAACGCTGTTCAAGGTGACTGGCGTCCTGCAGCAGAATGCGGATGGCGAGCGGTTGGGGCGAACGTTGCAACAAGGCCGTGAGCGCTTCAATGCCGGCGCTGCTTTCCAATCCGGTTTCGCTAAGGTCCGGGTCCGAGATCAGCAGGGTGGAGTGCACCTGACCGATCATCTCCAGCATTGCGCTGCGATACCCGGACCAGCTGTCGAAGCTGCGCGTGACCGGTTCAGGCATGAGCGGATGACGGATGTGCAAATCCGTCCTCGTACCATTGATACAGCAGGTCGAGGAGTCCGACCGACAGCACTTGGCCCGGGCCGAGCGTGCGGCGGTGGGCGAGATCCGCGAGAGCCGAGCGGTCGGCGGGGTCGAATTCGACCGGTTCGCCATTGAGATAGAAACCGGCGTCGGACCACAGCAGCAGGGTGCGGGCATCGAGCGTATATCCGTGCTTGTTTACTGCGGTGTCGAAACGCTTGCGGCTTAAAGGCTTGTCTGGCGGGTCGAAGAAGATGTGCGACTTGGGCTCGGTGAGGTACTCGCCGACGAACTCGGTGACGTCCTTTCTCGACCAGCGGATTGCGGAAAGCATGGCCTCGATCTGGTCGACCATTTTCGGCCCGATCTCAGCAGAGTTCTCCTGCAACGTCAGGTCAGGGTCGGCATACAGGCCGTCGAGGCAGATGCGCTCCTGCATCCAGCCGAGGAACTCGGCACCCAGCTCCTGCGCCGTGGGGGAGCGAAAGCCGATCGAATAGGTGGTGCATTCGCCGATCGCCGTGCCGTTGTGGGCCCAGTGCGGCGGCAGGTAGAGCATGTCGCCCGGCTCGAGTACCCAGTCGTGAGCGGGTTCGAAGTTCTTGAGGATACGCAGCGGTGCATCTTCGACCAGGCTGCGGTCTTCCTGGTCGGCAATCTGCCAGCGGCGCTTGCCTATCCCTTGAATCAGGAAGACGTCGTAATTGTCAAAGTGCGGGCCCACGCCACCACCATCGACCGCATAGCTCACCATCAGATCGTCGAGCCTGGCCTGCGGGATGAAATCGAACTGGTGCAGAAGTGCATCACCGGCGGGTACCCACAGATTCAGGCCCTGAACCAGCACCGTCCATGGCTGGCGCTTGCCGCGCAATCGACCGCGCGTTTGCGGCCCGCGTTCGAGCACCCACTCGCTGCCCGGCGTGTCGGGCAGGTAGCGCACGTAGCGCGATTCAACGTCTTCGTCGCAGGCGAGATCGAACAGCTCGTCGCGCGACACGACGCCGGTAAAACCGGGTACGGCCTGGCGCACGAGCAGAGGATTCTTTTGCCAGTATTCTTCAAGAAACTGGCGGGGCGACATGCCCCCGAGCAGGGTTTTCATCATGGGCTGCATTATAGGCGTCGGGCATCTTCGATGCAGCCACAGTCCGCGGGGTCGAGTGCATGCGGACATCCAGCAATGCACACCGGGCGATCGTGCTCATGCGTTAAAATCGCGGGCTTTTCTCCATCGGGAAGCAACATGCCGATTGCAGTCATCGAGTCACTCGACCATGAAGGCCGTGGCGTCACCCATGTCGATGGGAAGGCGGTCTTTGTCGAGGGGGCCTTGCCGGGTGAAACCGTCGAGTACGCGGTTCATCGCAGCAAACCCACCTACGAGCAGGCCGAGGCGGTGCGCATCATCAAATCGAGCGCGCTGCGCGTTACGCCGCGATGTTCGCTGTACGGTGTCTGCGGCGGCTGTTCGATGCAGCATCTCGACCCGGTGGCGCAGGCGGCGATCAAGCAGCGCGTCATGGAAAACGCGTTCAGGCATATCGGCAAGCTCAGACCCGAGACCATTCACGCCGCCATCCATGGCCCCTCCTGGGCCTATCGTTACCGGGCACGGATCAGCGTGAAAATGCTGCCAGGCAAGGGCGGTCTGCGCATTGGCTTTCACGAACGGCGTTCGAGCCATATTGCCGACATGCGGTCTTGCGATGTCCTGCCACCGCAGATTTCAGCACTGTTGCCGCGTCTGCGCGAGCTCATCGCCGGATTGTCGAGGCCGGAGCGGGTGGCGCAGATCGAACTGGCAGTCAGCGACACTGGCACCGCGTTTGTCTTTCGTAACCTGTCGCCAATGTCGGCCGCCGATGAGTCTCGTCTGAGGGCATTTGCCGACGAGGTGGCGGTGCAGGTGTGGCTGCAGCCGGGTGAGCCCGACAGCGCATATCGCTTCCACCCGAAGGACGCCCCCAGCCTCGCGTACACCTTGCCGGAGTTCGATGTCCGCATGGACTTCAGGCCGACTGACTTCACCCAGGTAAACGTCCACATCAACCGCCTGCTGATCCGCCGCGCAATGCAACTGCTTGACCCGCAGCCAGGCGAACGGATTGCCGATCTGTTCTGTGGCCTGGGAAATTTCAGTCTGCCGATCGCGCGCTCGGGCGCAACGGTGGTCGGGGTGGAGGGCAGTGAGTCGCTGGTGCTGCGCGCGCTTGAGAACGCACGCAGCAACGGGCTGTCGGAGCGCACCGAATTTCATGCCGCCAACCTCTTCGACACCACCGAAGACAGCCTCGCAGCGTTCGGCCGCCTCGACAAGCTGCTGATCGACCCGCCGCGCGAAGGCGCGATTGCCGTGGTGCGGGCGTTGAGCTCTCAGCAGCTTCCCGCCCGCATCGTGTACGTGTCCTGCAATCCGGCCACGCTGGCGCGGGATGCCGCCGTGCTCGTGCATGAAAAGGGCTATGTCCTGCGCGAGGCCGGCATCGCCAACATGTTTCCGCAGACCTCGCACGTGGAGTCGATCGCGCTCTTCGAGCGTAGCTGAAGCGGCGCCATTTTTCGCATCGAGTGATATACTGCGCGCCTTCCGGAAGCTTGGCAGAGTGGTCGATTGCACCGGTCTTGAAAACCGGCATACCGAAAGGTATCCAGGGTTCGAATCCCTGAGCTTCCGCCAAAAAGCATGTTAAGTAATTGTTTTTATTGATTTATTTAGTTCTGTAGAACGAAGTTATACGGAAAATTCTACGTTTCCGAGAAGCAAGAAAAAGCCGAGTTTCCCCGGCTTTCTTTATCTCCAAGTTGTTACGTTCAGTTACAACTTAGGGCAGCAGGTAGGGCGCAAGTCCTTTGCCTGCACGGTCATCAAGCATCTGGCCTTGATGTCGACATGCCTTCCCTTGATGCTCCAGACGTTCCCGTCAAACTCGATTGTCACGCCTTGCTTGTGCGCTTCCTTGCGTAGGATGTGCTCGTGGTACTCCTGCTTGTTCATGCGACGCATCCTCATGGATGGCGGCTCTGCAGAGTAGGGCATGATCTTTTTCACGCCCCGTACTTTGCAGCGATGCGTGAGAGGGTTACGCGAACCATCCCGTTAGGCGCTTGTTTCGAGTGGCTCTCGTATTCAAGACGCTGCGCATAGGGAAGGTTGTTCACCAGGAAGATAGACCTGCCATCTATCGGCATGGATTCGATCTCTCGATCAATCTCGGCAACCGTTTTCCCTCCAGACCAATCGACGGTGTCGACAGTCCCTTCCGGGTAACTTCCAAGGCCGGGCCTCCAGTTACCTCGGAATCGCCCGGTATCCACTGGACTCATCAGCACCACGCCAGAGAAGCATTCAAAGACGATCTTCCGGATTGACTGACTCGTTTGCAGATCGACGTTATCGATAGCACGTCGCATCTGTTGCTTGAAGTTAGCGAATGCCATTAGCGACGACTCCCGCTCCGAAGCGCTGCCATTCGGAACGTCTTCATCATCTGCTCTTCAACATCGGCCGTTGTTTGAATTGGGAATGTTCCGACGCCCGGAACCACAAGGGTTGATCTTGCCTGCTCGGGAAGGTTATTCACGTTGGGAAGCGCGGATGACGCTACGTTCGGTGCGGACAGTTCGCCTCCGAAGCCGAACTTCGGCAGGCGCATCTTATTCATGGCATCAACAAAGTCTCGCCCGTAGTAGCGAACGGCGGGGCGCTGGATGACGTGCTCGCCAGGAGTGCCCCAATAGAGAACGTGGTCTGACCGGTCTCCACGGTTATCTCCTGGAAGTTCGCCACCGTGGGCAAATGAGCCTTCCGGGGCTACATCGAACGAACCGGTTGCGCCTCCGGTGTTCACCGTTTTTACGGTCACAGTGACGGTTCGGTCCTGAAGTTGCTCAAGCTCATTTTCCAGGTTCTTTAACGACGTCATGGCCTTCGTGATGTCCGCGTCAATCGCGATGTTCTGCAGGCCATCCAGTTCGGCGCGCTGTTGTTGCAGGAGCGAAAGGTGTTTTTGCGCCTCAGTTTCAAAGGCTGCTTGCTCCTGCTGCTTTACCTTTGCCTGAGCCTCGCTCGCGGCTTGTTCGATCTGCCCGATTTGCTCCAACAGACGCGCGGCGGTTTCGTTGTCACCGATGTCGTTGCTGTATTCGGCTGCTTGCTTGGATAGATCAAGTGCGCGCTCTGCATACCTCTGGGCATCCTGTGCTCGTTTATCGATGCTCGCGTTCTGCGCGAACACTGACGCGGTGCGCGCCTCGCTGACAAGATCCGATGCCCTGCGAGTGCTTTTCGCGTCGATCTCTTCGCTCGATAGATTCCGGTCTCTGCGGCTCTCCGCTTGCTGTGCTCGCGAAGCATTTGCATCAGATCCACGTTTGAGCAGTGCGGATGCCTCGGCGGCGGCATTCTTGGCCCCTTGGGAGGCTTCGTCGTAGGCTTTTTGATACTCGGTTGCAAGCTCACGTGCGCGTGCAATCTCGGCCTTGTGGCGCGCCTCTCCGTCCAAGAGGATCTCTTTCGATGCCTGCCCATGCTTGACCGCCAGAAGATCCATCAGGCGGGCGCGTTCGTTGGTGATCTGGCGTTCAATTCGCAGTGCGGTCTGCGCGTCATCAGCGGACGTTGCTCCATCTGCCGCTTGCTTTGATGTCGCGTTGATTCGCTCTAGCTGTAGCTGCCAGTATTTCAGCCTTTTCTGCAACTGCTCCATGACCTTTTCAGGCGCGATCAGCCCGAACAGAGATTTTTCCGTCCAGTCGCCATTCATCAGAACATCCATTTCCTCGCGGATTCCTGCGATTTGCTCGGCAGGCCCCTTGTTGAAGTCGGAAAGTCCGATACCTATCAACGCTTCGGAAAGACTCATGCCCGCCTGACTGGCGTCGACCAACTCGGACGTCATCTGACTGATTGCCGGAATCAGTGCATTCCCAACGGAGAACTTCAGGGCATCAACCGTCGCGGTGAGCTGGGCCATGTTCGCCTTGAAAACCTTCGACTGGTTAATCAGTTCGTCACTCATGACAACGCCAAGCCTCTCGGCTTCGTCCCCAAGCGTTCTGATGGCCTCTCCGTTGTCTTTCAGAAGGGGCAGCAGGAGGGTAGCGTCATTGGCGATCGCCTCAAGGTAGAAAGTCATCTCGGACTGGCTGAGATTTGCGCCTTCCAGGCTGCTGACGTAAAGCTGAAGCGCCTCAGGTCCGGATAAATTGCGAAATTGTTCGGCAGTGACGCCGACGAGTGGCGCGACTTTCTCGAAAAAGTCCGCAATCTCTCCACCGCCGGTCTGCAGAAAATCGCCGGCCTTGTCTTGCACGTCCTTAAGGATGTCTGCGAGCTTGCCCTGCTCGATGCCAGCCCGAGATGCAGCATAGGCCCATCGCTGAAAGTCTCGTGTGCTTGTGTTTGATACCGTCGAGAGTCTTGATACCTCTGTTGCACTGCGCGCGACATTGTTTGCAATTGCCAGTGCTACGCCACCGACAGCGGCCAATGAAGATCCCGCAGCGGGCGCGATTCGCGAAAGCCCGGTCATTACATTCGACAGTGCGTTGCCGGCCTGGGTAAGACGGTTCATCTCCCCCACCGCAGGCGCGACTTTCGCGGCGAGTTTCTGCGCTGCACTGCCTGGTTGCTCCATGCCCTTCGCCAGCTTTATGGCTGCAGTATGCGAACGCTCGGCCTGTGATTCGAGCGTCTTAAGTTCTGCCCGCGCATCCTTTATGCCGTTTGTCTTTACTTCGATTCCGAGTGTTGCCTTTTCCATTTTCGATGTCCTTTATATTCGTTTGGTGTCGCGTTTAGCTGATCTGGGAGGGGTAGGGGCTAGGCGGTTCCGGCAACTCGAATCCGACAGACTTTGCAACTGCATATACGCTGTTATGGAAAGCGTCCTCGCCAAGCGCGTGTGCGGCTCGCTCAAGTTCAGCAAGCACTCGCCTCTGGCACGTTTCTGGGTTCGATAGCAGGGTTCTTAGGATGTCTTCGCCCGTATATCCCGCTGTATTTGCAATGCACAGGAAGCGATCCAGGAGGGCCGCGCACACGGCTTGCACTGCGGGTCGATCTCCACCCCAATATGCGATCATTGAGGCGTTGAGAAGGGCGTGGGCGGCTGTTATGACGCGGTAATCCTTTGGGGTCTTTAGCGGCATGTCACCGCAGTGGGCGGATTCCGATGACATGGATATGGCGTTGCTTGTGGTTAGCTCTTTCATCTGTTCGTGTCCTTTGGTGAGGTTCGTTTTTTGATTTTTCACATCCGCAATGGGGATATTTGGGCGATTCGGCGTTCGTGTAGGCATCCATACCGGCAAGCGTCGGCAGCGTGGTCTGGTCCGCTGCTATCAACGTCTTCCACCCGGCGCTGATCTCGCGCAAGAGTCGGGACAGTTGCCCACCAGTACCGGCAAAGCCTGCTGATGTAGAGACCAGGAACATCTGGTTTTCCTGCGTCGGCAAGCAAGCGGCGCATGATCTGCCACCCGGTGATGCGGTCTGATTTCTTGGCCGGCGAGAAGTGAATCCCCTCGCGGCTAAATTCGTCGGAGATGCTTCCGGAGCCTGATCCGGTCTTTGCGAAGATCGCGTCATCGGCAACGCCATTAGCCTTTACGCCCCACGGCTTGAGCCAGGCTTTCAATTCATTGCTCAAAGTGGGTACTGTCCAGCCAAGCCCCTTGTTCAAATCGCCCGTTCTGGCGGTCGCGAACTCATCGACAAGCACAAGGCTGTTGCGTGGATAGAAAACCCCGTCAGGGCCGGTTTTGCCCGGACTCTTGGCAATCAGATAGGTGACAGAGGGTGCAGATGATCCGAAGTCGTGCGCGAGATATGTCTCCCATCCGTCCGGGATCTTCTGCCACGGGTCGCAGGCGTTGCGGCCTTCAGAGA
>Ga0172382_10002188_pt1 | contig 33295 bp, 32 predicted proteins | sample Leawel138RmetaG_FD_122245 | JGI IMG/M metagenome (GOLD analysis project Ga0172382, IMG submission 122245) | Leachate microbial communities from a municipal landfill in Southern Ontario, Canada - Leachate well 138R metaG | ecosystem: Engineered > Solid waste > Landfill > Unclassified | place...
AGATCAGCACCGGCCACCATCAACCTCTTTCCTGGGGATGTAACAAAGTCAGGATGCCAACCAGAGTCCCCTGTAGGTTGGATGCCATGCACACAGCTAGTCGAGAACGCCCGTTCGCTTGGAAGCCGCATGGGGAAGTAGGCGTGACACCCCGGAGAGACGGGGGCTATCAGGGATGTGGGCTGAGCTTCAATGCAACGGCCTGGGAACGGTCGCACCGAACTCAACGGAGAAGCATGCAGCCAGTGGATCCATTCAGCCCGCATCCCTGATAGTGAATTTTTCCTGTGTGAGGCATCACGCAGGGGAGTAGGCCGCTGATCACGGCCTTGGGCGAAGTGATGGAATTGGCAGACATAGGCCCGTAGTGGGGCCGGGAGAGATAAACGCCTCCGTGCAGGTTCGAAGCCTGCCTTCAATGCCCAGAATGTTGGACCCAGCAGATCTTATGGTCTAGACTGACTGCCCCATTTGAAAGGAGCAGTTATGCAGACCAAGCTCACGAAAATCCAGAAGCAGATCGATGCACTCGAGAAGCAGAAGCAGGCCCTAACCAGCAAGGAAAAGGTCAGCATCATCAAGGACATGAACTTCAAGATCGGTCTGTACGGGATCACTCCCGCCGAGCTCGACTTCTCGATGAGCAGCCGTGCCCGCACAGCAACACCACGCTTGAAGGCCAACGGGACGGCAAGAAAGTCGCTGAAGGGAACCAAGATTCCGATCAAGTATAAGCAGGGTGAGAACACCTGGACTGGCCGCGGTCGTCAGCCGAAATGGGTAGCCGAGCACATCGCCAAGGGTGGCAAGCTCGAAGACCTGTCGGTGCAGTGAGGTAGCAATGCGAGCAGCAGTATTGGCATGTGCCCTGGTGATTTCAGGCTGTGCAGCGACTCAACCAACCGTGATGCCTGATGCGGATTATTTGGCCTATGCCAAGCACCGTACCGGCATCTGGAAGTGTGGTACTTCCGGACGGCTGGATCCTGAACTGGCTTCTCTCGGGATAGCTTATCTGGATCGGACCATCAGCAGCATGACCTACGACCCACAGCGATTCCAGCAAGCCCTGAACCAAGCACAACAATCGCAGTACAGCGATAGTTTCTGCAACGAAGGCGCGATGTGGGCGCACGACATTCGTCGCCAGATCAACATCAACAATCAGTCGGTAGACGCGCACCGGAAAGCAATCCAGGACGCGATAAGCAGTGGATCTAAACAGACCCACTGCAATCGCATCGGCACTCAGGTTCTCTGCAACACCTACTAACCTACTTGATGAGGGCCATCGGACCAGCAACGGTGGCCATCTCATCGAGCGATTCCACGAACTTCCAGGCTCCCGACTCGAGCGGGTTATTTCCAAACCGGGTCAGTGCAGAGCCCTCTAGAACGATGGGTCCGAGGTCCATAAAGTTCTGAAGACCCACCATCATCATCACTCGAAGGGGATTGTCACGGGCCAGCTTCAACAGGACTCGCTGAATTCTCAGGAAGTACTTGGTGAAGTAGATCAGGCCCATGTCGTCCATGTACTGGATACTCCGGTGCATCGGAATGTCGTAGTTGATGAACGAATCGCTCGCCTGCTGGATGGCTTCCTGTTTGCTCAGCGGGTTCTTCTTCCTCGTCGTCAAGTGCTGATAGAGCGTGTACCGGGCCACGAAGTCGGATAGCTGCGTCGTCCGGCTCAGGCCCTGGTACAGCTTGGTGTCGTGAGCCATGTACAACCCACGCACTGCCTTGACCACTCGCGGGTTCATGCGATCGGTGATCCGTTCCATCCGGCGAACGAGCTCGCTCTTGTAGGTGAACGGGTCATCGTCCATCGATACGTCTTCCACGATCGTCGGCATCAAGCCAGCGTCGATGAGCTCCTTGACCGGGTTGCGTGCCAGCGAGTCCTTCAGTCGCACGATCTCTCGACGGATCTCATCCTCGTTGCCCTGCGTGTACCCGGTGGCAAGCATCGTCTCGAGCCGGTCGAGCTCGGCTGCATCTTGCTGGTAGGACAGCGCACCGCGAAGAGCGACGTTGTGGTGATGGAGCATCTCCTTCAGCCCCACACCATTCGCAGCGAGCAACGAGAAGTTCGACCAGATGTTGCCCAGCAGGACCACGCCGGTCTTGATGACGATAATGTCCTTGGCTTCGTGTACGAACTCCTGCCAGACACGCTCGCCTCGGGTAACCATGGCTGCGGCTTGCTTGGCATAGTCTCGGGCTTCCTGGTCGCCCATACCTCGGGTACGGGCATAGATCGCAAGGTTGCTTTCAACGAAGCGAACGACGAACCGCTCGATGCGACCACGGGCTTCCGGATCTTTCTGAAACATCGTGGCCAGGCTGAGCTTGCGGTAGCCGAAGATGATATCCAGCGAGTCCGAACGGACCTGCATTCCATCGAATCCGAAGACACGACGAGCTTCGTCCTTCGTTTCCTGAGGTAGCAGATCCCAAATCTCCCGGAACTCTGGATCAGTGCTGTTGGCTCCAACGATGACGTAGGACTCGCTACGGGTTGTGTACTCGGCGTCGAACTGCTCCCGCAGGGCCTGGATGACGTTGGCATTCTGTTCGCTCGAGGCCACCTTGTCGTAGATCGAACCAGCGAAGGCACCGAGTACGTGCTCCATCCGGTTGTCTCGGCGCAGGAGGGTATCGCGCGTGCTGTTTGCCATCACGTAGCGATGGTTGACCATCTGCCCGCGGTCGTTGAATTCCGGGATCATGTGCGTCTCTCGGACCTTCGAAAGATCTCGCTTCGGTCCCGGCTGGAAGGTTGCCTGCGCTGCGTTGGCCTTGTCGTTGGACACCGCGGCTTGCAGCTGTGCGTTGTGCAGTCCCATTACCGTGTTGGGGTTCATGAAGCCAGAGTGCAGCATCGAGCCCTTGGCTTTCAGGGCCGTGAGCGAAATGGCTCCCGACAGGTACGGTTGCAGACCCACACCCTTGAGCACATACAGATACTTGGCTTCCGCATTGCGGTCAGCCGGATCCTTGGCGACTCGAGCTCCCTTCACGTAACCCTGATTGATGAGCTCCTGGCCCTCTTCTTCCGTTGCCGTCTTGACGGTGACGTGCGGATCGAGGATCTCGGGCACGTAGCCTTGCTGCATCAGCGTCGGGTTGCCGTCGAACAGGCGTTCCTTGGACTGCTTCTCGAGCTCGCGTTGCAGCTTCAGGACGAACTCCACCCCGTTGCCGTCCGTACGCAGGTTCTCGGTACGCAGTACTTGCTGAGCCCGCTCCAGGACCGTCGCATCGGTGTAGCCGATCGTGTACAGCGCCACCAGGGCTTCGATGGTCGGGATGGCTTCCTGTACCTGCTCCTCGGTGAGCTTGCCCTGTGCGAAGGTGCCGAAGCCGCGAGCGATGTTGTTCGCGTTGAGCATCAGCAGAGGACCACGAACCGAACCCGTGGCGTTGTAATAGCCCAGCACGTTCGCTTGCTCGATGAACTGGTACTGGAGCTTGCCGTGCTTCCTCAGCTTCGCCTCGAGCTCGATGATGGCCTGCTTGCGTGCCGACTCGTCGGAGATGAGCGTATCGAGCTCGGTCATGCCACGGTCCAGCAGCACATGGGCACCGGAGCGCAGGAAGACTGCCGTGATGGCTTCCTTGCTCTTGGTCGACAGATCCGTGCCGCCGTTGGCGAAGGCTTGCAGGACTTGCTTGGCTCGGTTGCTGATGAAGCCCTTGCGCTCTTTCTCCTGTCGCTTGCGCTCCCGCAGCAGACGCTCGAAGCCCTGCACCGGACCCCGCACATCGTTGATCAGACCGGCGACCACACCCTGCCGACCCTTGAACTGGCGGTCACGCAGTCTGGCCGCGATATCGAGCATTTGCTCGACCCGTTGATCGGCCACCGTGCGAACGATCGCTCCTGCTCCTTTCACCACTGCGATGCGGCTGTTGCGAATCATCCGGGAACCAGCAAGATCAACCACCTTCTCGCGTACCGTGTCCGATACATCCTTCGCCTTGTCCTCGAGCTTGCCCATCAGGCTGTCTCGGGATTGCAGGGCCGAGAGTGTGGATCGATGCTTGGCTTCGATATCCACAAGTTGTCCGACCAGTGTGGACAACTTCGAATCAGCCGGTTGGCCTGCGTAGGTCTTGGTGATCTTCGAACCAAAGAACTCGAGGATCTTGGCCAGGATGATCTGGAGCCGATCGCCGAACGATTCCCCATCACGGATCCGCTTGTGATCGCGGTCGGTTGCGATTTTCAGCAGCGAGTTGACGCGCTCATTGGCCAGACCCAGTGCAGCAAAGCGAGCCAGGTAATTCGAACGATCCGTCTTGCCCGCTTCGAGCTTGAAGAGGAAATCGTACTGCGCCTTGGCGTGTGCTTTCTCTGCTTGGCTTGCGCTGTTCCAGTCGCCTTCGTAGAAGTCTTTCGGCGAGAGCTTCTTCTGTACTTCGCTGTACAGGTTATAGAGCTCCTTGAACGCGCTACGGGTCTGCGTCTCGTTCGTCTCCAGTGCAGCACGAACGGTAGCTTCGACCTGTTCGATAACAAAGTCTTCCTGAGCGGAGGAACGAAGTGGCGAAGCCACGACTTCCGACGCGAAGGGAGCGGAACCAGTCTCCAAAGCCTTGAGCCAGACAGCAAGAGGATGCTTGGCTTCGGTCTTACGCATCTTGGCTGCGAAGGCTCCGAACGGACCATGCAACTTCTGGACAATCCCATCCAGAACATCGCTAAGGTGCTCACTGAACTCGGCACTAACCTGTCCGTTCGATAGTGCTTCGTGGATCTCTGCCGTGGTGTAGTGCTCGGCAGGCAGAACGCTGGCTTGACTCAGGTTCAGATCTGCACTCTGCGTACCCTCAGCAGCTTGTTCGAACAGACCAGCTACGTTGGTCACCAGTACCGTCATCCCGTTGGCCTGGATCTCCTGTGCCGTCTTGCTCGAGCCAGAGAACAGAATCCCGGTGATCGCTTCCACGAACTTCCGCAGGCCCGTCACCAGACGGTTGCGCTGGTTCTTGGACTCCATCCGGACTTCATTGAGCACCTGACGCTGGAACTTCGCGTTGGTCATGCCCCATGCGATGAACTCATGCACATCTTTCAGGGCAGGCTGGAAGGCTTGTTGGGCTTCCTCGTCCAGTGATGCGACTTGCTCTGCGGCCCGCTGACGCAGGGCCTCGAGCTCGTCAATCAGGTCCATCGCGTTGCTGCGGTACTCGGGATCTGCCCTTCGCTCTTCGAGCTCGTTCTCGACGATGTTCGCCACCGTTGCGTGGACGAGCTCGTGGAGCACCGTTTCAGCCGTCAGACCCGAATGCACGAAGTCCGGGCTGAGCAGGTAGACCTCGGCGGCATCCCCTTTCGATACGAACCACCCATGAGCCGGTCCCGTGGGCTTTTCCAGTACCTCGGACTCGGGAGTGCTAGGCGTCACGTAGCGGAACGTGGTCGGCGCGTAGCCCGTGTTGTAGATCTTCTTGAGCAGCGCCAGGTTGAAGTCCCGACGCTTCGATTGCGGCTGGGCCTGGAGGATCCGGTTGAGCTCCCGAATGACTTGAGTAGCGTTGGGATTCTGGTTCTGTTCGAAGAACCCCACCAGCTGGGGATCGGACAGTGCAGCCGGTTGACCCAGATCGCCCCAGACGCTGTAGTTGGGACGGGCTTGGTTCTGCGCTTCGGCCTTGGCCGTGCTCTCGACTTCCTTGGCTTGCTCAAGGGATACAGGCCCCTGATCCCGATCATCCGGATTCGATTCCGTCTCGGCTTCGGTTTCCTCTGCCTTCGGAGCGTTGCGGTTGACGACGGCATTCACGATCTTGTCGACCGCGGAGAGCACCGAGTTGTCCGCTTCCCCGACCTTGGCCAGCATCTCTGCCGCCTTCTGGCGATCGGCGTCGGTGACCTCGTAGTTGCCGCCTTCCAGTGCGTACTGGTCGACGGAAACCATCTGCGACATGGCTTCCAGCTTCGTCCTGTCGGCGTGATTCGCCATCGCACGGGTGTTGTTCACCACCGAACGCAGAACGTCTCGGGGCTTCATGTCTTCCTGTTTGCTGGCGAACTTCACCAGCCCCTGAGCCAGGTTCCTCAGCACCGCAGGCGGGAGCTTGCCTTCTGCCAGCAGGGCTTCCATGCCCTTGATCGTGCGCTCCAGTGTCTCGACCATCTCCCGTCCCGGCGAGTACTCGAGCATGACCTCCCACGTAGCCTTGTTCAGGTTGCGTGCGGTTTGTTCGAACATCCCTATTCCGGCACCGTGAGCATCATGGACGTTCAGGACCGGGTTGCCTTGTGCCGCGGTATGCGAGATGGCGCTGTCTGCCGAGTGAGCCGACAGGACCAGCATCGCCACACCAGGATTCGATTCCACGACCTCATAGGCGGCGTATTTCATACTGATGGTTCCATCCGGAAACTTGGAACCAAAGAACGTCTGACTCCGATACATATCTCGCGTGCTGATCTTCTTGCCCGATTTCGAAATGTACAACCCCGAACCAGGAGAGTTGCTCATCTTCGACAGGGGCGTATGCAGCAGCGGCGTGAGTGCCTTCAGGCGCTTGCGGATCTCCGTTTCCTGTGCAGCCGTCAGGTCGTGGATCGGGACTTCCTTGCCCTTCTCGATCCGGAAGGCGATACCCGAACCAGGCTGCTTCTTCTCGAGCTCGATCTGCTCGGCGATGAACTCATCACGGATGCCTTCGTAGGCCGAGTTGTAGATCAGGAAGGTGATCTCTGCGGCTTCGTTGAACGCCTTGCGCTGATCGATGAACGTGGAGAAGTGCGACTTCATCGTGTCCACCACGGCATTGCCGATCGTGGACATGAATGTCTTCTTGATTCGTGTGATCTCGGATGCGCTGAGCTCGTTATCCATCAGATCCTTGATCGTCGTGCCCGCTTCCAGCGGCACTCCGATCTGCGCCAGATCCTCGACCAGCTGCTCGAAGGTGTCGCCATGCTTGGGCTTTCCGTTGGCGATACTCTCGATCCGCTCATAGATCTTCTCGATGAAGTCATTGGCCATGCTGTCCACGGCCTTCTTCAACGAGGAACCGAACACCATCGCCGTCAACGGCGTCTTGATGATGTTCCGTCCTGCCTTATCGATGTTGCCGTCTTTCTCCAGCGGGCCGGTGAAGCGGTAGACGGCATCGAGGGTCAGCCCGTTGATGCTGTCCTTACCCTTCTTGTCGGTACGTCCACGGATCGTATCGAGCACCTTGGAGATCGTGTCTTCGTACAGATCTCGCTTACCACCCGAACCACGCCAGACGTTGTAGTTCGTGTGCTCGCTTCCCTGCTGGAAGAAGCCACCACGATTCAGACGATCGAAGAGATCCTTTACCGTCGCTGCTGCACCCAACAGAAGGTGGCTGAGCATCGGGCCGTTGGTGACGCCATCGACCTCACCCATCAGCGTGACAGTGAAAGGCTTCCCGTTGGCGATCCGCTCTTGAGCCAGTGCCATGAGAGCGTCCAGCGAGTGCATGTTCTCGCCGCCCTCTTTCACACCCGCGATCAGCGTGGCTTGGTCTGCATCGCTGAGCTTGCCGTCTTGGGTACCCGTGTTGTCGTTGATCGCCTTGACCAGCACATCCACCGCAGCCTGGATCTTGGCGTTGTCCTTGACCTTCGGACCCCACTCCTCCAACGACTTCACGTTGGCCTGCTTGTCGGTCTTGACGCCGAAGCCCTCCAACACTCGCAGCTGGAAGTTTTCCATCTGCTCGGTGTTGCTCGGATCGACCTTCGTTTCCCACGCCTTCTTGTAAATCAGGTGACGGTGGACCTTGCTCGACTGCGGGTTCACCACGTTCGTGGCGATACCGACCCGCTGCTGTTTCCACACCGAGTGCTCGAAGAAGATCGGAACTTGTGTGTCCGTCATCGAACCAACGAAGTCCATGAAGCGATCGTACTCACGAATGAGTCCATCGTTCTTGGCTTCGATGCTGTCGCGTTTGGCTTTGTGGGTCGTCGCCTCGTTGACCTCGACCACACCGCTCATGGCGAATACAGTCGTGTCCTTGAGCTTACCCAGCAGGTTCCACATGTCCTGTCGAACGAAGTTCTCCTCGGCGTTCTTCTCGGAGAGGATCTTCTTCAGCAGTGCCGGTACACCCTGGCGCGTGTTCTTCGTCGTCTTCTGATCGAACGGAACCGGCTTCAGACTCGGTTCCCTCAGTCCCGGCTCTACGCCGAAGAGCTTGTCCAGCACCATCGCCGTACCACGGCTGGCCTGGTAGATCTTCTCGACCTTCGGGTTGCCGACTTCCTTTTTCGTCTTGCGATCGATTCGCGGCTTGTTTAGCTTGAGGAACTGGAACTGAGCCGTCTTCGACGTTTTGGCATTGCCGGTGAGCTCGGCCATCCGTTCGCCAGTGATCGTGTCACGAACGAGGATGCCCTCGTCGATCAGCAGCTTCATGGCGAAGGAACCGAAGGCACTCTCGAGCTTCGGAGCCAGATCCCGCTTGGCGTCCTGGTTCGCTTTCAGACCAAGCGCCTGCATGACCTTCTGACCCAGCGAATTGATGACGACGTTTTGCCGAGTACCGATGTATTTCAGCGCCCGTCGCTCTTCCTCGTTCACCAGACCATGCTCATCCCGATTCAGGATCTGATTGATCTCTGCATCGTCGTTCACCATCGGGTCCGTAGCTTTCTCAGCGACATACGAGAACGCTGCGTGGAAGATCGCAGTCTTCACATTCTCTTCAAGATCAGGCGTCCCGCCTGTCTCTTGAAGGAAGAATTGCATCAGGTCGCTAAACCAGAACTCTCGAGGATCAGTCTTAGCGTTCTTCGACTTCTCGTTACGCTTGATGTTCTTCTGAAGAACCTTGTCCCACTGTTGAGCAGTGTCCTTGAAGAACGTAATCAGGTCAGCTTGTTTGCTGTCCAGTTCCAGACTCAGGAACTTCTGAGCCAGAGCAGGAGTCAGCTTGCTGAGGAAGTCCTTCTCGACTACGAGAGGACGCTCAGTTACGTCTCCATCCTTCTTCGAGCTTTGGCTGAAGAAATCTGCAATCAGGTTGCGGAGCTTGTAGAGTGTTCCTTCCGGAGATTTCTGAGCCAGAACACTGAGCTTGCCTGATTCGGATTGAACTTCCCCGGTGGACTCCTCGACCTGATCAACGGTCGATCCATCCACATCGGCGGTCGATTCCGAAGTACCAACGGTCGTTCCCTCAGTGGCACTCGAGGATTGGTCAAGCGTAGTCTCAGTAGACTGGTTTTCTCCTGTGGTCTGCTGTGCCCCACTACCCTCAGACGAAGCGGCAGTAGCCGCCTGAGTGGATCCAGTGGACTGAGTAGACTCAGTTACACCCTCCACACTCCCACGGGCCGCGGAACCAGCGCGATCTGCGTCACCGGCCTGTCCACCAGGAACAGGTCCGACAGCATTGACCGAATCCTTTCCTGCCTGAGCCGGTGCCGATACAGGACCAGGCTTGCCGACCGGCTTCGTGCCCTGTGCAGCTTGCGACCGTGATACGTCCGAGACATTGGTTGCTCCCTTGGTTGCTGGTTTGTTGAAGCGAACGGCGTAGGCGGCTTTCAACGAAGCCGCGGCCTTGTTCAGTGCGTCCGCTTCGGTACGGATTTCGGAGACGAGCTCCGGCGTGTTCATGTCGAGCCCGCCGTTGCGCTTGAGGGCCTTGCCCTTCAGGCGCTGCGATGCATCGGCGATGGCCCATTCACCGCTCTTGGTTCGCTGGATCTGCGTGCCTTGGCCCTGCTTCCAGGCTTCGGCAGCGACTTCTGCCTTGGCCGCGTGGTCTTGGGCGAAGGCTTCGATACCGCGAAGGTGACGCTGGGCTGCTGCCTCGTTCCCGGCCCGGATGGCTGCGGCCATCCGTGCCTCGTACTGGCTGATGCCGACGTTCTCATCCGACCCGGTGTAGATCTCCTGCGACACCCGGCCCATGGTCCGGAGCTCGTTCGCAGCGATCCGGGAATCGGAGAACGCACGCAGGTAGTTGCGCTGTACGTCCGTGAGGTCTGCGACTTCACTGGCGAGCCGTGCAGCGACTTCGGGAGCCAGACGCTCCGGTGCTGCCATCGCCAGGTTGATGACTCGATCAGCTGCCGCACGACGAGCTTCCGGAGCCGCATCGACCTTCTGGACCGTGGCGACTTCCTCATCGAGATTCACTTCACGCAGGAACTCGCGGTTGAACGTCTCGAGATTCGAACGTGCGTCCTTCAGGTGCCGATCCAGGCGATCCCGCTCGGTACGCAGCTTCGTGAGCACCTTGGGATCGGTCTTCGGCGTCGAAGCAATCGCCTGCTCGGTGAGCTCGATTTCCTCTTCGAGGGCTGCTCGAGCTTCGGTATTCGCCGGATCCAGCTTGGCCAACCGTGCTTTCGCATCAGCCAGTGCCGCTTGGTTCGACTCCGGGGAGTAGGCGTCGTAGGCGGCTTGTGCCTTTTCGGCCTGCTCTTCCAGATCGGTGACGATCTTCTGCGCCCGGTCGAAGTCCTGTTGCCGGGATTCCGGCGTAGCGTCTTTGCTCTTGCTGTGGCCTTGCAGCGCCGCTACGGCGTTGGCAGGCGAGTAGGTGGGGCTCTTCGGATCGACTAGTGCCGACACATCACCGGACTGGATCGCCGTGGTTTGGGCTTCCCGTTTGGTAGCGGTGTCTTCGCGCTCTTTCTCTTTCGAACCACCCGCCCCAGCCAGTTCCGTTACACCCGAGATCCCACCGGCCATGCCACCACCGGAGATCGCCCCGATTGCACCACCGACGTAGGCATCCTCGAGCGTCGTGTCCTTGCCCTGAATCTCGTTCTCGGCGTAGGTCTGGTACGCCTCGGTACCGAACTCGCCTGTACCACCGGCTGCGGTACGTCCTGCAATACGGGTAGCAGCGTTGTTACTGGCTCCCTTCAGCGCACTCTTCAGACTCTTGCGAGCCGCCTCAGTGGTGCCCTCCGTGGCTTCCTTGGCAGCTTTGCCGGTCAGACCACGAAGACCCTTGCCGACGATGGCAACGTCACCCGCGTACTCGGCCAGAACCAGGGTTCCTGCCATAAGCGCCATTTCCCGCAGCTTCTCGTCGGGCGGCAGCGAACCGCCGTTGGCTTTGCGGTACTCCTCGATCCCCTTGCCGAATTCCTCCACGGCGTACGGGATGTTCGTGAGCGCCATCCCAGTACCACCACCACCTACTGCGGCCAGGATCTGGGGAATGTTCGAAGCAATGTGCTCGGCGGCAGCTTGCGGGTTCGATACCGCAGCCGAACCAAGGTTCATCAGGAGTCCTGCGACTCCCGACACCACATCCGCGGTACCGCCCAGACCACCTTTCTCCCAGCCTTCGGAGATCTGCTTGGCGTTCTCCTGGTACCCCTCGCGGAGATCGGCGTCGAGCTCGCGTTGTGCCCCACGATGAACGATCCCGGAGATATCCGTGGCTTCCCGAACCGTATCGGCTGCGCCAAGGGACGCTTCCATCCGCTCGAGACGCTGCCACGGAGTCGTGCGATACAGGCTTCCTTCTTCCGGGGTATTGAGCAGCTGTAGATCAGCTTCAGTGGCTTCACCGTTCTTGACCCGGTTCCACGCATACTTGTGCTCGTCGGTCAGCTGACTGTCTTGGGCTGCACCGAATACAGTCAACGGGGCATTGACGAGGTTGGTACCGACGCGGGCAGTGCCCTCGATACCGGCTGCTTGGAAATTCAGGTATTTGGCTGTGATCGAGTCTGGATCTACCAGACCCCATTCGGCGAGCTTACCAACCCAGGATGCAGAATCGGCTTGTCTATTCTTTTCTTCGAATTGTTGTTGCTGGGCTGCAATTTTTCGAAGTTCTGCTGCCTTTTCCCGACTGGCTCTCTGTAGTTCTTCGAATTTATTTCGAGTCGCGGTATTCCGATCGATTTCTTGAGTGATTCGGGAAGTGAAGTAATCACGTGGATCAGCCATGGCGGAAGGAATGAACCTTAAAAGAAGGCGGGATATGATCCCGCCGTTCCGCCGATTATCTCTTATTTTTGAAGAAGATTCTCCTTCAATTTCTTCCTAACATCACGATTTCGCTTGGCGTGTTTACTTTCTTCCATTTGTGCCATCATTTCCTTGGTGTTGGCGGCCTGCATACGCAGCGTCAAGTTTTTCAGGAAGTTCTTTGCACGGGCATCGTCGTTCAGGATGCCGCCCTTCGCAGCACGAATCTCGGCTTCAATCCAAGCTGCCGGGGGAACGATTTTCACGGTCTTACTGTCTACGTTGACCGGGATACCGTTCTGAGCAACATCCGTAACGGCTGTCACCATAGCCCCGATATCTTCTTCGGGGTCATTTCCGCTGTGCTTGTCGATCATTCCCCCGATATTCGGAACGATTTTCTCGAGCAGCGCCTGCGATTGACCAGTGCCCGGAAGCATCCAGTTATTCGCATCGAGCTCTTCCTGTAGGGTGTCTTGTCGCGCACGTTCCAGGGTTGCAAGGTAGGCATCGTTGCCCATCGAAGCCGTAGTTCCTGTGGTATCGAAACCAGCAAACACCTTCTGTTGATTCCGTGCCAGAACTTCCGCAGGAACCTTACCGAACAGAGATTGGTAGAACGACTGGGCTTGACGAGTATCCCCACCGAATACTTCGCTGGTCTTGGGCAGGCCATTGGCGACGGCCAAGGCATCCAGTTGACCAATCTGATCCGTAGTGAGGTTGTCGTAGTCCGGAGCCCCGGTGGAGTCCAGAGGCATTCCGTGAGCCTTGGCCAACTGTCCCAGCCCTTGGCGAGCCTGGAACTGTCGTTGCCGATACTCTGCCTGCGCGGTAGCCGCCAACTTCTGCACGTTGCGATCCGCAGCCCGGTCTTCCGCGGTCTGCTTACGCTCAGTCAATTCCAGCTGAGCGTTTTGGCCTTGAATACCGATCAACCCACGACGAGCCGCGTTCGTAGCGATCGAGTCGGCATGAGATTCAGCCGCCCGACCCCATCCCGTCACCTCCTCACCGAAGCGCAGATTGCCCCGTGCTCGCTGGATCTCATCTTGTTCGGCTTTGTTGAGCGCCTCGTACAGTGGTGCCTCGTTTCGGTACTGGTTTGCTTCCAAATTTGCCTTGGCACCGGCAGCGTCTCCAGCAGCAAGGAGGCGTTGGAACTCGAGGACGCCGGGCTCGTCTCGGGCGTCCTGCTCCTCCTTGGCGAAGGCCCGGTTCTTGGTGAAGAGATCCTGAACCGTCGAGAGGCGCTGTTCCCTAGCATCGCGCACCTGAGCCTGCATCGCAGGGGGTAGTGCCTGGAACGCCTGATCCAGAGCACCGGACTGCTGAAGCTGGGCCAGTGCCGCAGGATCCTTGGCGCTTGAGAGCAGGTTCAGATACGCATTCTTCTGGTTCTCCTGCTGCGTCACGACGTTCGAAGCATCGGTCGCTTCCCGCTGCTGGATCAGCTTGTTGAGGATGCCGAAGGAATCGTTGAACGAGTCCTGCGCCTGAGCCAGAGGACGAGAGGCCAAAGCCGGGTCGAACCCGGTGACGTTGCGCCAAGTGATCGGGCCTGCCATTACTTGATCCCGTACTGGTTCATGTAGGTACCGACCGACTGGTAGGCACCAGGATTCGAAGCCAGACGAGCTCGCTGTCGATCCTCGAGTTGGGCGTTGGTCGTGCTGCGCTGGGCGTCATAGTTCAGGTTGAACTGTCGCTTACCTTCCGACAGTTGCTGCTTGGCCAGGCCGTACTGCTTCATACCCATGAAGGCACCGCCCAGAGCTTGCAGACCACCAAGCGCCATGCCGCCCCAGCCATCGGTCTTGATTCCGGTTTTCATGTCCGTCTTGCCGAGGAAACCGTCGCGCCAGCTACCACCCGCAGGCGCTGCCGGGTTCGGATTCACATAAGACGGCAAGGAGGACTCGATCGGAGCAGCCACCGGGCTTTGCATGATGTTTTGCAGCGAACCAGTCAGGTAAGGCGACTGGGCTACTGCCGGTGCAGCCGTCATCGGGAAATACCGCGAAAGCGCAGTCATATAATCATTCTCAAACATAGAAGTTTTCGCCTACCGTATCGTCCAATTTAGGAAGAGTGAGCGCAACGTCCACAAAGGACGAAACCGCATTAATTCCGACTACCCCAATATTACCGGAATGTACAGTCCGATTAAAGTAATCAGCAGGGGATTCGCCGAATATAACGAAAGGGCTAAGCAGATTATTACCATCCAGCAACTCTTGGGCTGTTTCGAGGGTTTTGGTCTGCTCCTCCATGAATTTCGTGAAGTTACTGGCTTCCTTGGCCAGGTCGCCCATCAGGTCGCCGACGTTCGCACTCACCGCTTTCATGAGCCCGGTAGCCAGTTGCATGAGCTCCTGTGCCCACGGAGCCCCGGCAACCGAACCGGCATCCATTGACATGTAGCCACCGACTGCCATCGCAGCGAGGGCAATGATGAAGGCTGCTTCGAAGCCTACCGCCTTGACGAATACCTTCAGGGCCGCGGAGATCGCTAGGCCGATGACGATCTTGGTCAGCAGCGTCCACATGGCAGCGGTAGCCGCCGCACCCCCAGCAGCGATTGCAGAGGCCAGCGCCTGAATCCCGGCAGCACCCCCGGTGTAGATGGTGATGGCCACCGCTACGACGATCATGATGAACCGGAAGAACATCGTCTGATACCACTTGATCTTGATGACCTGACGACTGTTGAAGACGTAGTGCATCGACCGGGAATACAGCGTCTCCCGATCCGGAATCGAGTAATACCGGGTGATCGAACGATCGATCGGAACCAGGAGAATGTCGTCCGTCTCGTCGCCGACCGTGTGGTACTTGCCCCAGATGTGGTACTTCATCTGAAGCCCGACCACGCTGATCTCGTCGTACTGGGCGTTATTGGTCTGCTTACGGTAGTGGTGCGTTGTCACCTTCACCGCGAAGGAGTGGGAGCCGAACTCATCCACGTACGGCTGATTAACCCACTTCTCGGTCGTGCTGCTGTTGCAGGAGCCCACTGCCCCGATACTGCCTGCCACCCGTCTCTTGAAGATTCCGTCGTGGCTCAGGGCCATCTTGAAGCGTGCATCTTGAATAACGATCGTCGCCCGGTTCAGGTCGCTGTTGTCGATCTGTGTTGCGGCGATCTTCGCAGCTGTCTCGGTGCGGAACTGCGAACCAGAGGCATGAAACCAGTTGCTGAAGAATTCGAAGAGGTACCGCTGCTCCAGAGGATCCTGTGAATTCGCAGGCACCGCCATGACGAGCATGGCCTGCTCTACGTCATCGATATCCGGGTTGTCGTGGATCGCCTCGGTTACCGTGTCGTAGTCCATGCCGAGGTACTTCACCAGCTTCTTGCTGGTCTTGTAGGCATCGGTGGACTTGTCTTCGAGCTCGGAGGTCTTGTTGTAGCGAAAGTAGGCGAACGGGAAGAACGTGCCCTGCTCGGTCGGCCCTTTGAACACGGCATCGAGCGTCGGGTGGACACCGGAGTCGTCTTCGTAAAGCCAGTACTTGGTGATGCCGTTCACCCGATACTTCACATGGAAGTAGTCGGCTTCCTCTATGTAACCACCGAGGACGAGCTCGAACGAGGCTTCGTGGTTCTCCGGGATCGCACCGTCGATTCCCCACGTTGTGGTCTGCCAGGTATAGAGGACCAGCAGCTGCGGGCTCGTTGCGACGGGACTGACCTGAATCGGGGAGTGGTCGACCAGCATCGAAGGCTTAGCGGAACGCTCAGGCGTGAAGCCCGCCTTTGGGGAGATACCCCACTGCTCCAGCGCCCCATCCTCGAGGTCGTTCACCAGGCTGTCGGGGATGATGACGACGAGATCCTTGAGGTAGACCGGCGTGTTGTACTGAGCACGCAGGCCTGTGATCTCGTTGGTTTGCGGGTTGTAGCCTCGCTCGGCGATGAGCTTCATCCAACCCAGGTGCAGGAAGTTGGGTGAGCCGATTCTCGAGTATTCGAGCTCGACCGGCACACCTTCGATCCTGGCGAGCACCGCTTCGACTTCCGCAGCACCCTGCATCGCGGAGTGAAAGCGACCCGAGGGCAAGCCATGCACGTAGTGCTTGGATGCGTATTCGTACATGCGCTCGGCCTTCAAGCCGACGCTGCCGACGATCTCTTCGATGACGTAGCCGGGAATGTCCGGCTGCTGCTCTTCGGCGAAGAGTGCCTTGATGAAGCCAGACTGGATGGAATCCGGAAGCGACTTGTCTTCGATGACTCTCGATACCGTGGTCCCTACGATCGTCTTCTTGCCGCCACCGAACAGTCCCACCTCTACTCCTCAGAAAAAAGGGGAGCTCGAGGCTCCCCAAAGGTCGCTAAGGTTGTCTGGTTACGCCCCGACACCTTCCAGCAGCTTGGTCACCGTGCGACCAATCGTGGCGTCATCGAGCTTGTTGGTTACGTCGGCCACGGTGCCCTCGTCCGTGGTCCGTCGCGTCATCCAGGACTTGATCAGCAGGTCCGCGGCTTTCTGCTCGGCATCCCGTTTGAAGCCATCGGTCTGGGCTCCGTACAGGGCCTTCTGCTTGCCGATCACGCTGTCTGCATCCACACCGATCGATTGGGTCTGGGCACGCTCGGTAGCCACCTTCTGCGTGAGCAGGGCGAGCTCCTGAGCGGTCTTGGTCTTCTGCTCCATGATCAGATCGAACTCGGCTTGCAGCTTGCAGATCTGCGCCTCGAGAACCCGGTTCTCGACTTCGGCATTCAGTACCTGCTGAGCCGTGAGCTCGATCTGCTTCTGAAGGAGCTCGGCCTCGAGCGAGCTCTTGTCCTTGGCCAGAAGGAAAGCCAGTGCGGTCTGCATGACCGCTTGAAGGGAACCCAGATAAACCGTCGAGTACTCCGGACCCTTGATCCGACCAGCCCTGAACTCCTGTTCCAGATGCGCCTTGTTGGCTCGCATCAGAACATCGAACACACCGTTGCCACCTGTGGTGGCGTCGGTCAGCTGGTCAACGGTGAGGGGCTCGGGAATCAATGCCATGGTCTATCTGGGTGTTGTTGCTTCAGTCGATCGAATGAGCCATGGCCTGGCGGCGAGCCAGTTCCTCGAGCTCTTCTTTGGTCAGCTGCGGCAGGACTTCGATGGCGAATTCCTTGATCAGCTTGCCCTTTCGCGTCTTGTTGCCGCGGCTGTCGGTTACCGTATGGAAGATCTGGCAACGACGATCTTCCAACTGGTTCAGGATGATTCGGGGAACGTGCCAGCCTTCATCGACGTTGAAGGGCACATACTTCGAAAAAGAACCAACTACAGAGTTGCCAGCGGTGAAGATCTCGCCGTCCCACTCTTTCTTGATCGGGTTCATGCAGGTAACACGGACGCGGACCAGTTCCGCCGCTTCCCGGCGCTTGCGGATACGCAGCGCGTTTTCGGACTCCACCTCTTTCGTAGGAGCTTTCTCAGGCTCCACTACTTCGGGTTCTCGATCTGCCAGAGCAGCAGCGATTTTTTCACGCAGCTTATCGGCACTGATGGAGGGGTGGTATTTGACCCCCATCAGATCGGCTCGAGCCTTCAGCGTGACCAGTTCGTCTTGAACAAGGGTTTCGTTATCGGTAGACATTGCGTTCCTTGGATTGAGATAAAGCGGGGAAGGGCTGAAGCCCCTCCCCTAGCCCTGCTTACAGCTTGGCGGTCGTCTTGATCAGACCGATGCGCTCCGAACGGAGCACCATGAAGCCGTAGTACCACTTGATCGACATGAAGCCCATCTCGCCGTACGGATCGTTGCGATCCGCAGTGGCTTCGCCAGGCTTCTTGTGCGTGATCTTGAACTTCACGCTCTTGCCGTCGGTCTGGAAGCCGATCGTGGTAAACGACTCGCTACCGACCACGAGGATCGGGAACACATCGTAGCGGCCACCCGTTTCGTAGTGAGTCGCCGTACCCGTCGCGTCTGCACCCGCACCCGCCCACTTCATCATTTCGGGAACGATGACGATACGGAACGAGTCGACAGCACCCGCCTCACCCGTGACGGTCGTACCACCCGCCGCGTATTTCTCGATCGGGATGAACGCCGGCTCGTTGTGCAGATCCTTCATCGCCTTGAAGGTCGGCAGGAGCTCCGAACCGCAGTACGCAACACGCGCAGCCGGGAGAACACGGGTATCGACCATACGGGTGCCCGTGATGATCTTCGTGTGCTTCGGCGTACGGTTGTTGTCCAGATCGATCGACAGACGCATCAGATCGCCGTACGAAACCACATCGGAAGCATCCAGTTCCGAGTTTTTGGTCGCATCACCCGCGTACTTCACGACGCCCGCAGCGTTCAGGAGGTCGATCTGAAGAGCGTCTTCAGTGATCTCGTTCGCGCCGTTGACCATCTCGCGGTTAACGTGCTGCTCCAGCTGATCGTCCGAGTCGAAATCCAGCGATTCCTGCGTGTACTCCTCGAAGAAACCGAACTTCTCGAGCGAGCCTTCGATCTCTTTGCGCTTGAAGCCGACACGGTTCACACGGCCACCCGTCTCCGACAGCGCCGGGAGTTTGCCGCTGATCGTGCCGATATCCTTGCTCGAACCGTACAGGTTGCCCGAACCCTGTGCCGAGAACGAACCCGGAGCGACAGCTACCGCAGCCGCAGCTTTGGTCGTGGTTGCGTACTTCACGACTTGCTGGCTGATCGTGATCGTGGCGTAACCCGTGCCACCCGAATCATCAGCACCAGCGACCGCCACCGTACGCGCCGAACCGCCGTCGTCGATGTTGTCGTTGATCGCCGCAGCCGCAGCCACTTTGCCCGCGTTCGCGGCAAGAACTTCGAGCGTCGGGAACGTGACGTAGTACTGCGTACCCGTGATCGCCACACCCGCTGCGTCGATACCCTGGTCGTTCAGGTTGGCATCGTCCAGCATCGGCAGGTAATGGAAACGCTTGATCTTCTTGCCCATGTTTTTCGGCATCGAAGTCACGTCAGCCAGCTGGCTGAAGTACTGCGACTTGCGTGCTTCGATCAGGGCCTGCTTCTGGAAATAATCGGTACGGGTTTGAGGACCGATGCCCGAGGGGTTACCGCCAGCCGGGTCTTTGTATTGACGAGTCATATTGTGCCTTTAGAGATTACAGGTAGTTGGGATCAATCTTGGCGAACTCTTCATCCGACATGGACAGGGGGTTAAAGTCCGTAGTCGTCTTCGGAGCAGCCGGTTTCGTGGAGCTTGCAGCCCGCCGTCGTTCCTTCAATTTGTCGTCCTCAGCCTTCTTCGGTTTCGGTTGAACGACCGTTCCTGCCGCTGCCGATTTCCCCTGGGTCTGGGAGCTACCCTGAACCAGGTGGTTGAATTGGCCGCGTTCATTCATGGCGTCACCGACTTGCCGGTATGCATCGAGGTCCGACAAACCATTCAAGCGTCCAAAAAGGCGCTCGCGTTCGACTTCCGCCGCGATCAGGTCGTAAATACCACTTTCCATGTGGTCGTTAATAACCTTGATCAGATCCGGAATCTGCGCGACTACCTTCTTGCTTGCCGCGTCCCACTTATTGCCAACTACATCGAGAGTCCGTTTATACGTCTCGGAGCCTTCGAGCTCGTCAAGAACCGTATCCAGAGCAATCTCACGATCGTCAACAGTGTAAGAGGTCTGCTGATATCCGCTTGCTTTATCAGCGTCCAGATCCATCGGATCCAGTCCGCTGTCCTTCACCAGCTTATTGATCGCTGCCGGATTTTTCTTTTCCAGGTCGATCAAGAAGCTAAGTTTCTGCTCATCAAGAAGCTGATGATTCTCGAGCATCTTGAGAATCTTCAGATTCGGCTTCAACGCCGCCATCTTCTTGTTGTAGTTGGCTCCCATCTGCATAAGCGAGATCGCATCGTCCACGCTGCGGACTTGGATCTCTCGCCCATTGGCTTTGAAAGGAGCCATCAGACGTTCGTATTCGGCCTTGTAGTCGACTACGCCGTCTTGCTTCGCTTCGTCCTTCTCTCCCTTGGCCTCGGCCTTGGGATCTTTCTCTTCCTTCCCTTCCTTGGCTTCGGGTTCGCCTTCGTCAGCCGATTTCTCCTCGGCTGGGCTGTCGCCCGCCTCGTCGTCATCGCCTTCCTCGGCGGAACCAGAGTCTTCTTCCTCTTGTTCCTCCTGCTCACCTTTGTCGTCTTCCTGCCCCTGTTCCCCTTCCTTGGGTTCCGGGAGGTTGTCCTGCTCGTCGGTTTCTTCCGTGCCTTCTTCCTGCTGCTCATCGGCAGCATCTTCGAAGTTCGGCATCGGAGCGTTCAGGAGCTCCTCGTCCGACATGTCCAGGTAGTTCTTTCCGCTCATTCCTCATCCCCTTCGGCCAGGATCTCTTCCCGTGCTTCCTCTCCCGCATCCACCGCTTTCTTTGCGAGCTCCGCGGTGTGGATCAGGGTGCGGAAATACTGGTCCAGGGAACCAATTGCATCGATTTGAAGAAGGATCGACTGTTGCCGCTCAGGAGTCTGGAAGTTCGGATCGGATTTCAGGTGAACCAGGCGAACCGCCTCGTCCCTGAAGTACCCTTCCTGAATGACTTTCTTGAAATCCCGATTGTTCCGGAGTCTCTCAAGGGAATCACCCACTTCTACGACTTTCTTCGCTTCCTGAATGTTCAGGTCGATCTCTGCCAGTAACTCTTCTCGATTCATTTATCTACCAGTGCTTATGACAAGTTAATAGAATGGAGCGGAATATAACACCTTCCGCCCCAGTAAATAAAGTCACTTCGATTTTTTGCGTTGTTTAAGACGCTCGACCTGCATTTTGAATTGCATTTCTTCGCGCTTAAATTGCCGATCCAGAAGTTTCAGCTGTGCTTGGCTTCGGGCTTGCTCGCCATGCTTCTGAAGATCACGCTCCTGCTTAACCCCGGATTCCTGCTCCACGAAGTCCAGGTTCTTCTGGTCGGTGTCGGCCTGAAGGTTTCCAGCCTTGACGCCTTCGGTACCTGCCTTGGCTCGATCCAGCAGAGCACCGGCTTCATACTTGGCGGCTTGAGCCAGTTCGTTCTGTAGCTGGGCCTCGAGCAGGGCAACCTCGAGCTCGGCCTTCTTGACGGCCAGCGGATCCGGTTGCGGCTCGTATTTCTCGATCCGCTCGGCCAGGTCCGGCATTTTCCGCAGGCGGGCAATGTCGCCCAGGATCATCTTGGTCATGCCCGGATCGCCGTTGGGTCCGATCGTCTGGAACATGAAGGCCAGCTGCTCGGCCTTGTTGTTGTCCTCTTCCGCGGTCGAGATGCTGAGCTCGAGGTCGAACTTCCCGGCCAGGTCGTCCCGACGAATCGTGACGAATTCCTCGTTCGTGATCCGGATGACTTCCTCTTCGGAGAGGAACTCGGAATTCATGCTGATGAACTTGCGGCCGACCTTGATGATTCCGTTGGCCAGTCGGCGAAGGATCCCGAGCTCGCGTTTCGACGCCGCATCCAGTACGCCCCGCACGGCAGTAGCAACGTCACCCAGTGCTGCGCCGGAAATGCCGGTGTTGGAGAACGATTTCACTCCGGTCAGGGATTCGGCTTCCATGTTCTGGAGTTGCAGCATGAACTGCGCCGAAACCGGGATCTCCGGATACGTGTGCATGTAGATCGCCTGTCGGGGATCTGCCTGTGGGTTGAACTCGTAGTCCTGTCCCTTCTCGAATTTCCTGCGGTTGGTCGCATCGAGCAGGTTCTTGGCGATACCCGTCTGACCGTTGGCCGACTTACCCAGAATGTCGATCATTCCGCGGGTCACGGCGCCCGCGATCTTCTGGTTGTCTTCTAGCAGCGCACCATCGGGCTCGCCGTGCGTGCTCTTGCGAACCGGCAGGTAGTGGACGATCTCGAAGGGCAGCTGCTTGTCCGGGAACGGGTTCTCTTCCATCCGGATCAGCGTGTCGCCCACCCAGGCGGCGACGAAGGGCTTGACCACCCCGGAACCATCGATATCGCGGAAGCCCCAATACTCCTGCACGACGAATCGTGTGCGAGGCTCATCCACGAAGTTGAAGTTGCGCTCGCCTTCGGAGGCGGCATGGTCCGGAGTGGCCAGGATCGAGTTGGTTTGCGTATTGATTCGATCCAGGTTTTTGTATCGACCATCCTTCTTGAGCTCCGAGAGCGAGCTCGGGAAGCTGTAGCCGACGAAACTGGCCTTCTTGATATCGCCATTGCAGGTCGGGTCGATCACCACGTTCTCGAACGGGCAGATCTCCACCGTAGGATGGTTCTTGATGGTGCGGGTCTTGGTTACCTGCTCTTCCCCGACCACCACCGCCTCGATCGGAATACCCTGCTCCATCGTGAGCTCGTGGGCCTGCTTGAGCTCCTCGGGAACATCGGTCATCCACTGGCTCGGGGAGTCTTCCTTCAGCTGAGCCAGGTACTCGTGCATCGGAGCCATCTCGGGATTGACCCGGTACTCCACGATCGGCACCGTCTCGACGTATTCCTCTTCCTCGAATACCCAGCCGGTGCGGAGAATCACCGTACCTTCATCGACCGCGGTACGAACGTACTCATCGAAGAAGGCCACCTTGTCGATTGCGTGGTTGAACTGGTGGTTCAGGAGCAGCTGATTCTGCTTGGCTGCTTCCCGGTCTTCCCAGGTCACCGGCTTGACGTTGAATACGTCGGGCGTGCTGAGGAACGGCTCGGATAGCGGGGCATACCGCCATTCCGCCTGCTTGCGGATCAGCTTCGGGACGACCTTGGAGCCATTGGCTCCTCCTTCTGCCTTAGCCTTGCCCGTGACATTCAGGTTATCCAGCCATTCCTTGATCTTGCCGATCTTGCCTTCGTGGATCGGCTTGGCTTCCAACAGATCCTGCTTGAGATCGCTGAGGGAGGGCTCATTCTCCCAGTCAGTTAGCCGAACTGCCTCGGGGTGGATAACCTGATTCTCTTCAGTCATATTTCCGCTGGGTGCCGTGATTCAATTTGATGTGGTAAAACGCATATGACCGCCATTATGCCAATAAAAGGCGCAGAATATACAGGCTCACTCGATATTTAGAGGAATAAGCAGCTGTGAAGACGAAACCTGCTCATCGACTTGTTGCTGTCGTCCTACGTCGTCTCGGTATTTCCGGTCTGGTTCTACCGGGCTGCGTATATCTGCTCCCGGAGAACATGGAGTTCTATTCCCTGCGAGCTCGTGGACAGAATTACATTCGCCAGATCAGACAAATGGGAACGTGGAGGTTCTACACCACGTTTATCGCGCAGTGGTGGAGATACGGTTGGTTCGACATGCCGATCCGGAAGGCGGCACGCGGAGAGTGAAAGAAAAGGCCCCAAATCGGGGCCTTTTTTCTTATTTCATGCAGGACTCGAGAGATTTTTCTCTCGCTGCCTGAGCAGCAGATCCAGTCGAGCCAAGGAATTCCAGGCTTTGTGGGCCGCATGGAGGAGCTCGGTGTCCGGATCTTCTTCTTGGCCCACCTTTTCGTAGAGCCAGTGACGTAGATCAGCGTCGTCGTAGCGGTTGACCCCGTTCTCGACCTCCATCCAGCCATTTTCGGTGTATTTCACCGCGCCGTAGGTGCCTACCTTGCTGACTTCGAGCAGGGCTCGAGCGAAACCACCCAGTACCAGCGCAGGCCGCGGCTTCCCGGCGTCGAGTTTGGCCCCCGGTGCGTGGGCATCCAGCCCGTTTGGATCGAATTCTTCCCGAACACCCATCAGATCCACCCATTACGGCGAAAACGGGACACATCGGCGACTGAATCGGTTTCCAAATTCATGGCCTCGAGGCGCTGGCACTCTGCTTCGTACTTCATCGCGTAGTTGTTACCCATGTTCATCTCGTTGGAGATTCCGATCGGGTTGGTCATACGGCTCGCCACGAAGAAGAGCAGCGCCTGAAGGTGGCTGAACGGTAGAGCCACGTTGACCTTCGCAGGGTCGAAGTACCCAGAGGGCATGACGATCTGCGGATGGTTCGCCCGGTAGACGATTTCGAGCGAATCGGTCTTCAGGTAATCGGGTACATCCGCGGACTTGGCGACCACATCCTTGTGTACACGCAGTGTGGTGAGCGACGGGGTAGTCACCGAGTACTCATCGGCACCATCATTCAGGCCCATCTCACATCCCGCGTCGGTGAGTACCTGTTCGACCTTCAGAATGTCGTCCTTAAAGGGATCGCCGGCGTCCTGGATGTACTTGGGGCTCTTCTTCGACTTCACGTTACTGACCGCGTAGTCGCTGTGGAGCTCATATTTGAGCTTGTCCGGAATCAGGTTGAGCACGACCCGCCCCTCGCTCAGGGCGAAGCGGGTAAAGAGTGCCGTAAGCCCTAGGTTGATATGCCCGAGCAGTTGCGCCCAGTTGTTCTCATCCACGACGCCTTGATCACCGCCGCCGATGCTCAGCTGGGACAACTCCCCAGCCGAGAGTTGAGAGAAGATTTCAGAGAGTTTCATTGGTTCCCTTAAACAATATACGAGGCGAGTCGGTCGTTTTCTTCCTCTTCCACAACCAGATCCCACATCCCGTTACCTTCGGACCTCATCGGAGCCTCTTCCGAGGGCTTCCAAGGGGTCAACGAGGCGAGCATGGAAATAGTGTCGGCAAAGTCGTCGTGCTTGCTCTTGAATCCGGAGACAGAAACAAGGCGTAATTCTTCCATACACTCGACCATTGTAGGGTCGGTTTTCCGTTCAATAGGGAAGAATATCTTTCTGGCTTTGAACCAAGGCACGACGATATTGAATCGAACGAGCTTGTTGGTATTCGGACGGATCCCTGGCTCGGCATTATTTCCTTCAGACGCCAGTGGGAAGTAGATATTCCGGTCCATCATCTGTTCTTGGATCCAGCTGATGAATCCGCCCTGCTGTCCGGTGACTTCGATCCCAACCTGCTGCGGCTTGTACATCTGAGCCAGGCGGAACAGGTCATCGATGTTCTTGTTCATCAGCTGACGCTTGCAGATTCCGTCGACCCACAACCAGTCGCCCTGATTGTTGTAGGCCCAAACGCTGATGACCGAGTAATCGGACTTCTGCTTCTCACTGGTAGCGAAGTCGGTCGTGATGTAGAAGTTGAACCGGCTTTTGTTTCGCAGCACCGCGTCGAGCTTGTACCAGCCGATATCGCTGTCCTGGATCATCCGGTCTTCCTCGGACATGATCCGCAGCATCAATTCCTGGTTGAAGGTATCGACCTTGCCCAGCTTGACGGCGTTGTCGTACTGGGTCTTCACGTACTCGTAGGTGAAGCGATCGGGCCAGCTGCCCCGGAACTCGCTCTCCTCGCACGGGAACTGTTCGCACACCGGGAAGACGTTGACTTTCCACGCGCCCGACTCGACCGCCTTGTACAGGGGATCCTTTGAATTGAAGGGCGTCCCTGACCAGATGATCAGGTTCTTCTTCGGGTGCAAAGCGTACTCGACCGCCTTGTACACGGTGTCCTCGACGGCGTTGATCACCGTCTGGCTTCGCGCATCCTCGTCCGAGATCAAATCATCCAGCACCGCGATCCCAGGGCGCTTACCCATCTCCTTGGCTCCGCGCACCCCGGTCTTGGCACCGTAGCCCTTGACGATGAATACCTTCCCATCCAGGTTCTTGAACTCCCACCGAATGTCGGTGAAACGAACCTCGGGAACGTACTGACGCAGGAAGTCCGAGTTCTCCCAGCGGAACTCGAGGTTCTTCCTCATGTTCTTGACACCGTTCTCGATGGAGTCCGAGACGTACAGCGCCAGGCTCACTTTCCCGAAACCGGGAAGATCGCCGTAGGTGGCGATATAAAGAAACAGGTATTCCCCCATCAGGGTCGTCTTGGCGATCCCCCGATGGCACAGGTTGATGATCCTGCGGCCACCATCCGTGATGGTGTCCAGCATCTTGTAGTGAACCACCGGGGTCAGGTTCTCCTCCCCCTGTTCGCCGTTCACCAGCTTGATGAAGGTGACGAACTCGAGCGCGAAGTCGCTCGGAACGTAATCCGGATCGATTGAGTAATCCGTATTGTTGAGGTGATCCTCAACCTTCCACGGAGCCAGGACCTCTTCTACCGCACTCACCGGCGAGCTCGCTTCTTCACGGCCCTCGGTACTTCTGGCTCGAGCACGTCGATCCCATTCCCACAGGCCACATCGAACTTGCAGGCAATCTCGATCGCCTCGATCGCGCTCTTCCCACAAGCCATTGCAGCCAGGGCGTATGGTGCCCCCGAACCAATGGCATGAAAGGGCGTGTCCAGGGGTACAGGCTTCAAACCAATCCCGGCACCATAAAGGAGGATCTGCCCTTTATCGATCACCATGACTTCCGAGTTGCAGTCGTTGTTCTCCGGATCAACACTCAGTCTGCCGCCCTTCTCCAACCAATCGAGCAGGGCTCGGCCATCCATCACATCACCAGCCATTCCTGCCATACGACCTCTAGGAAGCCTACGGATCTTGGTCACCGTAATGGCCTGGGTACCTCCGGTCATACGCTTATCTGCGGCCAACACCTTCCCATCATAAGCGATGACCGTCATTGCGTCGCCTGTCCATGCAGGATCTTGTATTGCATCTCGAGCTCGGGGAACCGAATGAACATCGCCCTCAAGAAGTAAGCCAGGATCTCCTGGCTCGCTTCAACTTCGAATTTCAGTGCAGCTATCTGTGCCTCCAGTTCCTCGATCTTTTCTTGCTCCGGGGTAAGCACCGGCTCAATCAGATCGGTATCCATTTCGATCTCGACCACTACTGCCTCAATCTTGCTCATTGGATTTCCTTGGCTTCTACATCGATCACATCGCCCACCACCTTGGAATGAGCAATTTGTTGTGCGTTCACGGCCCCAGCCTCGAGCATCAATCTCTGCTGGCGGGCCAATTCCAGAGTCGCGGCCCTCAGCTGGGAAATCGAGGAGTCTTCCTTCACCCCGATCTCGAGCTCGACCTTCTGCTTCTCGGGCATCTTCAGCTGGGTAAGTAGCGAGTTCGCAGCGTCGGTGCGAACCTTCTCGCTCTTGGCATTCATCATCAGATCGGCCTGGACATTCAGTGCCTTCTGATAGAGATCCTGGTTCAGGACATAGCTGGGAATCAGCGTCTGCTCGTAGATCAGATTCACCAGCTTGGACTTGTTGTACGCAGTGACGTACGAAGCAATGTCCTTCGCGGCCACACCCTGTTCCTGGAACCGCTGGAACTTCTGAGGGAATGTCCGGGTGTAGGCATCGATATTCGTGCAGCCCATGAGCTTAAAGCTCACGTACCTCACGGCATCGATGTAGTTCTGGATCTTGAACTTCCCATCGGCCATCACCCGCGTATAGCTCAGCAGGTTGTCCCGGTAATGCTCGAAGGCATCGGGATCGCTCAGGGTGTTGTTGATCTGATCAATCAATTCCTGGTTCAGGCTCTTCTTCACCTTATCAGGGAGAGCAGCCCGGAATTGATCCAGAGTAAGAGCAGACATTAAGAGCCCGAGTACAGAGTTAATGTATCGGGAACGTATAGTAGCCCAATCCAGAGAATGAACCAAAAGAAAAGAGGCCGAAGCCTCTTATCTAGCTATTGGTGGATGCTCTAGGTAACGCTCCTAGCAGGCCAGAGACAACAGATTTACAGTCTGTCCCCGCTCTTTACGGGTCTACGCATCCGGAGAATGGCCGAATAATACCTCAGATTATGTACGAAGAATAGAGAAGTAAGCGGTAAAAATTACCGAAGGGTTCTGGGAATTTTGATAGAGGGGTACGGTAGTAGGACTTACAGACTGCAACGTCAAAATCCAAACCACCCCCCCCCTACTTAAGTTCAGCTGTTATTCACCCTGGCTACCCCTGCCAAGGGGGGCTTCGCCCATGCGTTGGGCCTGTCCCTGCACGACGACCTGATCACTCGTCTAAGACCATCTCGGCCTGATCAGCCATTCCCTCTCTCTACTCTCCCTAGCTAGGAGTAATACCCATGTTCAGCATGTTCAAGCAGATGTTCACTGCGCTTACCGTCCTCTTCGCTGCTACCGAGAAGATGGCCAAGGCGATCGATAACCTCGCTACCGTTGGCGAGGAAATGTCGGCTAACTACCTCGAAGAGTCGCGCATCGAGAACCAGGTCCGCATCGCTCAGCTTCGTAAGGACAACAAGAAGCTGCTTGCAGTTCCTGTCGAGTAAACCTCTGGGCTCCCTTCGGGGAGCTCAGTTCTTTTTACACACTACACATCACACAACTACACATCAGAGATAGTGCATTCAAGGATAAGAGAGAGTGTTTATCTACTGAGTTGAATTCAGGAGCACTCCGTGCTCTTTATGAAGCTGAGCTTCGCTCATGTATTGGAGACGACTCAGGTTCGTCTGCCAAATTAAGTAGTAGATGTGGACAGAGATAGGGTTGAGGACTACTAAGCTGGGGATTGACTGACAGAGTTCAGTTGATATTCACAACCCAGCTTACCGATACCTTATCTCTCATTTCCCTCAAACCGATATTCACCCGATACCGGGTTAACACGGAGTTCGCCATGCTCAAGAAGTTCCGCGTAAAGCTCCAGAACTGCGTCTCGGGTGACTACACCGAAGTCATAGAGCACGCAGAGACTGCTGACGAGGCCATGTACTACGTCGAGCAGGATCTCGTAGTCGATCAAGTCGAGGACCACTACATGGTCTGTTCCGCTGCCCTCTCTGGGGAGGAACCGGAATATGACCAGTCTGGTGATCTCCCGTTCTAAACCTTTGGAGTCCGACATGCCGCGCTATCACGTTACGTTCGTTCACGACTGCCGTGACGAGTTCGACACCATCCGTGTCGCTGCTCAGTCTACGGAACAGGCCATTGCCAAGGCCAAGCGGTTCCTCGAGAACCCGAGAGAGTGGGTTGTCGGTTCGGTCACCGAGGAATCGGAGGCCGAGCGCATGGCCCTGTTGCAAGACGATCTGCCGTTCTAAGGAATTCGCATGAGAACCGTTCTCGAAACCATCGCTGGCTTGATTGGCTGGGCCATCACCCTGCTGATCCCGATCACGTTCATAGCTGCCGTGATTGCTGCTCTGCCCACCATCCTGATGGGTGCAGCAGTCATGGTCGTGGTCTTTTCTGTGTTCATGCTCCTCTCGATCGCTTGGCAAGTATTGAGCGATCGTCGCTGATTACCCCTGTGAGCCCTCTGTGGGCTCGTGGGGGCGTTTCAGATAGTTCCCTTGGGCTTCGCCCATGTCTTGGGATGCGCTGCGTCCTGTGGCCTCTAAACGCTTCGGAGATACACCATGGAATTCCCGTTAGACCGGATTCTCGATTCGATTGACGAATACCTTCGCAATCGTTGATTCCCTTTCGGAGAGAGCGGCCAGCTTGCTGGTTGATTGGCTATACGCCTCAACGCTCTCTCCACCCTTCAATCCAGATAGACAGGCAGGAGCTCCTATGTACATGTATGGTCAAGAGATCGCTGAAGAGATTCAGCGTTCGCAACAGGCGTATCGGTCTTTTGTTGCTTTGAGCGATCCCGCTCGAGGCTTTGACTACGAACGGCTTGACGTAATTAGTTGCCTCATTAGGGGACAGAGAGCCATGACCATCTGCGCTCCGGAACGGGCGACCTACATCACCAAAGAGCAGGCCATGGACTTCTTCGGTCTGGTCGATCCCAACGCATAACCACCAACACCAACCCACGAGATAAGGCTCCTTCGGGAGCCTTTCTTGTATCTGGAGCCAGACAGTGAAACTCAGGAATAAAACCAAGCGAGATATCGCCAACATCTGTGCTGGCAATGCCTTGCTCACTTTCTCGATCGGGCTTGGGGCGGCTGTAGCAGCACACCTTCCGGTAACCATCACGGCGATGACACTCAGCCTGATCTTCGGCGTCATCGCGCTCGCAGTTAACCCATAGGGAGTTTCCCATGTACATCCCGATCGACCTCAGCGATCCGCTCACGCTGTCCGTCCTGTTCGCAGGCGGGCTGGTCGTGGCGATCTCGATCCTGAACTTCATCGTCTCCGTCATCACGCTTTTCACGAGGTAACGATGAATCCAATGAACCAGCAGTTAAGGGAGAAGGTCCAAGCTGCGGCTCGTAAGCGTCAGCAGGAGGAGCGATTTAAGCGCGATGCACTGGAACTTCTCGAAGAGTGCAGTAAGTCACTCGGATGGCACGACCCACTTCGAAGTCGAGTTGTCGTATTCATTTATGAGCACGCAGGAGAGCTCGCACTATGAGCAGCACACGCATCCTCATGATCGACGGGCGAGAGTCCGTCACTGTGGAGTTTCACGATACGCACTGCACGGCGTGGATCGAGCACACGGAATGGCATGGCCGATTCGGCTATTCCGTGGGCTACGACGATGCCAACAACGATCCTCTACTCGCAGAGCAGATGGCCCGAACCAAACTCATCCAGAGGCACAGCTAAGCCTCGAGCGTGGGTCATGACCAACTTTAGGCCGTTCGTTGCCTCTCGGACGACCGCTCATCCTGCGTACTGTGAACCTTCTCACGCCGTAGACCTTTCCCCTCTGGAAAGCATGGGCATCGCTGCCCGAAACTTTGGGCGTCGTAGGTCGCAGTACCGCAGTTCCCTTCTGCTGTAACTCCCCTTCGCAAGAACTCAGGTTCGCCACGGTAATGGGCTTCGCCCATGTGCTGGGGCGTAGCCATGCCCTTTTCGTCTTCGTTTCCTCAACTTCCTATCAAGGATTTAAAACCATGGCATTCAATCGCGGTAACGCTGTTCGCAACGACAATGGCCCGGCCAACGACAGCTGGAAAGCTCAGGGCTTCCTCAACCTCTACCTGCCGTCGAAATCGGGTGGCCGTCGCAAGCTCGGTGCGATTCCCCTGAAGGAGGCGAACTTCCACGAAGCCAAGCTGCTCACATGGCTGAACGAAGATCCGAGCCGTACGGAGAAGATCCTCGAGGCGCTCGAGATCGAGTACCGCTCGGCGGAACCGACCGAGGCTGCGGGCTTCGATCTGCCGGTGTAATGCCACGGACCATCACCTTCGGGTGGTGGTCCACCCTTTTTTCTTCATCGTAGACCTGGCGAAGCCAGAGACACCGCAGCTGAGATAGTCCTCTCAGCACAGATAGTCGAACTTCATTTGAGGGGCTTCGCCCATGAAGTGGCGCTGTTTCGGCGTCTCTTCTTGCCCGTCCGGAGATATTCAAATGATTACAGTCGACCAATTCAACGAATATGTAGAGCGCCTCGATTTCCATGACTGGTATTACGAATTCAGCGACGACAACGGAGTGTGGCTGGCTGGCCAGGCCAAGGCCCAGTCGCTGCGTACGGAAGCCATGGCCGATCCGATCTTCAGCGAGCTCTACAAGGCCCGATACGAGCAGGCATTCGATCGTGAAGAGCGAGGCTACAACGAAGCCAGAGAGCTCTTCGTAGCCAAGGTCCAGATGCTGCGTGCATTGGTCCAAGCACAGGAAGCCGTAGCTCAACCCGCATAAACCAGGAGATCCAGATGACTCGCATTGCCATCATCGGTACCGCAGGACGAGATAAGACCAAGCCCATGACGAAGGCACTGTGGTCCTGGATGATCACGGACGTACTCAGCCGAGTCCCTGCTCGCTCCCACGTTGTATCGGGTGGCGCTGCATGGGCCGATCACCTGGCGGTATACCTGTTCCTGTCCGGACACGCAGCCAGGCTCACGCTGCATCTACCGGCTCCGCTCAATGGCCGATTCATCGGTCCTTACAACAGTGCTGGGAGTGCAGCGAATTACTACCACGATCGCTTCAGCAAGATCATCGGCGAAGACACCCTGAGCCAGATCGAGAAAGCATCGGATATGCCCAACTGCGACGGCTCATTCGAACCAGCAGCACCAGGCTATCAGGCGATGTTCACTCGCAATGCCAAGGTAGCCAAGGCCGATGCAATGTTGGCCTACACGTTCGGCGAAGGGGATCAACCACTCGACGGTGGAACCAAGAACACCTGGGACCAGTGCCGCGGTACCAAGACGCATATCTCGCTTCCTTATCTAGGGGTTTGACGATGACCTATCACATCAAGATCGGCAACAAGACCTACTGCCAGACCGCCATCGATCACGACACCTTCATGGAGTTGATGGATCTGGGACGAAAGAGCCGCGTTCACTTGTACTGCCAGCACAGCGATCTAGAGAACGCATTCCATCAAGCCAACCTAATGAAGCGCGTCGGCATCAAGAATGTCGGCGTGGTCGAAGGACCGTGTGACGCAGGGGACGAGTAATCCAACCAACCTGGAGATCAACATGGAACGTATGTCGCAGATTGTTCTTCAGGAGATGAACGAAGAACGCTACAACCGCAAGCACATCGACGCGAAGATCCGCAAGGAGATCGAAGCCAATCCAGAAATGATGAAGAAGCTCGAGCACGGAGTGGGGCTCGTTCAGGAATACATGGACGGCTCCTACTACGACTCGAAGATGAAGCGCATCGAACAGCTGCGCTCGCTCGAGCTCCCTGCCCTCGTTATGGACATGTTCGTGGGCATCGCTTACTCACAGCTGCCCGAGCTCTTCATCTCCGTCACCGCACAGATGGCTGCACGCCTGCGCTTCGCAGATACGCGGGAGGCGATCACCACGGTCGCCGAGCTCGTTGCAGTGCTCTGCCAGACCGATGCGTTCGATATCACCAAGGCGAACCGCCAGGCCAGCCTGATGGTGGTGTCACGCATCCCGCTGTCTGATCGCCTGATCAGCTTCATCAACGGAAGCCAGATCCTTCCGCCGATGGTGTGCGAACCGCTCGAGTTGACCCACAACTACAGCAGCGGATACCTGACCCACAACGATTCACTGATGCTGGGTCAAGGTAATCACCATGACGGAGATCTATGTCTCGATGTTCTGAATCTCATGAACAAGGTGGCACTCAGGCTCGACACCGACTTCCTGTGCAAGGTGGAGGAAGAGCCGACATTCGAACTCGACTCGCAAGACAAGATCGATCAATGGGGAGCGTTCATCGAGCAGAGCTACGAGTTCTACAAGCTGATGGTCCAACAGGGCAACAAGTTCTACTTCACCCACAAGGTGGACAAGAGAGGACGCATCTACAGCCAGGGATACCACATCAATCCCCAAGGCACTGCGTTCAAGAAAGCCATGCTCGAGCTCGCCAAGGAAGAGATCGTGGAAGGAGTCCCGCAGTGAACCGGCTCTTCTACGCAGGGCTGCTTTACGGGGAATACGAGTCGCATTGGGATATCCCAACAGATGCTCCTGAAGGGAGCTACCTACAGATGTACGGCGCCGGGTGGTGGCACAAGAACCCAGGATGGGAACGCATTGCTTACGAAGACCTTCCTCCCGAAATCAAGATACTCAACCTCATTCTCTAGGAGTTGAACCATGAAATTCTTCACTGGATTTCAATGGCTGCTGATCGATGCAGCGAACCA
>Ga0172382_10002194_pt1 | contig 33209 bp, 31 predicted proteins | sample Leawel138RmetaG_FD_122245 | JGI IMG/M metagenome (GOLD analysis project Ga0172382, IMG submission 122245) | Leachate microbial communities from a municipal landfill in Southern Ontario, Canada - Leachate well 138R metaG | ecosystem: Engineered > Solid waste > Landfill > Unclassified | place...
CCTGGTGGTGGATTCCATCCGCGCTCAGGACGGCCCCCTCGTGCAGGGCACGGTGCTCTTCATAGCCGTGGTGTTCATCGTCATCAACCTGCTGGTCGACCTCTCGTACGCGCTTCTCAACCCGAGGATCCGTTATGGCTGACGCGCGCACCCTGCCTACCGCCCGTGGGCGCGCTGTCCGCTCACCCGCGGTGCGGCGCTTCTTCCGCAACCGCATGGCCGTGCTGGGTCTCGTTCTTGTGGTGGTTCTGGTGCTCTTGGCGCTTCTCGCGCCATACATCGCCGACGCGCCGCCCGCCCGGCAGAACCTGCGGGGTCGCCTGTTACCGCCGTCGGCCGAGAACTGGTTCGGCACCGACGAGTTCGGGCGTTCAGTCTTCAGCCGCGTGGTGTACGGCGCGCGGGTCTCGCTCCTCACGGGCACAATCCCCGTGCTGGTGGCGGGCACCATCGGCACCCTGCTTGGGCTGCTGGCGGGCTTCTACCGCGGCTGGCTCGACAGCGTGCTCATGCGCGTCATGGACGTGCTGCTCGCCTTCCCGTCCATCCTCCTGGCACTCGCCATCGTGGGTACGCTCGGCCCGGGGCTGCGCAACGCCGTCATAGCCGTAGCCATCGTGAGCATCCCGGAGTACGCGCGCATTGTGCGCAGCGTGGTGTTAGGCGCACGCGAGGAGGAGTTCGTGCAGGCCGCCTCCGCGCTCGGCGCCCGCGACCTGCGCAAGATGTTCCGGCACATACTGCCCACGGCCCTAGGGCCGCTGTCGGTGCAGGCCAGCCTCGGGGTGGGTTACGCCATCCTCAGCCTGGCGGGCCTCAGCTTCCTGGGCTTAGGCATCCAGCCGCCCGCCGCGGACTGGGGCGAGATGCTCAACCGCGGTCGCAACTTCCTGCCCGACTCCAACTGGCTGCTGGTCTTCCCCGGACTGGCCATCTCGGTCACGGTGCTGGCTTTCAATCTGTTGGGGGACGGCCTGCGCGACGCGCTTGATCCGCGGGACTGAGGCCGCCCCAACCACAGTACTGTCGCAACTCCGATAGCAGCCCTCAACTTACGCCGCCCACGGCGCGTGCGGGTACGCCGTCTGCGCCCTGCATCTGATACAACGGCTCCATGTTCCCCGCCCCCGCACCAGCTCGTGAGCACTGCGCCATCAAAGACCCGGTGACACCGTGAGCGACCGCTCCCCTGAACCTGCTCCCGAACGCCTGAGCCCCAACGCGCTAGACCGGCGCGTGAAGCGCTGGTGGCTGGCGGGCCCGTACGAGACGTACGTGCAGGTCACGCCCGGCCTGGAGCACGTGCTGGTTAACGAAGCGCTCGCTAGCGGCCTGATCTCAGCTGAAGACGAGGCGCGAATAGACCGCGGCGGCGTGAGCATGAACCTAGACCCGGCGGCGGTTTTGCGCGCTAACCTGAGCCTGCGAACAGCTAGCCGCGTGCTCCTCAGGCTCGGCACGTTCCCGGCCGCCTCGGTGGAGATGCTTTACGACCGTGCCCGCAGGCTGCCGTGGGAGGTGCACCTGGGGTTCCACACCAGCTACTCGCTTCACGTAACCGCGCGCGGTTCGAACCTGCAGGCGGGCGACGAGGTGGCCAACACCGTGGCCAGCGCGGTCTCGCGCCACATGCGCGAGCTGGGCCTCTACCCCAAGCAGGCCGAGGGGGCGCCGCTCGAGTTCCACGTGCGATTACTTAACGACTACTGCACCATCAGCCTCAACACGTCAGGCGAGCTGCTGCACCGGCGCGGGTTCAGGCGTCATGTGCACGCCGCACCGGTGCGGGAGACGCTGGCCGGCGCAATGGTGCTGACGGGCCTGGCGGGCATGGACGAGCCGCCCGATGTGATCGTGGACCCGTTCTGCGGCAGCGGCACGCTGCTGATGGAAGCCGCCGACGTGCTGCAGGGCCAGCCGCCTGGCCGAGCGCGCGCCTTCGCGTTCGAGCAGACCGCCTGGTTCCGGCCCGGTCGGTGGCGCGAGGTGCAGCGGCAGGCGGAACGCGCTGCCGGCTCCGTAACCGACGTCGTTGCCGGAGGCCCAGACACGGAAGACACCCCTACGGACGACGCGGTCGCTGCGGCCCCCTCAGCTCCGCCCCCAAAACTGCTAGGGTTCGACTTCGACCCGCAGGCGCTGGCAGCGGCCCGCGCCAACCTGGCGTCCGAGGCATACCGGGCCGTAGAAGTAACCGAAGCCGACAGCACGCGCCTCGACTTCGGCTCCCTCGGGGTCAAGCGCGGCCTGGTGGTCTCGAACCTCCCCTACGGCGTGCGCCTGGGCGAGGAGCGCACGGCCGCCGAAACCACACGGCGCTTCCTGGCGCAGCTGGCCGCCAGTGGTGTGCCCTGGCGGGTCGTGTTACTCACCACGCCTGCGGAGGCAGACGTGGCGCAGCAGCTCCTCGACACGGAGCAAGTGGTGGCCACCAAGAACGGTGGCCTTGACGTACGGCTGGTGGTCGGCGCGGTGGGCAGGGGCTATCCTGGACGGCAGTGAGCAAAGAGAACACCCACCTACCACCGTCCGAAACCCCAACTGCAACCACTCAGGAACAGATCGGCGCCAACCTGGCCGCGGTGCGCCGCCGCATAGACGAAGCCGCGCGCCGTTCGGGCAGGGACCCGAGCGAAGTGAGGTTGCTACCCGTCAGCAAGACGGTTCCGGCCGACCGTCTGCGTCTGGCGTACGCAGCTAGCTGCCGCAACCTAGGTGAGAACAAGGTTCAGGAAGCGCTCGAGAAGTCCGAGGCGCTGGCCGACCTGACCGACCTGAAGTGGTCCGTGATCGGCCACTTGCAGCGCAACAAGGCGCGCTACGTGGCGCGCTTCGCCACCGAGTTCCAGGCCCTGCACACGGTGCGCCTGGCCGAGATGCTCGAGCGCCGCCTCGAGATCGAGGACCGCACGCTCGACGTGTACGTGCAGGTGAACAGTTCCGGTGAGGAGAGCAAGTTCGGGTTGCCGCCCGAGGAAGTCCTCGCCTTCGTGAAGGAATTGCCTAACTACCCGCGACTCCGCGTTAAGGGCCTCATGACCCTCGCTCTCTTCTCAGATGACATGGAGCGCGTGCGCCCCTGCTTCGTGCGCATGCGCGAACTGCAGGAGAAGCTGCGCCAAGAGGCCCCAGCCGGTCTCGACTTCCAAGAACTCTCCATGGGCATGTCTGGTGACTTCGAGGTCGCCATCGAAGAGGGCGCCACACTCGTGAGGGTTGGCCAGTCCATCTTCGGAGCGCGTGAGTTCCCCGACAGCTACTACTGGCCGACGAGCAGCGGGACTGGCGCGTGAGCAAGTCTGGCGACAGTCGCGACCTGCCGGTTGAGCCCGGCTCGCTCGACCCTCTGCCTGTCGACGTGATCTCGATCCAGTCGCAGGTGGTTTACGGCTGCGTCGGCAACAGCGTGGCCGTGCCCACGCTGCAAGCGGCAGGCTTGAACGTGGTGCCGGTTCCTACTGTCCTGCTGAGCAACACCCCGCATTACGACTCGCTGCATGGCGGCGCCGTGCCGCTCGACTGGTTCGAGGGCTTCCTGGCCGACCTAACCAGGAGACAGGTACTACGCCACGCCCGCGCCGTGCTGGTTGGTTACCTCGGCTCGCCCGAGCAGGCCGAGGTACTGGCGCGCTGGCTCAGGACCGCCATCCAGTTGAAGCCATCACTTCGCGTGTACCTCGACCCCGTAATGGGCGATCACGACAGCGGCCTTTACGTTCACCCTGAACTGCCCGCCGCGCTCGGCGAACTGCTTGTGCCGCTGGCGACCGGCATCACCCCCAACGCCTTCGAGTTCGAGCGGATAGTCGGCCAGCCGCTGACCTCGGTGGAGGCCACGCTGCGGGCGGCACGCACCCTGCTGACTGGGCGCACCGAATGGGCGGTTGTGACCAGCGCCGCTCCGGCTGAGGGCAACGCGGCTCGGTCGCGGAACTTGCTGGTGACGGAAGACTCGCACGAGGTGCTCAGTTGGGAGCGGCTGACAACCGCCGCAAAGGGAACTGGTGACCTTTTCTCGGCCTCAGTAACCGCCGCGTTGCTCGGAGGCTCGGACCTCAAGCTCGCGGTGGCCAACGCGCACGAGCACGTGGTGAGGGTGCTCGAGCGCACCTCGCGAGCTAACAGCAACGAGCTGGTCATCAACTCAGGCGACTGACGGGGCGACAGCGAACAGCCGGTACAGCCGGGCGCACCGAACAGTGGCGTGCAACCACCACCGCAGTTTTGTACAACCTGACCCCACAGTTTTCATGGTGGGGCCCAGCTGGTGTAACATTGCGCAACCCGCACAATCTCCCGACTAGTTTGTGGGTAGTGGGTTCGAGTGGTGAAGCGTGAACGGGTCTCAGACGCCCCCGGCCTGGGAGGCGTGTTCACGTGCCGCGTTTCATTTAGGAGGAACGATGAACTTCCGCCGCATGTCAGCCGCGCTGCTCTCAGCGCTCATCGTGTTCGGGCTGGTGTTCAGCGCCAGCGCACAGGAGCCACGTTACGGTGGCAGTATCACCGTCGCAGTGACGGATGACCCACCCAACCTCGACCCGCACATCACCAACGCCGCCTCGGCGCGCAACGTACTGCACAACATCTTCGCCACCATCGTCGAGATGAACCTCGACTTCGTGCCGGCCCCGGGCCTGGCCGAGTCGTGGGAGATCAGCGACGACGGCCTGACCTACACCTTCCACCTGGTGCAGAACGCACGCTTCCACGACGGCACGCCCGTTAACGCCGAAGCGTTCGTGTACAACTTCGACCGCATCAAGAACCCCGACACTGGGTCACCGCGCGCTTCGGAGCTCAGCTTCGTCGAGTCTTACGAGGCCGTCGACGAGTACACCTTCGTTGCCCACCTCAGCCAGCCGTACGCGGCGCTGCTGCCGGCCCTGGCATCGTGGAGCGGCATGATCGTCTCCCCCACGGCCGTCGAGCTGTACGGTGAAGACTTCACCTCCAACCTCGTAGGCGCCGGCCCGTTCAAGTTCGTGGATCACATCCGCGACGACCGCGTTCGCCTGGTGCGCAACGACGACTACTTCCGCGAAGGTCTGCCGTACCTCGACGAGATCCTCGTGCGTCCGTTCGTCGACGGCGAGTCTCGCGTCATCAACCTCAAGTCCGGCGCCCTCGACATGATCTACACCATCCCGGGCAAGGACCTTGAGGACCTGCAGACCTACCCCGGCGTGGTCGTTGCTTCGGTCCCCGGCCTCGGCTACTCCAGCATGTACATCAACACGCAGTCCGAAGCGCTCGGCAACCCGTACCGCCGCCAGGCTCTCAACTACTGCGTGGACCGCAACATCATCATCAACACCGTCTTCGCCAGCGGCGGCGCCGTTGCCGGCTACAGCCCGTTCTCGCCGGCCACCTTCGTGACCGACGCGAACGACGAGCGCATCCCGCAGCGCGACGGTGAGAAGGTCCGCGAACTCCTCGAGCTGGCTGGCTCGCCCGACGGCTTCTCGTTCGACGTGCTCTACGCCGCCGACGAGCAGAACACCCGCATCATCACGCTCGTTCAGGCCATGTGCGCCGAGTTCGGCATCCAACTCAACGCGCAGCCCACCGAGTTCGGTCAGATCCTCGCGCGCGCCGGTGAAGACAACTACACCGCCGCCTGGATCTCGCTCACGCCGCGCAACGACCCCGACCTGAGCGCCTACCCGTGGTTCCACTCCAACAGCACCAACTTCGCCAACATCAACAACGCCGTCATCGACGACCTGCTTACCCGCGCTCGTGCGGTGAGCGACATCGCCGAGCGCCGCGAGCTTTACCGCGCCGCTGCCGACGAGATGCTGCTCGAGATGCCTTACCTCTTCCTGTACCACTCGGCTGAGATCAAGGCGTACCGCGATCGCCTGCAGGACTTCCCGCACATTGCCGACGGCATGATGCGGTTCGAGTCCGTATGGGTTAACGACTGAGTTTCGGCTGACTAACAGCCCGGGGGTGGGCGGCTCACTTAAGACCGCCCACCCCTTCTGTGTTCTGGAGTCGAATGTTCACCTTCCTCGTCAACCGTATCCTCACGGCGATCCCAATCATCATCATCATCACCCTGGCGGTTTTCTCGGTGATGCAGGTGCTGCCGGGTGACCCAACCCTGGCTATCCTCGGGGACGAAGCCACGCCCCAATCTCGCGCCGTGCTGCGCGAACGCATGGGCCTCAACCGGCCCATCCACGTTCAATATCTTTCCTGGCTAGGCGGTATCTTCACGGGCGATCTCGGGCGCTCACTGGTCGACAACACGCCGGTGACCCGCGCGGTCGGCTTCGCCTTCCCCGTAACCCTGCAGATCGCACTCGTTTCACTATTCATCTCGATCTCGATCGGGGTGCCCCTGGGTATCCTCTCCGCGGTGCGGCGCGGCGGCATCCTAGACGCGATCAGCTCCATGTTCGCCCTGTCGGCGATCTCGATCCCCGCGTTCTGGGCGGGCATCCTGCTCATGTATTTCGCCGCCCTTCAACTGGGGTGGTTCCCGTCATCGGGCTTCGTGCGCTTCAACGAGGATCCGTGGCGCAGCCTGCACCACTCCATATTGCCGGCCACTGCGCTGGCCCTTAGGCCCATCGGCATATTCATGCGCATGACGCGCGGCAGCATGCTCGAGGTCATCAACAGCGACTTCGTTCGTACGGCGCGCGCCAAGGGCGCCTCGGAAGTTGCGGTTAACCTCCGGCACGCCCTGCGCAACGCGCTCATTCCGCTCTTCACGCTTATCGGCCTGGAGTTCTCTGGGCTCATGGGCGGCGTCATCGTCATCGACACCCTCTTCGCGGTGCCGGGCTTCGGGCGCCTGATCTACAGCGCCTTCCTGCGCTCCGACTTCGTGATGATGCAGAGCCTCATGGTGCTGTTCTCGCTGGTGGTCATCGTCGTCAACCTGCTGACCGATATCTCGTACAGCTTCCTCGACCCAAGGATCCGCTACTCATGACCTGGCGCAAAGCAGCTAGACAGTTCATGCGGCGCCCGCTGGCGGTTCTGGGGCTGGTCATCGTGGTCCTCATGCTGCTGGTGGCCATCTTCGCCCCGCAGCTGGCTCCGCACGATCCCACCAAGCCCGACTTCATGGCCATCCTGCAGGCGCCCAGTTCGCAGTACCTGCTGGGCACAGACGAGGTCGGTCGCGACCTCCTTTCCCGCCTGATCTACGGCGCGCGCGCCTCCATCCAGGCGGGCCTGTTGGCAGTGCTGATCGCGGTAGCTATCGGTGTGCCCACCGGGCTGATCTCGGGTTACATGCGCGGTTGGATCGACCAGTTGGTGATCATGCGTATAGCTGACGCCATGATCGCGTTCCCGACCATCGTGCTGGCACTGGCACTGGCGGCCGCTCTGGGCGGCAACCTCACGACGGCCATGCTAGCCATCGGCATCGGCAGCGCACCCGCCTTCATCCGGCTGGCGCGCGCCCAGGCGCTTGGGCTACGCGAGCAGGAGTTCGTGGAGGCAGCCCGCGCGCTCGGCAACAGGTCGATCAAGGTGATGCTGAAGCACGTGTTCCCCAACATGATCGGGCCGCTCCTGGTGCAGACCTCCATCGCCATCGCCGCAGCCATCCTGGCCGAGACCGCGCTGTCGTTCCTGGGTCTCGGGGTGCAGCCGCCCACGCCGTCGTGGGGTTCGATCCTGCGTATCGGCACTGGTTACATGCAGCAGGCACCGTGGTTGTCGCTCTACCCAGGCATGTCGATCTTCGTGACCGTGCTTGGCATCAACCTGCTGGGTGACGGGTTGCGCGACGTGCTGGACCCACGCGACAGGGCCTAAACGGACTCGCCCCCTTGTCGGCGTGTGACCGATGCGTGTGGCCGGCAGGAACCGCTTGACACGCGCGGTGTAACCGCCCTACCATTAGCTACCCTTAGTTACTAAGGGTATGTTCAGAGGGTAGGAAAGGAGCTCGCCATGCCGCATCTGCCCCAGCGTCAATCACAGATCCTAGCGGCCCTGCAAGACGCCTACGAGCGCACCGGCGCGCTCCCGGAGCTTACGGCCCTGGCGCGCAGCTTCCACATCACGTACCCAACGCTCCGCGAGCACCTGCGGGCGCTGGAGGCCAAAGGCAAGCTCTCTGTGCAAACGCGCGGCCCGGGCCGCAGTCCGGTCATCACCCTGCACGGCGGTAACTACGGCGTTCCGCTCTTCGGCGAAATCGCCGCCGGCCTCCCCGTGGGCGCGTACCCCGCTCCCGACGGCCATCTGGCCCTGCGCGGCCGACCCGACCAGTTCGCCCTGCGCGTGCGCGGCGACTCCATGGCCGACCGCATAGAGAACGGCGACGTGGTCCTGCTCCACCGTTCCGAGCCGCAGCGCCCGGGCCAGATCTGCGCCGTGCGCGTGGGCGAGGACGAGTCAACCCTCAAGTACCTCGATTGGCTGTCAAGCGCCCCCAACTCGCGCCCCAGCGAGTACAGCCTGCGGCCGCACAACCCGGACTTCCCCATCCTCACCGTCAAGGCTGAGGAGCTGCATATCGACGGCGTCTTCCGCGGCCTGCTCCGCGGCGACGTGGTCCAGGAACTGTTGCTGGAAGGGGGTGAGTAACCCGGAGGCAACCAGGCGCTTACGGCCTTTCCTCCGCTCACCACCACGCCACAAGAAAAGCGAGAAGAACACACCCACCGCCGCCAAGCAGAAGAATGTGTCCTTCTCGAAGCCCCGAAAGAGGCCCGCCTAAGCGGACCTACCCAGGTACAGCATGCTACCACCGCGTCACAGACTTATAGAACCGGCCCACCGGCCGGTGCACACCGCCGGCTTCGCGAGCACCAACGGCTCACGGCCACGCCGCCCTGCTCGCCCAGGCCGGCCACCCGTCATGCGTCCGCCGCTGCCCGCACGCGTGCTCGCCCTAGCCAACTGGCACGCCTTCTTCACCAGCAAAGGGGCCGCGTCATGATCGCCGCCCTCAACTTCTCCCCCTTCCCGCTCTACCTGGCGGAGCGCTCTCAGCCTCACCGCAAGCGCGTGCCGCTGGTAGTGAGCGAGGAGCAGCGCGTACTGCACGCAAACTCGCACGCCAGGCGTCACGGGGTGGTGCCGGGCATGCGCCTAGAAGGCGCCCGCATGCGCGTCAGCAACCTCGAGGTTGTCGAGTTCACCGAACCCGACCTGCAGCACGCCTGGAGCGTCATCCTGCAAGAGCTGAACGAGTACACCCCCTGGCTGGAGGCCGGCGGGCGCGGGCGGGTGTTCGCCAAGGTGAACCCCGCCGAAGCCTTGGAGCTGTCGCACCATTACGACGTTCCAGTAGGCGTAGCCGACGACCTGCAAACAGCCGAACTGGCCGCCGTTGCCGCGCGCCCCGGCAACCCGCGCGAGGTCTCCTCGCTCGAGGCCAGCGCCTTCGTCGACCGCTTACCGCTGCACTTCCTCAAGGGTGTGGGGCTGTCGGGTGCCAACTTCACGCGCCTGCAATGGCTGGGCGTAGCCAGCGCTGGCGACCTGGCACGCTGGGGCGCCCCGCAAATCCGTGCCTACCTCGGCGAGGAAGGCGGCGCGCTGCTCCCTTACCTGCACGGCCCGCGCCGCACCGACCTGCGGCCGCACCATCAGCCCGAAACCGTGCGCCGCTCGCTCACCTTCACCGAACCTGTGCTCGAGCCGCACGAAGTCATCGGCGCACTCGACCGCCTCTCGGCAGAGCTCGAGAAGGCGTTGGACGGCCGCGTGGCGCAGCGCCTCACCCTCACCGCCATCACCCCGGGCGGCAAGCAGCGCGCCAGCCGCCTAGCCAAGCGCCCGCTGCAGCAGGCCCGGCACATCAGGCAGCAAGCGCTCTTCGCGCTAGAAGACAGCCGCGCGCAAGGCCGCCCCATCGAAAGCCTGACGCTCGAACTGGCCGCGCCCACGCGCATCGGCCGTCAGCAGAGCCTGTGGCCGCAGCGTCAGCGCCGGCAACAGGCTCTACGCGCAACCCTAGAGCGCTACCCGGCCTTACAGAGGCGCCTGGCCTGGCGCGACCCGTACGCCCAAGCCGCCGACCTGGCATGGAAGTGGGAAGGTTACGTGGACCAGGACGGTGCGTACGCCAACGCCGACGTGGCGCAGCGCGGCAACGCCGTAAAGCCAAACGCCAAAGGGGCGAGCGCGCGCAACCCAACCGCCGCCAGCACACCGCCCACCGTTACCGCTGCGGCGGTGCCGCTGTTCGATCCCGAGTCGCTTGCTGGTTCGCACCCACGGCAACCCGGCCAAGCGCAACACCCGTCCGAACGAGGGCGTCAACCCCAGGGTGCAGTCGCCGAAGGCATCCTCTTCGGAGGCCTGCAGTAAGCCGCCGGTAGCGGGCAGGTGGCGGCAGGCCGCGTGGGCGAGATCAGGCTCCCGACCGCTCCGGCGCTGCGCCCGCATCGTCCGCAACGCCACCGCCTCCCTCACCCTCACGTTCACCAACCTCGATGGGCCCACCCAGCGCCAGGATCCGCATGTCGCTGCCGCTCGGCTCCTGGAACAGCCTCAAGCCGAACTCGGGCAGAATCGCAATCAGGTGATCGAACACGTCCGCCTGCACGCCCTCGTAGATAGCCCAGCGCACGTCGTTCACGAACACGTAAATCTCGAGCGGCAACCCGCGCGGCCCAGGCTGCAAGTGCCTCACGAGGAACGTCATGTCCTGAGCAATCTGCGGGTGCGCCCGCAGGTAACGCGTCACGTACGCGCGGAAGGTGCCGATGTTCGTGAGCCGGCGCGAGTTCACCACATCCTCCTGCGCCTCCGGGTGCTCCTCAATCCAAGCGCCGATATCCGTGCGCTTCTCGTCGAAATAAGGCCTCAGCAGCGCGAAGCGGCTCAAGCGCTCCACATCGGCCTCACCCAGGAACCGTACGGTGGACATATCTATGTCGAGGCTGCGCTTGATGCGCCGCCCACCCGACGCCTGCATACCGCGCCAGTTCTTGAACGACTTCCCTAAGAAGTTGTGGGTAGGGATGATCGTCAGCGTCTTGTCCCAATTCTGAACCGTAACGGTGTTCAGCGCGATCTCGATCACGTCACCGTCAGCGTTCATGTCAGGCATCTCGATCCAGTCGCCAATGCGGATCAAGTCGTTGTTCGTTAGCTGAATGCCCGCCACCAGGCTGAGAATGCTGTTCTGGAAGATGAGCAGCAGCACAGCCGAAGCGGCCCCGATGCCGGTGAGGAGCACAAGCGGATCACGATTGAGAAGCAGGGCTATCGCCACGATGCCGGTCAGGAAGTAGATCCCCAGCGACACGACCTGCAGGTAACCCTTGATGGGCCTCTCGGCCGCCTTCGGCGAACGCGCGTACACGTCCCCGAACGCGTTAATGAGCGCCACGATCGCGCGCGCTATGGCGACAACAACGAACACCCCGACCACGCGCTGCAGAGCCACAGCGATGCCGTCAGGCAAAGCCGGCAAGTACGGCAGGCCCGCGCGGATGATCAGCAGCGGCACGAAGTGAGAGAGCCGATAGAAGAAGCGTCGCCCCTTGAGGGCGTCGTCCCACACGTTGCTGCTCTTGTCGACCGCGCGGTTCAACGCAGCGATCAGCAGCCTGCGCGTTACTACGAAAGCCACGTACGACACCAGCGCCAGCACCACAGCAACCACCAAGGTGGAAAGTAACGGCTGGGCGGAGGCCCACTCCTGCAACGCGCTACCCAAGTAACCCGGTAGCGGGGTCGGGTTCAGTAACTCATCCATACGTAACAGACCATAACGCGACCGCGTCAGCACCCGGCAAGGCCGCGACTCCCGCTAACATTGAGGCAACATGCGAGCACCCCTCCTCCACTATCGTCGTCACCTTCTAATCCTCCTAGTGGCCCTCGCCGCCCTCCCGGTCCTGGCTGGCGCGCACGCGCAGTCGCCCACCTTCGGGGTGGCCGTCATTCCCTTCACCGGCGGTTGGCCGCACGGCATGCTCACTGTCAGCCTGCCCTTCTACACGTTCGAGAGCAACGAGGGCCCAGTCGTGTTCGCCGGCCGCCTAGACGTAAGCGCGCCCGTGAACCTCTCAGCCCTGCCCCGCATCGGGCTCAGCGGCACGGGAACGTTCACCAGCCACGACATGTTCCAGCCGTTCTTCGGCGTGGGGGCGGCGCTCGGCTGGGCGGGACCTAGCGAAGCCCAGTACGTGTACGTGACGCCGACCCTGCTAGCCGGCCTGCGCGTGCCCCTGCCGGGCGCGTGGTCCGTGAGGCTAGACGCCATAGTGGGGCCGCTGGCGGACGTGTACTCGGTCGGTCTCGGGGTAGATATCGCGCTGTGGTGAAGCTGCCCTAAGTGAGCCGGCTAAACGCTACTGGTGGAACGGCCGCAGCTCTACGCGGCGGTTACACGCTTTAGAGCCTTCGGAAGCTAAGCGCAAGGCCGTTTCCCGGTCCGGAGCCTCGATGATCCAGAAGCCACTCAAGTACTCCTCCAGTTCGGCGAAGGGGCCGTCGGTGACAACCGCGCTCTGACCGCGGGCGTCGATGGTGGTGGCCGCGCTGGGCGCCGCCAATCCGACCGCCATCACGAAGTGCCCGTCCGCTCGCAACTTGTCGTTGAAAACGTCCACGGCGGCCATCTCACCTTGGTCGGCGGTGCCCGTAGCTCTGTCTATTACGGAAATGAAGTACTTAGCCATGCCGCTAGCCTCCCGCCTACGCTCTAGATACCGAAACCGCCCACGGGTTCCGTCTCGAACCGCTCCCCGAACCCGGCTATCAGCGGTCGTGCCCGACCGATCGTCTCCTGCACGGAAGGTAGTTGCAGCGAACCCTGGTGCAGTTCTCGGCTCTCCCACACCTCCGTTATCCACAGCGCGTTAGGGTCGGCCGGGTCTCGAGCGATGACGTAACTCAGGCAGCCGGGCATCTCGCCCATGCCGCCCAGCATGATCTGTAGTAGCTCCTCGCGGGCGCCCTCTACCGAGAGCATCTTGCCTATCAGTCCGTACATGCGGCCTCCATCTTACGTCTAGGTTCGCCGTGACCACTCGAACCGTTGGGCTAGAGTGAAGGTTCCATGGCACGCAGCCGCGCAGCGTTGGGTGAGGTCCTGGCCAACAGAGACTTCCGCAGACTGTGGTCGGGGGTGGTCGCGTCGCAGATCGGCGACTGGCTCCACCTCACCGCGCTGGGCTGGTACGTTCTTGAACTCGGGGGCGACGCGGCCTCGGTAGCAAACATCATGGCCGCCGGGCTGCTACCCCAATTGCTCCTGACGCTGATAGGCGGAGTGGCAGCGGACCGCTGGCCCAAACGACATGTCCTGCTCGCCATAGGCGGCGCCCAGTTGGTCGCTTCAGCGGCGTTCGCTGGCCTCGTGATCACAAGTTCGCTCAACGTAACAGGCTTGACAGTATTCGCCTTCCTGCTCGGTTGCCTAGCCGCGTTGTGGCAGCCGGTATACCTGTCTTACATCCCCGAGTTGGTACCTAGTGACCGCTTAGAGTCAGCAATGGGACTCAGCCTGAGTGCGCTGTACACGGCGCGGACGGTGGGCCCGGCGCTGGCGGGGGTCCTAATAGGCCTGATAGGAACGCAGCCCATCTTCCTACTCAACGCCGCTTCGTTCCTAGCTCCGGTGTACGTGCTTCTGCGTATGACGAGAGATGGCAAGCCGCCCGAGCGCCGGGACTCTCCGTTGAGGCATGTGCGGCAGGGCTTCATCGGTCTCCGCGAGGATCCTGTGCTCCTAGGATTGTGGCTCTCCGCCGCTGCCTTGTCGCTCCTTGCCCTACCTTTCCTGGCTCTCGTTCCGGTTTACGCGCAGGACGTCTTCCTCCGGGGCGCTGGCGCGCTCGGGCTACTCATGAGCGCTATCGGCGTCGGCCAGCTTGTCGGCGCTGCCCTCATCTCGCTTGGCTTCGTAGAAAGCGTTAAGCGGAGCGGCCTGTTCCAACTCACCGGCTACTTGCTGATGGGCGCGCTACTAACCCTGTTCGCCCGTGCGCCCAACGTAACCTACGGCGCCGCGCTACTCTTCGGGTTCAACCTCCTTCACGGCCTTCTATCGCCCCGCGTGAACGCCATCGTCCAGCGCCGTATGGGCGCGCGGGACCGAGGGACGGGTCAGGCGCTGTTCCTCTTGGTCTTCGGACTCGTACCCGTAGGCCAGGTCACTCTGGGCGCACTGGCGGTGCGCATAGGTGTGGTTCCCGCCACCACCGCGTTCGGAGTCGTTTTCACGCTCGTGATCGCGCTGCTCATAGCCGTCGCAGGCCCGCTACGACGCTACGAGGCCCCGCGCTCTCAGCAGTGAACGGCGGCGGACGCAGGGGCAAGCGCCCCCGAGGCGCCCGCCCACGACGGCTAACTGCGCTACTATCTACCCCTCGTATATCCTTGGTGCGCAGTCAATCGGCGAACGAAAGTGAGGCCGCTGTTCATGGCCACCAGTGAGAAGCGACCACCCAGGTTCATGCGGCGCCACTTGGCTGTGGTGCATCCGCAGCACAACGCGCTGCTAGTACACCGCGGTGAAGATGGCTCTCTGCGGTTGCCGTTCCTCGACGAGCCTAGCGGCGACCCACGGCAAGTGGGTGGAATCGCTGACCACCTGGGGTCAGACCTACCCTTAGCTTCCCTCGGCGAGCTGGCGTTCGTGTGGTTCGAACCTGACCAGCGCGCAGACCATATAGACGCCGAGTACTTAATGCTCTGCGAGCCTCTTGGCGCACCCGCCGACGCCGTGCTCGCCCGCTACGAGTGGGTGAGTGACGCCGAGGAGATAGCCCTGCACGCGGAGCCAGCCGAGGCGCTCAAAGAACTTGTCGACTGGCTAGCAGAGCGGGCAGCGGATTCGCCCCTCAACCTCCTGCCGCCCCACTGCCTACCGGGCGCAACGGCGGCGCTAGCAGACGCCGTGGCCAGGGCCTTACCAACGAACGGTGGGGCCAACCAGTTCGGCGGCCTGGACCCTGCACGTGGGCTGAAACAGCTTCAGGCGTGGGTGCTCTCTAACGTCTGGTTGAGCGAAGACATAGTGGTGAAGGCCACCACTCCGCTGTGGCCGCAGGAGCCGGCCGTTTCCGCGTTGCTGCACGACATCGCTCCGCACGCGGTGCCGGAAGTATTGGCGCTGGGTGCCATCTCGGTGCCGGGCAGCGCACGAGCGTCGTCCTGGATGGCAGCCAAGCGGTACCCAGCCTTAGAGCCCGAGCCGCGGGTATCCACGGAAGCCGTACTGCGCTCCCTCGCTCAATTACAGGCGGGGGCACTGACGCGGGGGCCAGACTTGCGCGCAGCGGGAGTCCCGCAGCGCGGCCCGCTCGAGGTAGCTGCTGACTTGACCGTGCTCTGGGAGGAGGCGGCCGCCACCGGCCTGACGAGCGACGAGGTCGCCAGCCTGCCGAACCTGGACGCCTGGCTGACGCGGCGCCTAAGCCACCTGGCCGAGACCGCACCGCTGCTACTAACGCACGGGGACCTGCATTTGGGCAACGTGCTACTGACACCCGCCGATGACCCGCTGCCCGCTCACCAGCCAGAGGACCCAGCACCAATGGAACCCGGCCCATCTCGGGCTAAGCTCATCGTCTTCGACTGGACCGACGCCGCCTTGGCGTGGCCGGGCGTAGACCTGCAGACGCTCACTGACTTCGGTCTGGACCGCGATTCACAACCGGGCGAGCTGGACCGACTCAAGCGCGAGTACGTCGCGGCCGCCCGCGAAGCGTTCACGGGCAATGGTCAAGCGGAACTACTTGGCCGCATCGAGGGCTCGCTGGACGCTGGAACGGAGCTGGCGCTCGTGTACCACGCGGTTTCGTACGCTCACATAATCCGGAGCGTGCCGCGCCGCCAGAAGCCGTTCGTGGGCGCCACGTTCCTGGCGCGCGCGGTCAGGCGGCTCCTGAATCAGCTTGAAACGGCGCGGGGCTGAGGGCGCGGACCCTACCACCCCACCCATTAGGCACACGCCGTCACGCTCACGGCACTCGCCGCAACGTTGCGAGCAACGCCCGGTGGTCGCTGCCCTGCCCGTCCAACTCAGTCGCCACGCGGAACGCCACGAACTCCCACTCGGGTGTGGCCATCACGTGGTCTATCGGCGACGCCAACAGCATGGGAGCCGCCGAAGGCCAGGTGCCAAGCGCGGCGCCGCCGAGCGCCAAGGCACCGTCGCGGCACGCGCCCAGGTCGGCGCCTGGGTCGTGCAGGCCGCCGAAGTGATCGACGGTGGCGTTCAGGTCGCCGGCCACAACCGCTTCCCCCTCCCGGCAGCGCGCGGCCACCCACTCCAGGCCCCGCTCCCAGGTAGCGAGCCGGGTGGGCAACGGGGGGATGGTGTGGGTTGCAACGAGCGTCGGCCCGGCACCCCCAAGCGGTCTAGCCACCACCGACTGAACTCCAGGAGTACTGCCCACCGACAGGTCGAGCGCGTACTCGCCAAGCGAGTTATCAACCAGTAGCGCTGTCGACTGCGCCACGTTGCCGGTAGCCGAGGCCAGCGCGAACACTTGCATGTGGCGCCCGGCGTCACCCATGAGGCGGGCGACTTCGTGCGCCGTCTCAGGCGACGTCTCCGTGAGCGCCAGCACGTGAACGTCATGGTCGAGAGCGAAAGTGGCTATCAGGCGTGCGCCCGGCTGGCCTCCCAGGGCGTTCCAGGTGAACACGGTCAGGTCGCCAGCACCAGCGCCGACGTCACCACCGCCGCTGGCGACAGCGCTAACGTTGAGCCCCCGAGAAGCCAGCAGCCCGGCGTTCAGACCCGCCACCGCCAAGAAGACCAACGCTAGGCCGATGCCAATGCGCCTCACCGGCCGGAGCCACCACGCCAGCAGCGCACTCAGCAGCATGGCGGCCAGCGCCACCAGTATCACGAGGCCCTTCAGTGCCGTCAGCTGCGAGAAGACGGGCGCGCGCTGCAGCCCGAGCAGTTGAGGCCAGGTGGCCACCAGCAAAACGGCGGCCCCGGCGGCACCCACCACCTTCAGCACCGTGAGCAGCGGCTCCTGGCTGCCGGCCCAGCGCCGGGGCGCGGCTCGGCGTTCACCTGCCGGCGTTCACGGTCACGCTGCCGTCGCCCGGCACGCGCACGTTGTCGAACACCTCCACCGGCGCGCTCAGCACGCGCACGCGGTAGAGGCCCATAGGCAGCTCCACCGCCTCGCCGCCCACGCGGCCCTGCGCCACCAGGTTCCCGTCCAGGTCGTAAACCTCATACGCGGGGTTCAACGCCTCAGCGATGGCGGTGTTGAGGGCCTCGTAAGAGCCCACGTCCACGTAGCTTGCGCCGACCTCCTCGGCCAGCGCTTCGAACACAGCCAACGCTTCGGGCTCTAGCGCCAACGAAACGATCGCCAGCGACAGAGGGCCCGCCTCGCGCAGGCGCCGCACCTCGGCGGCTGGGTCTCCCCCGCACGACTCCTCACCGTCGGTAATGAGGATCACCTGACGCGCCCCACCAGCCTTCGAGAGGTCCTCGGCGACCGCCGCCAGCGAGGCCGCTATTGGCGTGCCCGATAGCAACTTGGGTTCGATGGCGCGCACGGCGGACAGCGCCTTGGCCCGGTCGATATCGCCTAGCGGAACGTCCAAGCGGGTGTCGCACGAGGTGGGTGAGATGTGCCCGAAGGCGCGCAGCGCGAACGGGGTGCCGTCGGGCAGCACCTCGCCTACCAGCGTTTCGAGCGCGCGCTTGGCCGCGGTTATGCGCTGCTCCCCGCTCGGCAGCACCTGACCCATGGAGCCGGAGGCGTCGAAAATGACCTCCACGCTGGGCCGCGCGGCGCCCTGCGCCAGAACCACGTTCAGGAGCCCTGGCCCAGGCGGAGCAACGGTGCCCACCGCGACTTCGACCTCGTACCCCTTCGGGCGCCGCAGCATGCAGCTGGCCCGCGCGAAGCCGGCGTCGAAATCGCCTACACCGTCGGCCATGTCGTAGTAGCCGCCGTTCACGGCGGCGTAGTCCTGCATCATGTCCTGCGCGTAGTCGGAGCCGCCCGAGCTGATCTCGAACGTGAACACGCGCGGGCGCACTTCCTCCATGGCGCGCCACAAGTCGGGCGTAAGGTTGTCGCCGTCGCTCTCGGCGTCGGTTATGAGCAGCACCGCCTTCGTTCCCTCCCGGTCGGCTAGTGCCCGTACGGCGGTCAGCAGCGCGATCTCCGTGTTGCTGGAGTCACCTGAGCGGTCGTACTCCTGGATGGACTGCTGAACGCGCAGCGGGTCCGAGGACCAGATGGGCAGCAGCCAGTCCGGTGTGGGGTTGTTGTAAGCCAGCAACTGCACCGCCTCGCGCTCACCGTCCACAACGCGCGCGAACTCCGCCAGCGAGCTGTAAGTGATGGGGATGTACGGGCCCACAGAACCGCTGGTGTCCCAGGAGAAGACCACGGTGCGTTTAGGTTCGGACAGCCCCAGGTAGTAATCGCCAGGCTCGGCGAAGAACGTGACCACGTCGTCGTCGCCGTCCTGCTGCACCTCGTACGTAACGCGGCGACCGGTGGCGTCAGTGAGCTCGTAAAGGTACGCGATGGTGGGGTCGCCTGACAGCCTTAGCTGTACGTGGTTCTGCACCTGCCCAACGGTGACCTTGAACCAGGCCTCTTTCTCTCCGATCGACACCGTGCCGTCCACGGGTACGCCCGGTTCGAGCGTCCAGGCGTCCTCGCGCTTGTGGTTACCCCAGCTCCTGACGACCTGAGTACCACCGCCGGCGTCAACGAGCAGCTCGTACGCAGCGGCCTGGGTCATGTTGCCCCACTCGCCCAGCACACTGAGGTAACCGTTAGTGCCGACGTCGGCCTCGAAGACGCTCAGTTGCTGCGGCGGGAGCATGGAGTCAGCGGCTCCCTTCGGAGCAGTGAAGCGCAGGTACCGCGCCCAGACTGGCTCCCCGAACTCGAGTCGGGCGGCGCCAGATGCGTCGCGCTCCAACTCCCACTCCGCGATAGGCTCCCACGGCCCGGCCGCGCCGCCCAGGCTGGCTTCCACCAGCACGTTGCCCGCACGCTCGTCTAAGGCGGTTAGGCCGCGCTCGGATTCCTGCCACCACAGCTCGGATACGAGGGCTGCTCTGGCGTGCTGGAAGCCGATCACGAAGGTCAGTCCCCCAGAGGCGCGGACGTCCACCTGCGAAGTGCGCGGGTCCGAACTCAGGATGTCGCTCCCGAACCTGGGGCTCGTCCACACGACGTGCCCGCCTAGCATGGGGTCGGCCAGGTTGAGCCCTGAGAAAAGGTCCGCTTCCTGCGCGTAAAGCTTCCATTCACCCACGTAGCCCCTGGGTTGCCCGGCGATGTTGTCCACGGCCACCAGGCGTACGTAGCGCGCCAGCACGGGGGCGTCGAACTCGAACACCTGCTCAATGTGGGCGGCCTGCAGTTCGCCTTCGAACACGGGCGCGAATCTAGCGCCGTCCAGAGAGGTCTCGATCCGGAAACGCCGCAACTGATCGTTACGGCTCACGCCGGCCTGTGGGTGTAGCGAGGTCGCCACCAGCGTCACGGGCGCGTCGCCGGCCAGGACGAAGGTCGGAGAGTGGTTCGGATCGGCGTAACCGCCGTAACTGACGGTGGTGCGACCATCGATGAGCGTGCGGTCACGGTTCAGGAAGCCCGAATCGCCGTGAACAGCGGCGCCGAAGCCAGACCAGAGCACGTCGGGCCGCCCGAGCAGGCTAGCCGGCAACGAGTGGTACGGGAACGGCTCCACCGGCTCACCACTGCAGGCCAAGTAGAAGTCGCTTTGGAACGCTGCCCTGCCCGCGCCACTACTTACGACGACTTCCATGTAGAGAGGGTCGTCGCGCATGTCGGCGGGCATCTCAAGCACCACCGGCACCTGCACGGACTCGCCCGGTTGCAACCGAACCGACTCCGGAACCTCCACCGCTACGCGGGCGTCATTCACCGCGACGGCTATGGTCACGTCCTGCGCTTCACCAGAGTTGTTAGTTACGCTGGCGTCTGCCAATACTCGCTGGCCCTCGTGCGAGAACGCCGCCAGCTCGTGAGCTGGCACCAAGACCGAAAGATCGAGGGCGCCCTCCCCTCTGGGAGGTAGCAGGTGCTCTGCGTCCGGGGGCCTGGAGAAACTCACGTCCAGCAGGTAGCGCCCCGAGCCCTGTAACTCGAGGTAGTTCGCCTGGCCGGGCGTCAGCGTGACCGGGTAGGAGCCATCCTCGGCTGCCCGCAGGTTGGTGACGCCGCTGTCCAGCCGCAGACGTGGCGTGACCCTGCCTTCGGTCTCTAGCAGCAGGGTGGCTTGGGCCTCCTCGTCGAAGGCGGGGAACACGTAGAAGTCTGCGTCGCCGATTTCACCGACCACGCCCTCCCATCTGAGTTCCGCAGGCATGCGCGAGGCGGTAGCCACGCTGTCGTTCGGCTCTAAATCGACCGGCAGGTCGAGAACGCTACGGAGCGTGAGCCGCAGCTGGTAGTAGCCCGCCGGGACTTCGTCCAGGCCACGGCCGTGCACGTACAGACTATGATCGCCCGCCAGTAGCCAACGCTCCATCACGACGGCGGCGCCCTCCTCGCCAGCCACGGTCCTGAAGCGACCCTCCCCGTTCAGGTCGAACGAGAGGCTGGCGGTTCCCTCGGGCGGCACGAGTTCGAGTCGCACCAGTTGGTCAGCTGCGAGGTAGAAGCGGTAGTGGTCTTCGTCGTTAGGGGTGGAGAGGCGCCCAACATGCACCGCGCCGGGGCGGAGCCTGTGAGCGCGGCTGTTGTCGTTGTTGGGTTCGTACTCGAGGTAGCCGGGTGGTGGCGTCACGGGCTCCGGCGTCTCGACAACCAAGGGGCCGGTAGCAGCGTCCTCCGCGGACGGCTCGACCGGTGCCGCCGGAGCAGAGCTCAGTGGCTGGTTCTCGCCGGGCATACCCTCGGCGTTGTCCGCGCTGGGCGCAGGCCCGAGCGGTATGGCGCGCACGGCGTACTCACCCTCGCCCTCCACGGCGAAGTACTGGGCACCTGGCAAGAGGAGAAGGTCGTCTAGGCGTATGCGGCCGGCGCCACGCTCCCGGGCTATGAGCGTGCCGCCGCCGGAGTAAACGCTGAGCTGCGTCACGCCCTGCCCGACCGCCTGCACCCGGTAAAGCTGCGCCTCGTTCGTTACTTGGAAGCGGAAGTAGTCGACGTCCTGAACGCCTAGTACGCCCCTCGCTTCCGCCGATTCCGCCAGCTCGGTGGCGTGACTAAAGATGTCGTTAGGTTCCTGCTCGTTGTGGTTGGTGGGTTGTGGTGGGGCGGGGCGCCAGGTCAGCTGGTAGTCGGCGGCCTCCCGAGCGTAATCGATGCTGAGCGTGTACGCGCCCTCCAGCAAGTGAAGGCCCCCGACTACGCCGCTGTCCAGCCGCCGTGTGAACAGCTCTATGCCCGCCGAGTCGAAGAGCCGCACGTCCACCGGGCCGCTCGCCTCCACGCTCAGGTCCCACGCTTGCGCTGCTTGGGCGGCGCTCACCGGCGTGCGGAACCAGTCCTTGTCGCTCGCCCTGCCGGCCATGCTGGAGTCAAGCGGGAACTGGGTGGCGTTCTCGACCACGTTGTTGGGTTCTACTTCCTGTCCGTCGCCAAGTCGCCCCTGCTTCCTGAGCGTGAGGCGAGCTGCGGAGCTGTCACCAATAACGCGCACCACGTACGCGCCCGGCTCCAGCCCGTAACCGTCCATGCGCGCCGGCGTACCCGCGGCAACCTGCGGTGTACCGACCGGTCCATCTGGACCCATTAGTTCCAACCGAAGCGACGTTCCTAGCGCGCCTTCCAGCTCAAGTCCCCATGCGAAGCCAGCGTCTTCGTCTATGACCTGGAACGGTTGCTCCAAGGTTCCGCTTACGGGACCTTGTGCGCGGAACTCCCCACGCATGTCGTTGCCGTTCAGGCGGCTCGCACGGTAGTCGAGGCCCACCGGCGTCATGTTCACCACGTACTCTCCCACCCCGCCCGACACCGAGATGCCGATCAGGTACTTGCCGGGCTGGATGAGGAAGGGCTGCGAGGCACTCACAGCACCGTTCGGCGAGGCGAACGTGAAGAGCTCGTTGGCAGCCGCAACGTCCACCCCGTTGTCGGCGAACTCGATTTGGTAGAGCGAGAAGCGGTTCACCTGGCCCGGCACGCCTTCGATACGGGCGGTCCACTCATGACCAGCCACGAGGTCATCGACGTCCCACCAGAAGGCGTCCTGGTCGCCGCTGCCGATCTGGCCGGTTAGGCAGATGGTGCCTAGGCGCGCGTTAGGGGCGTTACGGACACCGTCCGGACCTGCGCCGGTGAGGAGCGTGGCCTGGGCGGGCGTATCGTTGGGCTCCACCTCGTACGTGCACTGCTGGGCGGCTCCGAACATGATCATGGACAAGCCGATTGCCAGGGCGAGGCCCCGGACGTGCACGATGGCGCGGCGGCGCGTGGCCGGGCGGCGGAACGAGCTGAGCATAGTGAGCCCTCCAAGCGGTCGTGCCGGCCGTGCGCGCGGGATGGTGGTGCGTGCAGGCGGGGGTAGCCGACACAGAGTTACGTGTCGGCCTCGCGTGACCGTATCGGTCGCCAGTATGGCGCCTCACCACACTATTCGTCTATGAACTGGTTCGTGGTGACCGCGCCAGCGCCCGTTTGTTAAGCCAGCCTTCGGACGGGTATCCCGCCGGCCGTTCGAACCGGCCCAGGCTACTTGCGCTGCCGCAGTGCGAGCACGAAGCCCACCACGCCGCCGACGTACATGAACGCGGCCACTCCCAACATGGTCCACAGCGCGGGTGAGGGCTCGAATATCAGCGCGGTGAGGGTGAACAGCACGCCCATGAGGAGTAGGAACGCGGCCACCAGGACGCGTCCGTTGTTGAGCGTGAGACGCTTATCTGCCATGAGCAAGTCTACGGCCTGAGCCGGCCGGCAGCAACGCGGCGGGAGCGGTGCGAAGACTCGTGGCGCCCGAGGCGCATTAGCACTACTATTCCGTATGGCGTCCTGTTGCCGCGCACAGCCTTGCGAGGAGATCTTCAGTTGGCGCGTGGCCGAATGGGACCTGAGGTCCTACCGGCGGCGTGGCCTGGAGAAACTCGAGCGCGAACTGCTGGCCAGTTTGCCTCAAGAAGCGTACGAAGGCAGCCGCGTGCTGGAGATAGGCGGCGGCATCGGGGCGCTGCAGGCTGAGCTGCTGCGCAGGGGCGCTCGATCAGGAGAGGTCATCGAACTGGTCGCTGCCTACAGAAGGTACGCCGCTGAGCTAGCTCGCGACCTCGAGGTCGAGGACCGCACCGCGTTCCGGGTGCACGACCTGCTCGCCGAGCCCGGCAGCGTGGAGCACGCAGACGTGGTGATCATGAACAAGGTCATCTGCTGTTCACCGGAGGGCATCGAGCTCGTGTCGGTGGCGTCCACGCTTGCGCGCAAGGCTCTGGTGCTCAGCTTCCCTCGCTCCACGTGGCCGCTGCGGATTGCGGTACGGCTGCAGCACCTGTTGTTCCGGCTCCTGGGCCGCAAGTACAGGTTCTACGTGCACCCCTTCGAGGCCGTCGCGGCCGCCGCCACGGCGGGCGGACTACTGCGGTCCGACTCCGGGCATGGCGCAGTGTGGGAGCACGCGACCTTCGTGCGTCCTGATTAAGGCCGTCACGAAATGGTGCTGGTTAGTAGCTCTTTGGCGAGGCTGTCGAGCAGCTGTTCGGTGCCATGGCGCCGCATCTCTATCCCGTCGGCGCCCTCGAAGAACGTCGCCTGCTCCACGAGCGTTAGGCGTGTACCGTCCGGAACGGCTTCGAACGTGATGGTCTGGAGCGAGGCAGAGAACGGCACGCCCACGTTGGACATGGAGTAGGCGCTGACGATGCGCTTGCCCGGAACTATGTCGAGGAAGAACGTGTTGTTGCGGATCTCCTCGCTCTGGAACTCCGGGGTGTTCACGCGGAACGCGCTGGTCTCGCTGCCGTTCACGCGGAAGTCAAGCTTGTGGCTATCGACGATGAACCCCTCGCCCTCCACGAACCAGCGGCGCCTGCGGAGGGGGTCGGAGAACGCGCGGAACACTACCTCGGGACTGTTCTTGAACTCCCGCGTGAGCGTGAAGCTGCCTTGCTCCGGTTCCTGCATGTTCGTCTCCCTTCTGGTTCGTTCCCAGTCGAGGGGAACTTCCGCCCACGAAACCCGCCTGACCGCGCCGGGGCACCGCCGCCCCGCCGACCCTCGCCGCCCGGCACGGTAAAATCAGTGAGGTCTCAGCGGAACTGTCCGCTCCCCGCCACAACCTCGGGGGACGCTAGCCACGCCACAAAAGGGCGCACCACGACCTCGTGGTGACTTTACGCGGCGAAGCCGTGAACCAGATATGACAGGAGCACCCTCATGGACGAATTCGAAGTGCTGACCTCCCGCAACCGCCTGAAGGGGGTGCGGGGCTCCAGCAGGCTCATCCTCATCGGTATCGTGGCGCTCATCGCCGTGATCATCGCTTTCAACGGCTTCTTCACCGTGGACCAGGGTTACCGCGGCGTTCACCTGCGCCTGGGGGCGGTCGTTGGCATCGCCCAGCCGGGCCTCGGCTTCAAGATCCCGTTCATCGACCGTGTGGTCATGATCCGCACCCAAACGAACTCGAAGGTCTACGAACGCATGGAAGCGTACTCCCGCGACCAGCAGCTGGCCGAACTGCGCATGTCGGTCACGTACCGCCTGGCCCCGGAGGCCGTCGACGACATTTACGCCACGTTCGGCAGCGAGGACGGCATGGTCAACAGGCTCATCGACCGGCGCGTTAACGAGCTGGCGCGAACGGTGTTCGGTCAGTTCAACGCCGTGGAAGCCATCCAGCAGCGCAGCTCCCTGAACCAGCAGATCTTCGACGAGGTGCTGCGCGCCATCGACACCCCAAGCGTGATCATCGAGTCCGTGCAAGTGGAGGACGTGGCGTTCAGCGTGGCTTACGAGCAGTCGGTGGAGGCGCGCATGATGGCCGAGGTCGAGGTGCAGCGCCGTAGCCAGGAACTCGAGCAGCAGCGCATCCAGGCGCAGATCGTTGTCACTCAGGCGCAAGGCGCCGCAGACGCCCGCGTGGCGGAGGCAAAGGCGCAGGCCGAAGCGACCCGGCTGGCCGGTGACGCGGAGGCCAGCGCCATCCGCGCGCGCGGCGAAGCGCTGCGCGACAACCCCGACCTGATCGCGCTGGTAACGGCCGAGAACTGGAACGGCATCCTGCCCACCACCATGCTGCCGGGTGGCACCGTGCCCTTCATCTCGGTCGGCCCTTAACCGGCCGGGCGCCTGACCACTCCGTAGCGCACCTGCACGAACACGCCGCCGTAGGCGTGGGAGTCGAGTAGTTCTAGTCGCGGGTACGCCAGTTGGCGCGGGAACAATGGGGCTCCCGCGCCGAGCGCTACTGGCGCGTAGGTGACGTTAAGCTCGTCCAGCAAGCCTGCATCGTAGAAACGGCCCGCCAACTCACCTCCGCCCACAATCCAAACGTTCTTGCCGCCCGCGGACCGCAGCATCTCCGCGTGGACCGGGGCAACCTCGCCAGCAACGAACCGAACATCCGCTCCAGGCACTTGCGGCTGCTGGCGATTACTGAAGACCCAGGTTGGTTGCTGGTACGGCCACGGCTTCGGCTCACCTCCCGGCGGCATGACCTCGTGCTGGAGGAGCCAGCGGTACGTGTTCGCACCCATGACGACGGCGCCGACACCAGCGATGAAGTCGGCGTAATCGCCGCCCGGCACGTTGCCGAACTGCAGGAGCCAGTCCAGCGAGTGGTCGGGACCAGCGATGAAACCATCAAGCGACGATGCCGTGTAGTAAATGGTCCGCTGTTCAGCCATCTCTAGTCAGCCCTCCGAACCCACCGCATCATCTCGCCCCACGAGGGTTCCTTACCGGTAATCAGCACAGCGAGGGAGAACACCTTGCCGGCAGCCCAGCGGGCGGCGAAACAGCTCAAGACGAGTATGGCTAGCGCAACGAATGCCAGCAGTGGACCAGCGTCCCCCAGGATGATGCGTACAGACATGGCGCTGGAGCTGGTAAGGGGGAAGTAGCTGAGGAACGCGAAAGCCGGGTTGCCAGGGTCGCCGATCAAGCCGAGCCACCCTAGGGCGATGAAAACGCCCGGCAGCATGATGATGCCGCTGCGTTGGCTGGTGGCGGGGTCGTCGATGCTGGCTGCTACGGCCGCGAACACGTACAGGTACATGACCGCCCCAGCGATTATGAGCCCGAGCATCACCAGCACGACGAACGGGTTAACGCTGATCTCCGGCAGTGGTGGCAATGGTCCCCTTGCCATGAGCGCTGACGCAACGACCGACAAGACGATTCCGATGCCGAGCGTGGCCAAGTTGACTATCACGTAGGCGATGGTGCCGAGTACCTTGCCGTCGATCCACGCCCGCGGCGGCACCGCGCTGACCACCAACTCCGTTACACGCTGGGTCTTCTCCCCCGTAATGGCCGTGAACAGTAATCCAGTGCCTGTGAAGATGGCGAAGATCATGAGGCCGAGGAAGATAGAAACGAGCGTCGCGCCTCCCACACTGCGCTCCTCGGCCAACAGGTTGACCTGCATGCTTATGGGCTGTGTCAGTTCGGCCAGTTGCTCGGCGGAAACACCCACGGCTTCGAGTCGGGCCGGTAGGAACGCCTGCGACAGGTACGCCTGAAGCTGATCGTTCCAGCCGCTGGCGCGCTGCACCGTCAGTTCGGTGGACCCATCAGCGGCGAACAAGAGCACACCATCCACGGAGCCGTCTTGCAACGCCGCCATGGCGGCCGCTTCGGATAAGGGTTCGAAAGAGAAGCTGTCGTTCGGCGCTATAGTTTCGTGCCAGCCGACCACCGCGATCTCACGCTGCGTGTCTCCGCTGATTAGTCCGATGATGAACGGGACGCCTACGCCAAGCGCGATGATCACCACGACGGTGGTGATGAGCTCCCTGAGTTTGAGGAACCGCTTGAACTCCCACACGAACACGCGCCAGACCGCTTGGCGGTAGTTCATGCTTGCGCCCCCACGGCTGCCAGGTAGATCTCGCGCAACGTCGGCGTTTCAGTGTGCACGTTACTGATGGAGGCTAGCGTGGACACGCTGCCCAGTACTTCGCTTAGGGAAGCGTCGGCTTCCAGCGCCAGCCTAGCGGTGTCGGCGGTGCTCGATACGACCTGCTGCACCCCTCGCACATGCTGTAGCTGCGCCGGGTCGAATCGTTCGGCGAAACCGAGGTTTAGGCGCTGGCCCACGGAAGTGCTGCGCCTGATCTGGTCCAGGCTGCCAGACAAAACCGCCTGGCCGTTATGCATCAGGAGGATCCTGTCGGCTAGCGTCTCCACTAAGTCCATGTGGTGCGCGCTCAGGATGACTGTTATGCCGGAGGCGCTTAGCTCCCGGATCATGTTGACGGTCAGGTCCTGGTTCACTGGGTCGAAGCCTGAGAATGGCTCGTCTAGAATCGCGAGGCGCGGCCCGTGCAGCACGGCTGTTATCAGTTGTACCTTCTGCTGGTTGCCTTTGGAGAGGCCACTCAGCTTCTCCTTGGCGCGCTCAGCCAGCGAGAAGCGCTCGAGCCACTCCATAGCCTTCGGCCGGGCGTCTGACGGCTTCAAGCCTCTCAGCGACGCGAAGTACAGCAGGTTCTCGATTATCGACTTGTCGGCGTAGAGGCCGCGATCCTCTGGGAGGTAACCGAGTTCCTGGTGCGGAACCCGTTCCGTCTTGCTGTCTTGGCGGTGTAGGGCGTACCAGATGCTGCCCGTATCGGGTTGAAGGACACCGCAAAGCATGCGAACCATGGTCGACTTGCCTGCCCCGTTGGGTCCGAGCAGCGCGAAGATCTGACCGCGCTCCACGTCGAAGCTCAGGTCGTTGACCGCGTGCACGCTCGAGAAGCGCTTGTTGACACCGACAACAGAGAGGATGGGGTTAGGAGTCACTCCGGAGTGTAGCGTCAAGCAGGTCAGCGCCAGGTAAGCCAGCCCTAAGCGCGCTGTTTAGGGTGCGCGGACCACCCATAACTCTCATGTTTAGGGTGTAGTTTAGCTGCGAAGCTTTTACGACCGAACGGAGGTTCACATGAAGCGCTTGCCACTACTTCTGATTGCCGCCCTCACGCTTCTGCTCGCTGCCTGCAGCCAGCCGACCGCCTCGCCAGAACTCGAAGGGGAATGGGCCGGTAACGTTGGGGTGCTACCCGTCTCGTTCGAGGTGCAACCGGGCGGGTACGTTTACGCGAACTCGTTCCGCATCGAACACGATGGCGAAACGCTTACCGTTGACGTCAGCAGCCAGGCCGACGGCACCAGCATCGTCATCTCGGTGGTAGCTGTGCATAGTAACGGCGACAGCATGACGTTCACGCTGAACGGCGAGGTTAACGGCAACACGCTCTCGGGCGATTACCAACTAACCGTGGTCGTCAATGGTGAGTCGTCGACCGCTAGCGGCACGTTCAGCCTTAATCGCGTAACGGGGACCTGAGCAGCGCGATTCATTCTTAGCATCACTGCCGGGGCCGGGCGAAGACCAGCGTCCAGTACTGGCCGGCCCTGGCAGCACCTATTTCCGTGTACGACCCGCTCATAATGCTGTTGCAGTGCGGCTCGCTAGCGAGCCAGCCGGTAACGACCGCCGCCTCGCTGTTGTAGTTCCAGGCGGCGTTCTCGCCCGTGGCGGCCGCCCGATACCCGGTGCGAGCGATCCGTTGGGCCGGGGTGCTGCCATCGGAACCCGTGTGTTTTAGCTCATTCATTGCCATCATGTCATCGCTGTGAACCTGGGCGGCCTCTATGAGCTGGCTGCTGAGGCTCACGCGCGCCACCGGCGGCCTAGTCGAGCTGCCACACGTTCTGCCGGATGTTCTGGCCGCGTTCACGTGCTGCAGAATCTCCTCCGCCAAGCCCCACTGCTGCTGACTTAGGCCACCGGCGCACGCTGCCAGCGCCAGTACCAGGAACAGCGAAACGCTGACCACCGTCCTCACTACGAGTCCACGCATGTCGCGAGGATAGAGGCAACGCCTGGTGAGCGGTGTGAGAACGGCGCCACCCTCTCGGCGTAGATGAAGGAGCCCGGCGGACTAGTTCGGGTGCCGCCGGGCTGCCAGGTCATGGACCTACTGGAGGGAGGTCCGGGTGAGGGGTTCGAGTCAGGGTGCCAGGTACTGGCCTAAGCGAGAGCCGGCCGTGGCCTGTTGCGCTGCGAGGTTGACCGAGAGCAGCACGAACCTGACGTCGGCCCGTGGGGCGCTGCGGGCGACCGCGTCAAAGGTGGTGTAACTAGTGACGGCGAGCCGTCCGCCTGCGCCTCCGTCGAACTGCGTGACGTACTGCAAACCTCCGCGGGAAGCGGACGCAACCGAGAGGGCTGCAGCGGCGATCAGGAGAACGGTGAGTGCGAAGTTGCGAACGGCTGATGGCGTGGCGAACTTGGTCATCTCTTCTCCTTCTGGGCGGCGTGCCTGCCCGAACCGGGCGCCGCTGGGAAGAGGTTACGGAGTGCACCGTGATTCGTGAGTTATCGCGCCGTTAGTCGAGCGTTGCGCCCCGATCACGCATGGCGGCCGTGGCGTCGAGCCAGCCTTGCGCCTCTAAAGGGTTGCGCAGGCGCACTATCGTGGGGCTCGCCGCGGCCGCTTCCAGCTCGCGAACCCGCTCCCCCGTCAGTCGATGCGTTTGCCACGCCCACCTGATGATGCCCTCCCTGTCTGTGAACGAACGCCACAGGTTGCGCTCGCGGTTGCCGTTCCAAAGCTCCTCGCGCGTGGCCCAGCGTCTGATGGTGCGCTTGATGACGCGCCACATGATGAGACTGCGCGGGTAGTCGAGCCACACGAGCAACTGGGCATTGGCTGCTAGCAGCGGTCTGACCTGGTGGTACTGCCATTCGGTCACCCACTCTGTTTGCTGCGTCAGCGTGGTCACGTCGGCCACGAACTCCGGTCTTGGGGTCCAACCTGGGCCGTGGAACAGCGAGTCGATCTCGGTGTACGGCAGGTGCAACGCGCGGGCTAGCGCCCGGGCGAACGTGGTCTTGCCCGACCCGGAGGTGCCAGCTATCAAGATGCGCTTCGGTTCCTGCGGTAGTGGATCCGTGTGGGTAAGCACGCCCGTCAGAGGAACCAGAAGGCCAGGGCCGCCACCACGGTCGGTCCAAGAGCCGCCGCCAGCAACCAGAGCGGGCTGATCGCTTCGTGATCGAAGTACTTCCTCAGGATGGAAGCCCCGGCCGGGTTAGGCGCGTTGGCGATGATGGTGAGTCCACCCCCGGTCACCGCGCCCGCCACCAGCGCGTACTTGAACTCGTCGCTCAGCCCCTGCACCAGCGAGCCGAGGTACGTGAGGGCCGCATTGTCAGTAACGGCCGTCAGCGCCGTGGCGCCCAGGAACACCTGGTCGGCGGTCATGCCCGAGAGGAGCGGCTGCAACCACCACGACTGCATGCCGCCGAGAGTAACGAGCCCTGCGAGGAAGAACGCCACCAGAAGCCCTTCGCGCAGGATGAGGCGGTCCTGATGCCGCTCGTAAGCGTTGGCGATGCCTAGGAACAGCAGGAAGATGCCCATGAACATGGCGGGGTGATGAGCGAATACCACGACACCTAACAGGAAGCCGATGTGCGCCAGTACGAGGGGCAGCGGTACGGGGTTGCTCAAGGGGCCGGTCGCGGGTGCCAGGCGCCTGAGTTCCTTGCGGAAGAGCAACGTGGCGCCAAAAGCGTTAACGACCACCGCCAGGGCGGCCTTCCACCCGAAATTGCTGAGCATGAACGGCAGGTCCCAACCCCACGTGCCCGCCACCATGAGCACGGGCGGTGCAGCGTAGTTGGTCAGGGTGCCGCCTATCGAAACGTTCACGAACAGCACGCCCAGGCTGGCGTACTTGAGCCGGTTCGATACCTGCCTCCCGAAGAGGCTGTTGGCCAGCACCAGCGCGGCGAGCGTCATGGCCGCCGGTTCCGTGATGAACGAGCCGAGCAGCGGCACTACGGCCATCACGACCAGGTAGAGACCCATGCTGCCGGGTAACGGCAACGCCCGCGAGAGGAGCCTCACGACCGCCATTGCCGTCTGGATTATCGGCCTGGTGCCCGCAATGACCATGATGGCGAACACGAACATCGGCTCGGTGAAGTTGCGGGTGTCCACGTACTGAGTGGCGGCCGCCGCGCCATCGGTGACGGCCATGGTGAGCACCAGGATCATGGCCCAGAAACCGAAGACCACCTCCACCTCACTGAGGAGGTGCCACACCCCGCCATGGCGCAGGAAGCGCGTCTCTAGCCTGGCCAGCGCACCGGCGGAGAAGGTGTGCAGGATGGCGACGGCGAAGAGGATGGCGCCGACTACCTCTATGGTTGTCGGGGTCATGCGCGGGAATCCTGGTTCACTGTTAGCACTCTAGTTCCAAAGATTACCGCAGCCACATAGGGCGCAGTTGAAGTTCGCCGCGTTCAGGCGCCCTGACCTCTCCCCTTAAGGCGCCAACCCTCCAGCACGCCAGCCGCCACCTCGGCGTCATCCACGGTTATCACCAGCTCGCGGTCGCCGTGCACCACGCGTAGCGCGTGCCCGTTGCGGGTGATGATGCCTATGCGCCCGGGCATCATGCGCACTCCGTAACCACCGAAATCGCCCGGGCTCGTCTCGATGACACTTATGTCCGTGATGTCGCGTAGGCGCACGGCGCCGCGGGGGAAGCCGACGGAGCTGCGCCACCTCACGCCGCGCGAGTCCACCACCACGTCGAAGCTGCTCAGCCCCGCCATCAGCAGGATCATCATCAGGACTATCAACCACATCCACCAGATGTTAGAGGCGATCGTTGCGGCCACCACCAGTACGGTGGCGGCGGCCATGGTGATCACGAACGTTTGGCCCATGCGCGCCTTGCCGAACCACGAAACTCGGTAGTTCGGGGCGATCTCTACAGGCACCACGGGGCTCGGTTCCGGGCGAGGCAACGACCGTGGCAGTAAGAACATGACCAACATGGCCACGGCTACGCCCACGCCGAGCATGATGAGCCCCATCTGCCAAGTCAGCCGCACCTCGGCGGGGTCCGCCACTCCGACATGAGCCACGGTCAGCACCACGAACATGGTGGCGAGCACCGCGCAGAGTCCAGAGATCATGGCGGAGAGCGCGCGAGCGAACTCACCTTTCCACCAGTTAGCGAAGCCAAAGGTCACTAGCAGAGCCACGGGCAGGAAGACCACTACGGCGCCCTGGAAAAGAAGCGCGACCCAGGTTCGCATGAACTCGTCGGGCTGGCCCCCAACACCGAAGTGCGTGGCCATGGTGTCCGGTAGCCTGCCGGCGGTGAGGAGAAGCGTCAGCAGGTAAGCCAGCGTGGCGAGAGCGGTCACGGAGACCGTGACCAGGAGGTGCCTGCTGCGGAGGCGCTCTTCGGCCTGGCGGCGCGCTTTGTCTGGGGCGGGGGTCTTGTGGGTCATCGGTCGGCTCCTTCGTCGAGTGCTTCATGTAGCTCTTCTAGGCTCACGCCGCTCTGGCGCGCTACTTCGAGTAGTTGTTCAACGGCTTTCGAAACTTTGGAGTTGGCCACCCTTCGGGCTACCACGGTGGCTCCCCTACCGCGGCGGAGCTCGATATCGCCGGCATCTCTGAGCTCGCCGTAGGCGCGCAGCACGGTGTGCATGTTCACGTCGAGCGACTGCGCTAACTCCCGCGCGGCCGGTAATCGGTCGCCTGGCCGTATCTCGCCGCGGGCCACGCCCTGACGCACCGCGCGCACGATCTGCGCGTACAGTGGCTCCGCTGAAGCTGTGTCGATCCGGATGAGCATGCATCAAGTATATAGTTCTAATTGTTCTAGCACAAGTGCATGTGTCGCCTTGCGCTCAACCACCCCTCGCTCGCCGTGCCGCACCCGCCACCAGCGCACGTAGTACGTTTGCTTCATACCTGCGCCGGGGATCAAGCTGCCGGGCGCCGGCCCGAAACGCGCATCAGCCTTATGCTTCGAGGTGAACATGGCCAGACCGATAACTCTCCTAATAATGGTGCTACTGCTTGGCGGCTGCTTCCGCGGTCCCGACACAGCCCAAGCTTCTTCCCAGGCAGCCGCGGCCGCGAGTTCAGTAACCGCCTCGCAGGCGCCGCGATCCACCACCGCGCCCCCGAGTCCGTCCGACCGGCAGGTCAACCTGGCCACCTGCGGCGCGCCAGCCACCCCCATCCACCAGGTCCAGGGCACGGGAAACCGCTCTCCACTGATCGGCGAAACGCTCACGATCGAAGGCGTAGTCGTAGGCGACTTCCAGAACGGCGACGGCGACCGCTTCGGCAC
>Ga0172382_10002195_pt1 | contig 33204 bp, 37 predicted proteins | sample Leawel138RmetaG_FD_122245 | JGI IMG/M metagenome (GOLD analysis project Ga0172382, IMG submission 122245) | Leachate microbial communities from a municipal landfill in Southern Ontario, Canada - Leachate well 138R metaG | ecosystem: Engineered > Solid waste > Landfill > Unclassified | place...
ACACCACCATCGGCTCACCGGTCTCGGGGTCGGTGACCTTGGAGACTGTATCAGGATTGACCTTCGAATCCAGTGAGGCTACGATGGAATCAACGCTCCGGGCGGGGGTGCTGGATATTCCGGTTTCGGAATTGAGGGTATCTAACATACCCCGGAGCGTTTTCTCTCCATGTGCCTCCAGTGTGTAGACACGGTGTCCGTGCTCAATGGTTTCCTTGACCATGATGGTCGCGTAGCGTGCGTCAGAACCAATCATCACGGGCACGGCAAACCGCTTTATTCTGACCTTGGGGTCGTCGTTCTGTGTATCCGGCCCTTCATAAACCTGCACGGCGTGCCGCCACAGCGCCTCAATGTTCGCAGCAATAGCATAGTGCTGCTCACGGGTGAAGCCATTGGCGATGCTTTTATCTACAGCAGCATTGCTGATGAGCTTTTTCGCCTGAGTGCTGTTGATCTGCGCGTTGATACCCGTCTCAAGGTTACGCAAGTCACGCTTTGCAAGCGCAGCAATGGATAACTCTGCTTCCTTCTTGCTTGCAACTTGGCGACTTATCGTCAGGTCAGCAATAGCCTCCCAATCCCCAAACCACCGCTTGAAGTTGGGCGTGCGCACCTGCACCCACTGGTGATAGTTCAGCCTGGTCTTGCCGGCGGCCTTCGCTCGCTCGAAGCCCTCCCGCCCGCCGTAGGCCGCTTCCGTCTCCCGGAACTGGCGCGCCGCTGCGGCAATCTCCGCCTCGCTCGCCGCGCCCTGCGCCGAACGGTCCGGCGCCTCCGGAAGGCTCACCATCGCCGCAGGGGCAGGGGCAGGCTGCCCGGTACGCGCATCCACCCAGTCCAGAAACGGCGCCCGGCGGGCCGCGAGGTTGCCGGCCGGAATCCCCGCCGCATCGTACAGCAGGCGCTCGACCTGCGGCACGCTGGTGACGAACTTGTAGTTCGGCGCCGCCTCGATATCGGCAACACTCTGCCCGGTGAGTGCGGACACGATGGCCGTGCGTGCATCGGCATTTTTCGGTCCGCCAAGCCCGTCCGGCGATCCGTTGTTGTCGGTACGATCCAGCAGGATGCTCATGGCGCGATCGAGCCGAGTGCCGTCCTGCGGTGACGCCTGCGCCATCTCCGGCGTGATCTCGCCGAAGTCGATGGAGCCGTCCGGGGCAGCGATGCGCTCGTCAGCGGCCGGCTGTGCTGCGGTTTCTTGATCAGCACCACCAACAGCCGTCGAATCATCAGCATTGGCGCGGCTTTCGTTCTTGACCGGCATTTGATCGCCGCGCAAGAGTTCATACGTCTGGCGCAGCGCATCCGGCGAGAATCGCTCATCGACGCTCGCCTCTGCCGCATCCAGTTCCTGCAGCCGGGCCTGCGCCTCCGCTGGTGCCATGCGCTGGCGCTCTGGCAGGGCCGCCTGCGCAGTCTGGTCACCTGCCGCGATGTCCTGCATCCGCACGCGCTCACGCGCAATCCATTCGCGCTCCCTGCGCGCCGACTCTGCAGCAAAATCGTCCAATGCAAGACTTGCGGCAGCACGCCGGGCGGCCTCGATGCCGGCGCTCTCGCTTTGCGTTGCCGATGCATCCTCCGGCGCTACTACTGCCGCCCGCCCACCGCCCTGGCCTCCAGCAGGTTCAGCCGCTGCGCTGCCGGCGACAGCATTGGCTTGCGCCTGCGTATCAGCATTCGTCGCCTGCTGCCCGCCTTCCACTTTCGGCTCCGCAACAGTGCCAGCCATGTCTGCTTCCAGGGCGCTGCGGGACGCATCGGAGAGTTCGACCCCCAGCTCCCCCGCCACGCCATACAGATTCACACGAGCGCCATCGGTCAGCAGGGCGATGTTGCGCGCCTTGCTGGCGGTCGGCTTGAGGCCCATGGTCGGCAGGAAGCGGGCCGCGAACGTGTTCACCTCCTCTGCCTTCATCCCCTGCAGGCGCTGGCCAATCGCTTCGGCCGTTTGCTGCTTGACCGTGTCCACCGCCTCTCGCGTGACCTGTGCCTGGGCCACGCCAAGCGCTCCACGCTGTTCGCCGGCAGGCGCAACCGCCGTATCCGCCGCCAGCGTGCCCGCCTGCTCACTCTGCCCCTGCGGCTTGGCCACCACCTTGAACGCCTTGCCCTGCGGCTGCAGGGTGTGCGTATCATTTAAACCATTGTCGTCGATGAACGCCTGCGCCTTGGCTTGCGACAAAAAAACAGCGCCTTTCTCACTATTCACCCGCTCCAGCGCCTCGGGAGACTGCTGCGCTCCTTGCCCTGTTTCTGCCTGCAGCGCATCCGGCGAAGTCGTCTGGCCCGGGAGTTGCGACGCAGCGTCCAACTGGTTACGCGCGGTCGAGAGTTCGTCGCGCAACAGGTTCCACGCCCCATCGCTCAACCCCGACCGGGCAACCTGATCCAGATCGGGGCGACCCGCCAGCGCCTGGACCACATCATCGGCCTCTGCCCTGCGCAAAATGTCGCGCACCTGATCAGGCCCCTGCGCTGCCTCAAGCTGGTCGGCAATGCCGGAAGCCGGCTCGCTGGCGGTCGCACCCTGCTGCAGGACCTCGCCGACTTCCGGGGTTACCTCCTGCGCGACCTGCTGCGACTGGGCAGAAACGCCCGAATCCACGGCCATTGCAGCCGCTGCTGACATTGGCCCTGTCGCAGGGTCAAGCCCCATCTGCTCGGACGGCTTGATCTGCGGCAGATCAGCGGCAGGCGCCAGTCTGTCCACGCCCCACCGTTGCAATTGCTGTTCGTCGAGTATCGCCCCCGGGGTCTGCGAAATCCCCGCCCGCTCCAGCGCATCGGCGTCAAGCACCGGGGGAGGAACGGCCTGATCGAACGGGCTGGCAGCAGGCGATCCGTCGCCCCCCCGCGCTCCGGCGGCATCCTGCCCGTCCGCACCGTCTTGCCTCTGGCGACCGGCCGCATAGGCATTGGCCGCACCGAAGCCCCCGCCAAGCGGTGCGCTCGCCATGCCTTCCAGTGTCGCCTGGCCGGCCACGCCCTGCCAGGTCGGCACATCAAACCCTTCGCGCTGCCCGGCCACGTTGGCGGCGTACCGTTCATGGCCGCCCTGCAGCGCCTCCATTGGCGCCTCCTTCAGCGCACCGGTCAGCGCCCCGCGCACCACTCCCGGCGCGCCCCGCTCGGCCGCCTCGCGTGCCAGTGATGACCCCGCCAGCCGGCGCACAGCAGACTCAACACCGGTACTGCCGGCCAGCCCCCCCAGCGCACCGCCCAGCGCAATGTTCCCGGCGTTCTCCCCGGCGTAGGACTGCGCCTCGGCCGCCCGCGCGGCAGCCTCCTCATCACTGGCCCCCGCATCCTTCCAGCGGTTTTCCACCGACTCGTGGATCTCGCCCTTCACCGCCCCCACACCCTGCGCCGCCCCCAGCGCCAGCGGCGCCGCACGGGCCGCCAGTTGCGCCGCCGTACTGCCGCCACCGGTCAGCGCGGCGCCGGCAATGGTCGGCGCGGCCGTGCCCAGCGCCTCCAGCGTGGTGTCCAGCGGCGCCTCGGCAAACGACCCGGCGTAGGCTTTCACCTCCTCCCAGGTACTGCCGGATTCCTCGGCCTGCTTGATCTTCTCGGCACGCGCCGCGCGCTCGGCCTGGCGCTCGGGCGACTCCCAGCCGCGCATCGTGCCGATGGCATCGCCAATGCCCTGCGACACCGCATTGTCTGCGCCGGCCACATTGGTGAGCATCTGCACGCCCTGCGCCAGGCCGGTGCCCAGCGCGATGGCGGAATCGGCTGCAGAGCGCAGGGCGCCGGTCTTCTTGCGCGGGGTGTCGTCGATCCGTGCGGAATCTGGATCGAACCGCGCTCGGGCAGGCGGTTGCGTGTCCGCGTCGAGACGCGCTGTTGTTGGGTCAAAGGCCATCCCGCTCACTCCAAGCACTATGTGCCTGGAGTGTCGGTGAACCGCTGCCGTGGGCACAGCCCTACAGGGGGCGAGCGGCGACCGCGCCACGCAGTGCGGTCACGAAACTTAGTGACGCCAGCCATTCGTGTATATACAATGAAGCCTCAACAGCATGGAGCCAACCAGTGGCACTGGTCATCTCATCGTCTGTCCGAGAAAAGCTCAACAACAAGCAGCCGCCGGTCACCCAGGAAGAGATCGAGCAGTGCTTTGCAAATCGGAGTGGCAAGTTCCTTATTGATACGGGAGCCGACAACCTGACGAATCCGATCACCAGGTGGTTCGTCTCGGAGACGGACTATGGTCGAAAGCTGAAAGTCTGTTTCGTGCCGTTTGCAAACGGCGAGATTCATGTCAAAACGGCCTACGACCCCAATGAAAAGGAACTGCGTATATACGCAGACTATGGAGAGAATCATGGCAACGACTAAGAGCATCCCCGATACCGCAGAAGCATGGGAAGATGGGACGCTTGGGCGGGACGCCGAATTCGTGGCAGTGGCGCCCGACGATGACGAAGCGCTCATCAACGAATCGGTCGGGCTGCGCCCCATCTCGATCAGGCTTGAAAAGTCACTCATCGATGACTTCAAGGCCCTTGGCGCCCTGAACGGGCTCGGCTACCAGACCCTGATGCGGCAGGTGCTCAAGCGCTTTGCCGACTGCGAAAAGAAGCGCGTTCTCGCGGAGGCTGCCGCAGACGCGCTCAAGCGCCGCCAGGAAGCCCGCGACGCGCCGCAGCGCAAAGTTGCGTGACGCTGTACCACTGAAAAAAATACCGGGGCAATGGCCCCGGTTTTCATTTCTGCCAGCAAGCGCTTGCCCGGCCCGGCTGGAATCGAAATACGAACACACGTCGGCAGTATGCTATAAGGGCATGATGAAAACCGCCCTTGCACTTGCCCTGCTGATCCCACTGCTCGCCCACGCCAACTTCGCCGAGTGCATCCTTGACCGCGCCCCAGGCGCCGCCAACGACGTGGCCGCCAGCGCAATCTGGCAATCCTGCATGGCAAAGCACCCGGGCGGGATGGCCTCTGTCGGCCAAGGCTCCGGGCGCGGCTGGCTCTCCTTCAAGTCCGGCGCCGAATGCACCGCAAAGAGGGCCGCCGACACCCGCAGCAACCGGGCGGCGTCGATGATTAACGGGGCGTGCAGGAAGTTGTACGATGAGCCAGTCCCTGACTGGGAGAATGGCATCATCACGCCGCCTGCTCGCTAGGCTATGTTCGCTCGACCCACTTCGTGCCGTCCCACACGGCCACTCGATCTCCGACGCGAGACGTTGTGCCAACAGCCCGAACGGGCGAAACCTGCCCGCCCTGCTGTTGCTGCAAATACGTCGGCAGATGGACAATCTCTTCTTGTTCGCCCTGCATGATGCCTTTGCCGTCATAGACCGGCACCTTCCGGATTATGAACTCGTTGCTCAGGTTCCGCTCTGGCGCGCTACGGCCGGACATAGCCTGAATGCGCTCAGCGATGCTCGCCCGTGCTTCGGGCGTCTCGGCCTTGTCCAGCTGCTGGTAGAGATTTTCCATGCGCTCAAGCCCGTGAGACTCGAAGCCGCGAATACAGGGGATGTCAGAAAAGCCCGCTCTGGGCTGGCTGAGATGGACCGGGCGGGCTTTACATTTCCGCGCTTCAACTTTACATTTAAGCTGTCATCGCTTTACTGAAAGAGGCACATCATGGATATCGTCGACAAGCTGATCTTGCGCATCATCGATAGCGGCGAGCCGCATGTCGCAGCGGCTGCGGCCGGCGCCCTCGGGGTTTCTCGGCAAACGGCTGCTGCGCGTCTCAGACGCATGGCGAACGAGCACATCATCAAAGCAGAGGGCACCGGGCGCGGCCGGCGCTACGCACTGCTGCCGCTACTGTCGGTGCGCAAGGTGCATGACTTGGCGGGCCTGGATGAGCATCGCCTATGGGTATCCGATGTTGCTCCTCTGTTGTCTGACCTGCGCCCCAATGTGGTTGATGTCTGGCGCTATGGCGTCACTGAGATGATCAATAACGCGATCGACCACTCTGAGGGGGCGCAGGTGACCGTGTTTGTCGAGCGCAATGCGCTGCGAACCACCGTCCGCGTGAGCGATGACGGCGAGGGCATCTTCCATCGCATTCAGCGGCTGATGGGGCTCTACGATCCGCGCGAATCGATCTTGGAGCTGGCCAAAGGCAAGCTGACCACGGACCCGGCACGCCACAGCGGAGAAGGGGTGTTCTTCTCATCGCGGATGTTCGACAGATTTTCGATCATGTCGCGCAACTTGTTTTTCTCGCACGAGGCAGCTAGCGACGACTGGCTGATTGACGGGGAAGGAGAGGTGTCGGGAACCTCCGTAACCATGACGCTTGCCAATGACAGCGCGCGCACGACAACGGAGGTATTCGACGCATTTGCTGCGCCCGAAGAATATACCTTTGCAAAAACCATCGTGCCAGTCAGGCTTGCACAGCACGAGGGAGAGAAGCTTGTTTCGCGCTCGCAGGCAAAGCGGCTGACGATGCGATTTGAGCGGTTTCAGACGGTGGTGCTCGACTTCGCCGGCGTCGAGGAGATCGGCCAGGCATTTGCAGACGAAGTGTTCCGCGTGTTTCAGGCGGCGCACCCTGACCTGGAAATGCTGCCGATTCACATGAGCGAGAGGGTGCGCAACATGGTTTCCCGCGCTCGGGCAGGTTGAGTGTCATCAACCATCCGGAACTTCCCCCCGGGAAAGGTGCCGCGATGGCGGTGCTGATCCTGGTCGCGCGGTCCATCGTCGCCGCGATGAGCATGCCAGCTTCTGCGCCTGTTCGGTCCGTCGCAAGCCACGCCGGCAACTATCCGGAGTGCCTGCTTGAGAAGCAATCGCCTGCAAAAATCAGCGCAGCGCAGCGTGTATCTGTTCGGCCAGCTTGCGGCTGATGCCTTCGACGCGGCACAGGTCTTCGACCGTGGCCTCGCGCACGCCGTCAAGGCCGCCGAAGGTGGCGAGCAGGTTGCGGCGGCGGGTGGGGCCGACGCCGGGGATGTCTTCCAGCCGGGAGCCGATGCGCGCCTTCGCGCGCCGGGCACGGTGACCGGTGATGGCAAAGCGGTGCGCTTCGTCGCGGATTTCCTGGATCAGGTGCAGCGCTACATGTTCGCCCCCCAGCAGCAGGCTCGGCCGGCCATCGGCATACACCAGCGACTCCAGCCCCGCCTTGCGTCCCTCCCCCTTCGCCACCCCGACCATGGCCACCGCCTCCAGCCCCAGTTCGGACAGGATGGCATGTGCGGCACTCACCTGACCCTTGCCGCCATCGATCAGGATCAGGTCCGGGCATACCCCCTCGCCCGCCGCAACCCGCCCATAGCGGCGCTCAAGCACCTGGCGCATCGCGGCAAAGTCGTCCCCGCCGGTGATACCGGCGATGTTGTAGCGACGGTACTCGGAAGACTTCATCGCCCCATCGACACACACCACACAGGAGGCCACCGTCGCTTCGCCCATGGTGTGGCTGATGTCGAAGCACTCGATGCGCCGGGGTTCTTCGGGCAGGTCCAGCACTTCACGCAAGGCCGTCAGGCGCGCGGCAACCCGCCCGGTATCGCGCAGGCGGGACTGGATCGCGGTGCGGGCGTTGGCCTCGGCCATTTCCATCCAGGCCCGCTCGGCCGCCCCGCGCGGCGACACCACCGCACAGGGCTTGTCGCTGACTTCTTCGAGCAGGGCACGCACCTCCTCCGGCGGCAGGTTCACCAGCAGGCGGCGGGGCTGCGGATGGTCGCGGTAATGCTGCTCGACAAAGGCCAGCAAACCGTCAAGCGCATTGCAGTTGGCGGAGGTGCTGGGAAACTGCGGCCGGTCGCCCAGATGACGCCCGCCCCGCACCATCGCGATATTCACGCACACCTCGCCGGCGTCCTCGACGGCTGCGACAATGTCGACATCCTCGTCCTTTCCGCTATCGACAAACTGCTTGTGCAGCACGGCCTGCAGCGCGCGCACCTGATCGCGGCAGGCCGCAGCCTCTTCGAAGGCGAGGCGCTCGGAGGCGTCGTGCATGCGCGCGGTGAGGTCGTCGATCACCTCCCCTGCCCGTCCGTCCAGAAAGCGCCCGGCCAGGCGCACGTCGGCGGCGTACGCCTGCGCCGAGATGAGCTCGACGCAGGGGCCGGAACAGCGCTTGATCTGGTGCAGCAAACAGGGGCGGGAGCGGTTCTGAAAGACCGAGTTCTCGCAGGTGCGCAGCTGAAAGGTTTTCTGCAGCAAATGGATGCTTTCACGCACGGCCCAGGCGTTCGGGAACGGTCCGAAATAGCGTGCTCCCTTGGCAAAAGCACCCCGGTGGTAGGTCAAACGGGGAAAGGCATCGCCCGACAGGCAGATGTAGGGGTAGGTCTTGTCGTCGCGAAAGAGGATGTTGTAGCGCGGCGCAAGGCGCTTGATCAGGTTGTTCTCAAGAATCAGCGCTTCGGCCTCGGAGCGCGTCGGGGTCACGTCCACCCGCCGGACCTGCGCCACCATCATGGCGATGCGCGGGCTGGACAGGGTCTTCTGAAAGTAACTGGAAACCCGGCGCTTGAGGTTCTTGGCCTTGCCGACATACAGCACCTTGTCGGCCTCGCCGATCATGCGATACACGCCGGGCTCTTCCGGCACGGTACGCAGGAAGGCCTTGGCGTCGAACGCCGCCGGCGCGCACGCCTCCTGACTGTTGTCCGTACCCGGCTCCGGCGACAGCGGCATGCTCAGGCCTCGCCCGCTGTGCCCAGCGCCCGCACCTGTTCGCGGGCATCGTGATAAGCGGGGTTGAGTTCCAGATCGAACAGGTCGCCGAAGCGGGCCGTGGCCTTGAGGGCGGCAATCCGCCCGCGCGTGGCCTCGGGCACGTCGGGTGCCCAGCGATCGAGCAGATCGGCCGCCAGGTCCGGCCGGTTGCACACCAGCACCATGTCGCACCCGGCCCCGAAGGCTGCCCGGGCGCGGGCAAGGATGTCGCCGGCAACGGTCGCGCCTTCCATGCTCAGGTCGTCGGAAAAGATCGCGCCGGCAAACCCCAGCCGGCCACGCAACACGTCCTGCAGCCAGAAAGTGGAAAAGCCCGCCGGCTGCGGGTCGATGTTGCTGAAACGCACATGGGCCGGCATCACCCCGCTCAGACGGCGTCCGATGCGGCTGCGGTATGGGGCAATGTCGTGCGCCCATACGGTATCGAAGTCACGTTCATCGACAGGGATCGCCACATGGGAGTCGGCCTGCACGAAACCGTGCCCCGGAAAATGCTTGCCCACACAACCCATGCCCGCCTCGGCCATGCCGGTGGCCAGTGCGGCGGCCAGGCTGGACACCACCTGTGGATCGCGGTGGAAGGCGCGATCGCCAATCACCGTACTGGTGGCGTAATCCAGATCGAGCACCGGCGCGAAGCTCACATCCACCCCATGCGCGAGCAGCTCCGCCGCCATCACCAGACCCACATGACGCGCGGCCTCCAGGGACGCCATGTGATCGTCCTGCCACAAACGGCCGAGCGTGCCCATGGCCGGCAGCCGGGTGAAGCCATCGCGGCGAAAACGCTGCACGCGTCCGCCTTCATGGTCGACCGCAATCACCAGCGACGGCTCGCGCAGCGCCTTGATGCTGCGGGTCAGGGCATGCAGTTGTTCGCTGCTCTCGAAATTGCGCGCAAACAGGATCACGCCCCCCACCAGTGGGTCGCACAGACGCTCGCGCTCCTCGTCGCTCAGTTCGGTTCCGGCCACATCCAGCATCACCGGCCCGAGTGGCAGGTGCAGCGGTGCGCGCCCCCGGGCGGCATGAATCTGCGCTTCAGGACAGCTCACTGCAATCACTCCCTTCAATTGAATGCGTGCGTTCGACAACGGCAAAGGCCACCACGTAGTCCAGTTCGTCGCTCAGGCTCAGGTGCGCGCTCAGGCCGTGGCAGGCCATGTGCTCTGCCAGCCGCGCCGCATACCGGAAGCCCGGTCGTCCCCGGGCGTCATGCGTGACACTGACCGCATGGAGCGTGGCCGGCACCGCCACGCCGGTGCCGAGCGCCTTGCCAAAGGCCTCCTTGGCTGCAAAGCGCTTGGCGAGGAAGCGCACCGGGTCGGCATGGGCTGCAAAGGCGCTCCGCTCGTCGGGCGCGAGAATGCGCTCGGCAAAGCGCACGCCGAAACGCTGCAACGATGACTCGATGCGCGACACCTTCACCAGATCGGTGCCGATACCGTGGATCATGCCTGACCTGCTCCGCGTCAGGCGCCGCGTGCCGCAGCGCTCATCAGGCGCTTCATCTCGGCCACCGCCTCGCGCAGCCCGACGAACACCGAGCGGCTCACGATGGCATGGCCGATGTGCAGTTCGCGCACACCGTCCAGCGCGGCAATCGGCTGCACGTTGTAGTAATTGAGCGCATGCCCGGCATTGAAGCGCATGCGCAGGTCACGAATGGCTTCACCCGCTTCACGCACCCGTGCAAGCTCGGCCTGCACGGCCGGCGCTTCACTGTCACGGCCTGCACTGTGAAAGGCTTGAGCATACGGGCCGGTATGCACCTCGCACACGCGCGCACCAACCCGGGCGGCCGCTGCAATCTGTGCAGGGTCTGCGTCGATGAAGACGCTGGTGGTGATGCCCGCTTCGGCCAGACGGCCAATGATGTCGGTCAGGCGTGTTTCCTGAGACAGAATGTCCAGCCCGCCCTCGGTGGTGACCTCCTGACGCCCTTCGGGCACCAGCATCGCCATTTCCGGCCGGGTGCGGATGGCGATGTCGACCATCTCGTCGGTGGCCGCCATTTCCAGATTGAGCTTCACCTGCGTCAGCTCACGCAGGCGCCGAACGTCATCGTCGTTGATATGGCGGCGATCTTCGCGCAAATGAATGGTGATGCCGTCCGCGCCGCCGAGATGAGCTTCCACAGCCGCCCACACCGGATCGGGCTCCCAGGTGCGGCGGGCCTGCCGGAGGGTGGCCACATGGTCGATGTTTACGCCAAGTTCGATCACAGTTCCTGCAACTCCTTGAGTACCCGCCGGGACTGCAGCGGCTGCCCGTTCAGGTAGTGGTTGATGAGCTCACGCAACAGGGCACGGCTTTGTGCCAGCGTTTCGGCGCGCTCGAAACGGTCGGCGGCCATGTCGAGCAGGCTTTGTCCGCTGATGCGCACCCCATACTCGCCGGGCGACACCCGGGCCTGCTGTACCGGGCCCTTTTCGATTATATAGAGATAGTCCGTTCCGGCCTGCACCGGGTCGCCACTGACGGCGTCGGCCTCCAGCCCGGTGCCGTAGCCCAGCGCCCCCAGCAGGGCCAGCTCGAAGCGCCGCAGCAGGGGTGAAAAACGCTGCGCACCGACACCTTGACGGGCCAGTTCGGCGAGTGCCAGGGCATAGGCCTGGAACAGATCCGGGTGTGGGTCTTCGCGGGCGGACAGGCACACGATCAGCTCGTTCAGGTAATACCCGCAAAACAATGCCTGCCCGGTGAGCAGCGGCTGACCGCCACACCACTCGGCACGCACCAGGGTCTTCACCTCACCGCCACCGGACCAATCGAGCAACAGGGGCTGAAAGGCCATCAGCAGCCCGCGCATCTGCGACAGCGGGCGACGGGCGCCCTTGGCCACCAGCGCCACACGGCCATGATCGCGGCTGAAGGCTTCCACGATCAGGCTGGTTTCGCGCCAGGGATGGGTATGCAGCACATAGGACGGCTGCTGATCGATGCGCTGTTTTTGCCTCACAGCGGAAAACGTCCGCTCAGCGTCCCGTCATTCGTAGCCCAGGCTCTTGAGCGCACGCTCGTCGTCAGCCCAGCCACTCTTGACCTTCACCCACACCTCCAGATAGACCTTGCCATCGAAGAGCTTTTCAAGCTCCACCCTGGCTTCGCTGGAAATGCGCTTGAGCTGTTCGCCCCCCCGGCCGATCACGATGCCCTTGTGACCGGGCTTGTCCACGATCACCGCCGCGAAAATGCGTCGCAGATTGCCCTCGACCTCGAACTTCTCGATCTCCACCGCAATGCCATACGGCAACTCGTCACCCAGCAGACGGAACAGTTTCTCCCGCAGGAATTCGGACGCCAGGAAGCGTTCGCTGCGGTCGGTGATGTCGTCTGCGTCATACATCGGTTCGCCATGAGGCAGGTAGCCCCGTGCGACCTTGACCAGGGCGTCCACGTTGCTGCCACGCTCGGCGCTCAGAGGCACGACTTCGGCAAACGGGAAAGCAGCCGCCACCCGCTCGATGAAGGGCAACACCTGGGTTTTGTCGGACAGTCGGTCGATTTTGTTGATGACCAGAATCACCTGCGCATCGCGCGGCAGCACCTCCACCACCTTGCGGTCGTCTTCGCCGAAACGCCCCGCCTCGACCACGAAGAACACCAGATCGATGGCGGCCAGCGCCTGCGTGACCGTGCGGTTCATGGTGCGGTTGAGGGCATTGCGATGCCGGGTCTGGAAGCCCGGCGTGTCGACGAACACGAACTGGGCTTCGTCGTCGGTGAGGATGCCGGTGACCCGGTGCCGCGTGGTCTGTGCCTTGCGCGATACGATGCTGATCTTCTGCCCGATCAGGCGATTGAGCAGGGTGGATTTACCCACGTTGGGGCGGCCGACAATCGCCACGAAACCGGTGCGAAAGCCTGTCGCGCCGCTTGTGTCCTTCGGACCCCCGGCGCCCTCGCCGGCCTCTTCGTGCGCTTGCACCTGCTCGTCGGGGGGCGGCTGCAGACCGTCGTCGGCCTGGTCCGGTGTGGATGAATCGCTCATGTGTTCCTCAGTTCGGCCAGGGCCAGTTCGGCCGATTGCTGCTCGGCTGCACGCCGGCTTGGGCCACGTCCACGGGTGCGCACGCCATAGGCACTCACCACGCATTCGATCTCGAATTCCTGTGCATGGGCTTCACCACGCACTTCGCTCATGACATAAGTGGGCAGAGGCTTGCGCCGGCCCTGCAACCATTCCTGGAGGGCGGTCTTGGGGTCTTTCAGCGCCGCCCGGGGGTCGATCTCCGCAATCAGGGGGGCATACAGACGATCGATCACCGTGCGCGCCGCCTCGAAACCACCGTCCAGATACACGGCGGCGAACAGGGCTTCGAGCGCATCGGCCAGAATCGAGGGGCGACGCGCACCGCCGCTCTTCAGCTCCCCCTCGCCCAGCAACAGCGCATCGCCCAGCGCCAGCGTGCTCGCCACCTTGTGCAGACCCTCCTGGCGTACCAGTGAGGCGCGCAGGCGCGACATCTCGCCTTCGCGCAGATCGGCAAAACGCCCGTACAGCGCAATCGCGATGACACAATTCAGAATGCTGTCGCCGAGAAACTCCAGCCGTTCATTATTTGGCTGGCCGAAACTGCGATGGGTGAGGGCCTGCCTGAGCAGGGTTTCGTCGCCAAACCGGTAATCGATCGCCTTCTGGAGACGCTGAACATCCGCTTTCACGACTCAGGGCGTGCTCTTGGCATGGAAGTCGAAGAACAGGCTCACATTGGCCGCAATCGGCACCTTGCGGCCGTACTTGGCCTCGACGACGACCTTGCCACCCTGTTTGTAGATGTCCAGATCCTTGCCGCCGATGGTGCTGACGTTGTCGATCTGCGCACGATGATCGAAGCTGCGACGCAGTTCGGTCATCGAAGCCCCGTTGTCACCCTCTTCTGCCACGGCCTTGACGATGCGCTGCACGGCCATGTATTCGTTGATCGCAGGCACGCAGCGGAAACCGACAAGCAGCACGAATCCGAGCAATGAGGCGATGATGACCAGACCAACCAGACTGACTCCGCGTTGCGAGTGCTTCATGCTGTGATTTCCCCTTGTCAGTGAAAACTACCGATGCGTTTCAGATCGTTGAAATTGAACCAGATGAAGAAAGCCTTGCCAACGATGTTTTGATCCGGCACGAAACCCCACATCCGGCTGTCACTGCTCGCGTCCCGGTTGTCACCCATGACGAAGTAATGTCCCTCGGGCACCACGCAGGTAACGCCAGCCGTAGTATAGGTGCACTTGTCCCGATATGGAAAATCGAGCACCTGCGAGATGAAGGCCGGGGCATCCTTCTCGATCAGCACCGAATGCTCGATTTCGCCCAGCTTCTCGCTGAACATGGGTGAGTAATACAGCCGCTCGGTATGCAGGAACTCGCCCTGCGACGACAGCGGCACGGGTTGCCCGTTGATGCTCAACTGCTTGTTGAGATAGGCCACGGTATCGCCGGGCAGCCCCACCACCCGCTTGATGTAATCGAGCGAAGGATCGGCCGGATAACGGAACACCATCACTTCGCCGCGCTGCGGATCGTTGAGCGACACCACCTTCTTGTTGATCACCGGCAGGCGAATGCCGTAGGTCCACTTGTTCACCAGAATGAAGTCGCCCACCAGCAGGGTCGGAATCATCGATCCGGACGGAATCTTGAACGGCTCGACGACAAAGGAGCGCAGGCTGAACACGATCAGAATCACCGGAAAGAAGCTCGCGCCATACTCCACCCACCATGGCGTGGGCGCATCGGGGGCACGTCGCTTGCGGGCATGAAAGCGGTCGAACACCCACAGCGCTGCGGTGATCACCAGCAGCAGGAAAAGGACGAGCGCAAAATTCACGGAAACTCCATTCTCGGCAAATCAAGGCCGGAGACACCTCCGGCACCGGGTCACTTGTTGCTGTCGTCAGTGCGCAGGACCGCGAGGAAGGCTTCCTGCGGAATCTCGACGTTGCCCACCTGCTTCATGCGCTTCTTGCCTTCCTTCTGCTTTTCGAGCAGCTTGCGCTTGCGGGTGATGTCGCCGCCGTAGCATTTGGCCAGCACGTTCTTGCGCAGCGCCTTGATGGTTTCACGGGCGACGATGTGCGAACCGATTGCAGCCTGCACCGCCACATCGAACATCTGCCTCGGGATCAGCTCGCGCAGCTTGGACGCCAGCTCACGCCCCCGGAACTGGGCACTGGCACGGTGCACGATCACCGACAATGCATCGACCTTCTCGCCACCGACCAGCATGTCGAGCTTCACCAGGTCCGCGCAGCGGTATTCCTTGAACTCATAGTCCAGCGAGGCATAACCGCGCGACACCGACTTGAGTCGGTCGAAGAAATCCATCACCACTTCGTTCATCGGCAGGTCATAAATGAGCTGCACCTGACGTCCGTGGTAGCGCATGTCCACCTGCGTGCCGCGCTTCTGGTTGCACAGCGTGATCACCGGTCCGACATAGTCCTGGGGCAGGAAGATGGTGGCGGTGATGATCGGCTCGCGGATCTCGGCCACCTTGGACAGCTCCGGCAACTTCGACGGGTTTTCGATGCGCAGCACCTCGCCGTCGTTCATCACCACCTCATACACCACGGTGGGCGCGGTGGTGATGAGGTCCATGTCGAACTCGCGCTCCAGCCGCTCCTGCACGATGTCCATGTGCAGCAGACCGAGGAAGCCACAACGGAAGCCGAAACCCAACGCCTGCGACACTTCGGGCTCGAACTGCAACGCCGCATCGTTCAGGCGCAGCTTCTCCAGCGATTCGCGCAGTTGGTCATATTCGCTCGACTCGACCGGATACAAGCCGGCAAACACCTGCGGCTTGATCTCGCGGAAACCGGGCAGGGGTTCGGGTGCAGGGCGGGCGGCAGTGGTGATCGTGTCGCCCACCTTGGCCGCCTTCAGCTCCTTGATGCCGGCAATCACGAAACCGACCTCACCGGCCGAAAGCTGCTCACGCGCCACCGAACGCGGTGTAAACACCCCCACCTGGTCGCAAGGATATTGCGCACCGGTCGACATCAGCAGAATACGGTCCTTGCGCTTGAGCTCACCGTCGACCACCCGCACCAGCATCACCACACCGACATAATTGTCGAACCACGAGTCGATGATCAGGGCCTTGAGCGGTGCAGAGGGGTCGCCCTTGGGAGGCGGCACCTTCTGGATCACCTGCTCCAGCACGTCCTCGATGCCCAGGCCGGTCTTGGCGGAACACAGCACGGCATCCGACGCATCCACCCCGATCACGTCCTCGATTTCCTGGCGTGCATTCTCGGGATCGGCTGCCGGCAGATCGACCTTGTTGAGCACCGGGATCACATCGACATCCTGCTCGATCGCGGTGTAGCAGTTGGCCACCGTCTGCGCCTCGACCCCCTGTGAGGCATCGACCACCAGCAGCGCGCCCTCGCAGGCGGACAGCGAGCGACTCACCTCATAAGAGAAATCCACATGCCCGGGGGTGTCGATCAGGTTCAGGTTGTAGATCCTGCCGTCACGGGCCTTGTACTGCAGTGCAGCGGTCTGAGCCTTGATGGTGATGCCGCGCTCGCGTTCCAGATCCATGGAGTCAAGCACCTGCTCGTCCATCTCCCGATCGGACAGGCCGCCGCAGTATTGAATGAGTCGGTCCGCAAGCGTTGATTTGCCGTGGTCGATGTGGGCGATGATCGAGAAGTTACGGATGTGATCCATTGCAGAAACGAAAAAGGGGCTCAGGGGGTCATGCCGCATGCGCGCATGCCACAGCCCCGAGACACCCGGAGTGAATGAAATAGGCGATCAAGGCGCGGATTCTAGCGGAAAACCGTTGCAATAGGCACGTACCGCAGCCTCGTCCAGGTGGTAATGACACAGATAATGATCGCCGACCAGCAGCACCGGAACCTGCTCGTCCCAGCGTGCAACCAGTTCGGGATGGGCATCGACGTCGACTTCACGAATCGTCCAGCCCAGCTCGTCGGCCAGCGGTTTCAAGGCATCGAGCATGTCGTGGCACAAATGGCACCAGCCCCGGCCGAGCAGGGTGAACTCACGGGCGGGAGGACTCATGGCTGCGCCCTCAGGGTCACGAACAGCGTGCCGCCATTGCGGTGCACCAGCAGGCTCACCACCTCTCCCGCCGCCAGACCGACCACCCGCTGCTCGAACACCGACACCCGATCAAGCACGATGCGCTCGCCGCCCACCACCATCGCCAGGAGCCAGTCGCCACTGCGAATTTCGGAGCGTGCTGCAGGCGCACCGACCCGCTCCACCAACAAACCATGCTCAAGCCCGTTTTCGGCGCGCTGTTTCGCATCGGTTTCGCGCACCACCAGCCCGAGCTTGTTGGGCGTGGCGGCGCCGGGCGCACGCACCGCATCCTTGCGTACCTCCTCCTGCCATTCGCCCACGGTGACCTGCATCACCTGCTCCCGGCCATCGCGCCACACCCGCATCTCGGCCTCGGAGCCGGGGCGACTGGCGGCCACGATGCGCGGCAGATCGCCCGAGGCCTCCACCTCCTTGCCATCGAAGCGCTGGATCACATCGCCCGCCTGCACGCCCGCCTGGTCGGCCGGCCCGGAGGGTTCGACGCTACTCACCAGCGCCCCCCGAGAATCCGGCAAACCGAAGCTGTCGGCAATCGAACGGGTCACCTCCTGAATGGCCACTCCGATACGACCACGGCGCACGATACCCACGGTGCGCAGTTGCTGCTGCACATCCATCGCGACATCGATCGGAATCGCGAACGACAGCCCCATGAAGCCGCCGGTCTGGCTATAAATCTGCGAGTTCATGCCAACCACTTCACCGCGCAGATTGAACAGGGGCCCACCCGAGTTGCCGGGGTTGATCGCCACATCGGTCTGGATGAAGGGGACGAAGTTCTCGTCGGGCAGGCTGCGCCCCTTGGCACTGACGATGCCGGCCGTCACCGAATGGTCGAACCCGAAGGGCGAACCGATGGCCACCACCCATTCGCCCACTTTCAAAGCCTCGGGGTCGCCCATCCGTACCGTGGGCAGGCCACTCGCGTCGATGCGGATCACCGCTACGTCGCTACGTGCGTCGGTACCCACGACCTCCGCACGGAACTCGCGCTTGTCGGACAGCCGTACGATGACCTCGTCGGCATCCTCGATCACATGCGCATTGGTCAGAATGAAACCGTCAGGACTGACAATGAAACCGGAGCCCAGCGAACGGCTGTCGTCGCGAAAGGGACTCCCCTCGCGCGGCTCGCCCGGCAGGCGGGGAATGAAACGGCGAAAGAGATCGAACATCGGATCGCCCTCTTCCAACCCCGGGATGGCAGGCAAGGACGACGGGCGTGCAGCCTGGGTGGTACTGATATTGACCACTGCCGGCCCCTGCCGCTCGACCAGGGTAGTGAAATCGGGCAGGCTCTGGGTGCTGGCCGCAGTCGGCAAGCACAAGCAGAGCAGGACAAGCAACCAGTATGGAAACGACCGGGCGCCCGCCCGCACTGAACAGGTCATCAGGCGGTGTGCATCGGTTTCAGCGTACATGAGGATTCATCCCTGACCAGTTCAAGGGCAATGCGCTGCCGCCAGCCACGGCTGCGCTGCAACAGGCGGTTGATCAATACCGCCAGCACCAGACCGCCCAGCATGCCGACAGCCGCAGACAGGTCGCGTGTCGTGGTCTCGCTGGCCAGAACATGCCCCAGCGCTGCGCCAAGCAACACCAACAGCACCGCCAGACCGTAACTGGCCAGCGCGCCCAGCAAGGGGCCGCCTTCCTGCATCACCACCTTCACCCTGTCCCCCGGCTGAAGGCCAAGACGGTCTTCCAGGGTGAATTCCTGCTCGGGCACACCCAGGGCATGGGTCAGTTTCACCGAACGGCAGCCACCGGGTTCGTCACAGCGACCGCAGCCCTGCATGTTTTCGCTGATGCGCACCTTTGCCCGCCCCTGAGCAACCGCCACGACGATAGCCCTGGCTTCGATCATTGAATGACCGGCTCCATGCCGTCGCCGACCCATTGCACCGCACGCAGAGGCACTTCACCCAGCGCGGTCACCAGATGAGCGCCGACCGTGCGGCGATAGATATTGATCGGACCGGTAACCAGCGGCCCAAGTCCCGCCCCTTCGGGATCAATGGGCTCGATAAACACCGAAATCGATGCCAGACCATCGCTATACACCAGATGCAGGACATCCCCGCGTTCACGACCCAGTGGCCTGCTCACCACCGATTTGAGGGTGTAGCCGGGCAACGGCCGGGTCAGCGCCCAGGTACTGTCATCGGCACGCAATTCGTTGCCCTGGGCATTGACCACTTTCCAGTCGTCATGCCGTTCGTAGCGTGAAGCGAACAACGCCTCGTCCAGTTCTCCACCAATGTGCACATCGCTGAACATGAACTGCTCGATGACGCCTCCGTCATCATCCACCGTGCGAGCCTTGAGCAGCAGACCGCTTTGCGTATCGGCCCACAGCATGTGGCCATAGCGCAGATCGTCACGGGGTTCGAGCACGATCAACTGGGCCTCCAGACCGGCAATGCGGCTGACCTCGCCAGCATGCACCTCGTAGTGCTCGGCAAGCCCGCCATAGGCACGCGGCAGACGTGAGGGAAAGGCAGCCCGGTTGCTCGCCCGATCGATGATCACGGTCTTTTGCTCGGGCAGCACGCAATACACTTCATTGTTGCTGCGGATCACCTCGCGAGGGCTGCCATCGAGCACTTCGAGCCGCTCACGCTCGCCCCCGGCATCGACCCGGTGCGCGATGCGCGAGGTTTCCATGTCGCCACCGGACTGGTAGATGAACGTGCCGGTGTAGTTGAGCCGTTGCCCGGCATGCGCAATGCGCCCCAGCCAGGACAGCGGATCGGCCGCCGCTTCAGCTGCCGCCGCTGCGGGCAACAGGGATGCACTCAACAACAATGCCGCAACCAAGCCCCTCATCTACGCAGCTCTCCCCGAGCGTCGGACACGGTACGCACATAATGCACCCCGCCCGGCATCGGCCCGCCCGCACTCATGGCCTGATGCACGAACACATATTCCAGATGGCCATCGCTGCGTCCGTCAGCAGACCGGGCAGGTGCGCCCACCGTCTGCCCCCCCGCCTGCGCCACGCTTGGCGAGACGGCCAGCATCGGCACCGAGGTCTCAGGCTGAGTACCCTGCGACAGGGCCAGCCAGCCAACCACCGCAACCCCCATCACCGAAGCCGCAATCGGCATCAGTGCGCGGGCCCATGCCGCCCGGCCGTCCCGCGCAGGCAGTGCGCGCGGCGCCAGCACCGTGGGCTCGTCTTCCAGACAGGCCATCACCCGGGCAGTGAAGTCGCTGGAGCCTGACTGCTCGCCACGGATCGCGTCCCCAATCGTGCAGTAGGCCTCCCAGGTCGACGCCAGGGACGGATCGCGGCGCATCGCATCGAGCAACCGGCCCGAAGCCGGTTCATCGAGGTCGCCGTCAAGGAATGCGGACAGTTTGTCGTTCATCACATTTCACCTACCAACGTTTGTCAGGAGCTGTATCCAGCAGCGGCCGCAGTCGCTCCGAAATTGCCTCACGCGCCCGGAATATCCGGGATCGAACCGTCCCGATCGGGCAGTCCATGATGTTCGCAATCTCTTCATAGCTCAACCCCTCAAGCTCGCGCAGCATGATGGCAGTGCGCAATTCATCGGGCAGTGCAGCCATTGCCTCTTCGACAGCCTCGCCAATCTGGCGTGTCATCATCAGGCGCTCGGGCGTGTTGATGTCACGCAACTGGTCGCCGTCTTCCAGCGTCTCGGCCTCCTCTGCGTCAAACCCGGTGGTGGTGGGCGCCCTGCGCCCCTGCGATACCAGGTAATTCTTCGCCGTGTTGATGCCGATCCGGTACAACCAGGTATAAAAAGCACTGTCACCACGAAACGAGTTCAGGGCGCGGTACGCCTTGATGAAGGTTTCCTGGGCGACATCCTCGACCTCGGCCGGATCACGGATCAGTCGCGAAAGCAGCCGTTGCAGCTTGCGCTGGTACTTGGATACCAGCAAGCCGAATGCCTGCTTGTCGCCGCGCTGCACGCGTTCAACAAGTTGCTGATCTATCTCGCGATCGCTCATGAAAGGGTCGAATCTCTGTGTTGGGCAAAAACCGCGCCAGTATAGCGACCCACGGGAAAGACAGCAAAGCGGAAGCTTGTCCACGAGACAGAGGGGCTTGCGAATAGTTCAGCACTGAAACATGCCACCCCCCTTCCAGGCCCACAGGGTCTGCTGCCTGTGCCGCCTGGCGTGCTATATTCCGCACTTCCGCACAGCCCGCACTTCACACGGAATCCACCTTGTCAAACGAATTCGACGTCCTCATCCTGGGCAGCGGCACCGCTGGCCAGTCGCTGGCCCTTCGCCTCGCAGACCAGTTGCGCGTGGCCATCGTCACCAAGCGCAGCCTGAGCGACAGTGCCAGCAACTGGGCCCAGGGCGGCATCGCCGCCGTACTCGACACCACCGACAGCATCGAGGCCCACATCCAGGACACCTTCACCGCCGGGGCCGGTCTGTGCGATGCGCAGGCCACCCGCTTTGTGGTGGAAAACGGCAAGCGTGCGATTGAATGGTTGATCGAGCGGGGCGTGCCCTTTACCCGTGAAGACGCCTCCTCGCTGGGTTATCACCTCACCCGCGAGGGTGGCCACTCGCACCGCCGCATCATTCATGCCGCCGACGCCACAGGCGCCGCAGTGCAGGCCACGCTGTCCAGCCAGGTGCAGTCGCATCCGAACATCACGATTCTTGAACAGCACATCGCGGTCGATCTGATCCTGGCCGACCGCCTCGGCGAGGATTCGCAGCGCTGCGTGGGCGCCTATGTGTTCGATATCGAGCAAGGACGGGTGCGCACCCTCTCGGCCCGGCACACCGTGCTCGCCACCGGCGGCACCGGCAAGGTGTATCTGTTCACCACCAACCCGGATGTGGCTACCGGGGACGGCATCGCGATGGCCTGGCGCGCCGGCTGCCGGGTGGCCAACATGGAGTTCATCCAGTTTCACCCGACCTGCCTGTATCATCCGCAGGCCAAGTCCTTCCTGATCAGTGAGGCGGTGCGCGGTGAGGGTGGCCTGCTGCGCTTGCCCGACGGCACCCGTTTCATGCCCGAACACGACGAGCGCGCCGAACTGGCCCCGCGTGACATTGTGGCGCGGGCGATCGACTTCGAAATGAAGAAGCGCGGTCTGGACTGCGTGTATCTGGACATCAGCCACAAGCCGGCCGACTGGCTGCGCAGCCACTTCCCGAACATTCACGCCCGCTGCCTGGAACTGGGCATTGACATCAGCCGCGAACCGATCCCGGTGGTCCCGGCTGCGCACTATACCTGCGGCGGTATCGTCACCGACCTGTCCGCACGCACCGATGTGCCGAATCTGTATTGCGTCGGCGAATCGGCCTGCACCGGCCTGCACGGCGCCAACCGGCTGGCAAGCAACTCGCTGCTCGAATGCCTGGTGTTTGGCGAAGCGGCGGCCCGTGACATTCTGGCCGCACCGCGCACCCCCCTGCCGGCACTGCCCGACTGGGACGAAAGCCGGGTGACCGATGCCGATGAGGAAGTGGTGATTTCCCACAACTGGGCAGAACTGCGCCGCTTCATGTGGGATTACGTGGGCATCGTGCGCACCACCAAGCGACTGCAGCGCGCCCAGCACCGTATCCGCCTGCTGGAGCGCGAAATCCACGAGTTCTATTCAAACTTCCGGGTCAGCAACGATCTGATTGAACTGCGCAATCTGGTCCTGACGGCTGATCTCATCGTGCGCTGCGCGCTGAAGCGTCATGAAAGCCGTGGCCTGCATTACTCTCGGGACTACCCCGACACCCTGCCACGTGCTCGCGATACGGTACTCAAACCTTCCGCACGTCGTCGCAGCCCACCTGCTGCAGGCCGTGCCTGACCCAGATCCTGAGCCGGCGCCATTGCTGCGCTGGCATGCGATCGGCCGTGAGCATCACTCCCTGCATGTGCAGGCCCACATACCGCTGCGGGCCATCGCTGCGCACCCAGGACAACCATACCACCCAGCCAAAATCGGCGGCCCGACTCACCGCAAAAGGCCCCTCCACCCTGCCATCGCCCCGGTAACGCATCAGCGTGCCACCGGGCTGGCACAACAGCCGCTCATGCTGCAGGGCCGACGAGGCACGCTGCGCACGCCACCACGTCATCGTCACAGGCAGGGCCAAGAGCCCCTGCAACAGGAGCGGCAAGGCGGACAGATACAGCATCCCGAGCAGCCCCCCATGCACCAGACCCAGCAGGCACGACTGCACCCATGACGCCCTTGGGCACAGTTCGAAGGCCTGTCCGATCAGCCCGCGTTGCGCACGCCTGCCCATGCAGTCCCGTCCCGGTAAACGGCAATCGGGCTGCCCCGCAGGGACAGCCCGACAAACTTGCGGACGGCACACTCAGCATGCAGCCGGTGTGCCGACATCATGCATCACACCTTGCGCAGAGCGAGCGTGCCGTTGGTGCCGCCAAACCCGAAGGAATTGGACAGCGCCGCGCGAATCTCCATTGGCCTGGCTTTGTTAGCGACGTAATCGAGATCGCACTGCTCGTCCTGCTCGAAGATGTTGATCGTCGGCGGAGAAATCTGGTTGTGAATGGCCAGCGCAGTAAACACCGCCTCCACCCCCCCGGCCGCCCCGAGCAGATGCCCCGTCATCGACTTGGTGGAGTTGACCGCGATGGACTTCGCACGTTCACCGAAGCAACGCTTGATGGCGGTCGACTCAGCCAGGTCGCCCAACGGCGTGGACGTGCCATGCGCATTCACATAATCCACCTCGTCGATGGACATGCCCGCATCGCGCATCGCACTGGCCATGCAGCGTGCGGCACCGGAGCCATCCTCGAGCGGGGCGGTCATGTGATGGGCATCGGCACTCATGCCATACCCGGCCACCTCGGCGTAGATGCGTGCCCCGCGCGCCTTCGCGTGCTCGTACTCCTCCAGCACCAGCACCCCGGCCCCCTCGCCCAGCACAAAACCGTCACGGTCCTTGTCCCAGGGGCGGCTGGCGGTGGCGGGATCGTCGTTGCGGGTAGACAGTGCCTTGGCCGAGGCAAAACCGCCAATCGCCAGCGGCGTCACGGTGGATTCCGCCCCACCGGCCACCATCACATCGACATCACCGTACTGGATCAGGCGTGCAGCCTCACCAATGCAGTGGGTCGCGGTGGTGCAGGCCGTGACCATCGCCAGGCACGGCCCCTTCAGACCGAACATGATCGACAGGTTGCCCGCAATCATGTTGATGATCGTGCCGGGAATGAAGAACGGCGAAATCTTGCGCGGCCCTGCGCGCAGATAATCGTCATGCGTGGCTTCGATCATCGGCAGGCCGCCGATCCCCGAACCAATGTTCACGCCGATGCGCTCGGCGTTCTCCGCAGTCACCTCCAGGCCGGAGTCGCGGATTGCCTGAACGCCGGCCGCCAGGCCGTAATGGATGAACACATCCATGCGGCGGGCTTCCTTGGGCGACAGATACGCCCCGACATCGAAGTCCTTCACCTCCCCCGCGATGCGCACGGGAAATGCGGACGCGTCGAAGCGCGTGATTTCGGTAATACCGGAACGGCCATTGACAATATTGTCCCAAGCTTCCGGAATGGTGTTCCCGACCGGGGAGATGATACCCAGGCCGGTAATGACAACTCTGCGACGGGTCAATGTTCGCTCCGGTTGATTCTTGAATGAGGATTACTTCTTCAGGTGAGCGTTGACGTAGTCAATCGCCTGCTGAACGGTGGTGATCTTCTCGGCTTCCTCGTCAGGAATCTCGCACTCAAATTCCTCTTCAAGCGCCATGACAAGTTCGACCGTATCCAGCGAGTCGGCACCAAGATCGTCCACGAAGGACGATTCGTTCTTGATTTCCGACTCATTCACGCCAAGCTGCTCAGCGACAATCTTCTTGACGCGCTGTTCGATGTTCTCCATGGAGAAGCTCCTTCCCTGTAAGTAGAGAGATGAATAAAAACCGGCGTATTCTACCAAAAACACCGGGGACTGCTATCCCGAGTGCGCATCATGCCATGTACATTCCACCATTGACATGCAAGGTGGTGCCGGTCACATAGGCTGCGGCCGGCGAAGCCAGGAAAGCGACCGCTGCAGCGATCTCTTCGGGCTGACCGAGGCGGCCCAGCGCAATCTGCCCCACCAGCGCCTCGCGCGCAGCATCCGGCAGTGCGCGGGTCATGTCGGTGTCGATGAAACCGGGCGCCACGCAGTTCACGGTAATGTTGCGACTGCCCAACTCACGCGCCAGCGCCCGGCTCATGCCGGCCACACCGGCCTTGGCGGCCGCATAGTTGGCCTGACCGGCATTGCCCGAGGCGCCCACCACCGAGGTGATGTTGATGATGCGCCCCTGCCTGGCCTTCATCATGCCACGCATGACCAGCTTCGACATGCGAAAAACCGCCTTGAGATTGGTGTCGATCACCGCATCCCATTCCTCGTCCTTCATGCGCATGGCGATGTTGTCGCGGGTGATGCCGGCGTTGTTCACCAGAATGCCAACCGCGCCGAAACGCTTCTCGACGCCCGACACCACGGCCTCGCACGCGGCCTGGTCGGTCACGTCCAGCGCAATGCCCTCGCCCTGACAGCCCGCTTCGGCGAGCGCCTTGCCGATATCCGCCGCACCGCCATCCGACGTTGCCGTACCGACCACCGTAGCCCCCATGCGCGCCAATTCCAGCGCCACCGCCCGACCAATGCCACGCGATGCTCCGGTGACCAGTGCCACCTGTCCGTTCAATACAGTACTCATGCAGCCTCCCCGACCGTCTTGATGGCGTCCTCCAGGCTGGCTGCATCATGCAGCGCGCCACCGCCAAGCTGTTTTGCTATCCGCTTGTTCATGCCGGCCAGCACCTTGCCCGGCCCGCACTCGAACACCTGCTGCACTCCGGCTGCGGCCATCGCCTCGATGGTCTCGATCCAGCGCACCGGAGAAAAAGCCTGTCGCACCAGCGCATCGCGGATCGCATCCGGGGTGCTCACACTGGCCACGTCGGCATTGTTGAGGACGGCAATCTTCGGCGTGTGCAGGGTCACGCCCACCAACCGTTCGTGCAGACGCTCGGCAGCCGGCTTCATCAGGGCGCAATGGAAAGGCGCGCTCACCGGCAACAGCATGGCTCGCTTGGCGCCCCGCGCCTTGGCGGCTTCGATGGCGCGCTCGACGGCACCCCGGGCACCGGCGATCACGATCTGGCCAGGCGCGTTCAGGTTGGCCGCCTCGACCACTTCACCCTGCGCCGCCTCGGCGCAGGCCTCGCGCACGGCCTCCACTTCCAGACCGAGCAACGCAGCCATCGCACCTTCGCCGGCCGGCACGGCATCCTGCATGGCCTGGGCGCGGAAGCGCACCAGCGGCACGGCATCGGCAAAATCCAGTGCTCCGGCCGCCACCAGCGCGGAGTACTCGCCCAGGCTGTGGCCGGCAAGCATGGCCGGTTGCGCACCGCCTGCCGCACACCATGCACGGTACACCGCCACACCGGCGGTCAGCATCAGGGGCTGGGTATTCACCGTCAGGGCCAGCTTCTCGGCGGGCCCCTCGCACACCATCTGCCACAGGTCCTCGCCCAGCGCCTCGGACGCTTCGGTAAAGGTCTGACGAATCACGGCATTTTCGCCATACGCCGACATCATGTCGACCGACTGCGAACCCTGCCCTGGAAATACAAGTGCAAAAGACATGTTTCGATCCTCCCTGGATCCGTGGAATCCGTGTCGCAGCAGTTCAGAACTGGAGCAGCACCGCACCCCAGGTGAAACCGCCGCCCACGCCTTCGAGAATCAGCTTCTGGCCACGCTGCACGCGCCCGTCGCGCACAGCCAGATCCAGCGCCAGCGGAATCGAGGCGGCAGAAGTGTTGCCATGCTGATCCACCGTCGTGATCACGCGCTCGGCCGGCATGCCCAGTCGCTTGGCGGTGGCCTGAAGGATGCGCACATTGGCCTGATGCGGAATCAGCCAGTCGATGTCATCGATCGACAGCCCTGCCCCGGCGATGACTTCCTGAGCCACCTCGCCCAGCACCCTCACCGCAAACTTGAACACGGCCTGACCATCCATGCGCAGAAAGGGGTCACCCGTGACCTGCCCGCCCGATACGCTGCCCGGCACGCACAGGATGCCGTGATGCGCGCCATCCGCATGCAGCGCCGTGGCCAGCACGCCCGGTGCATCGGCCGCTTCGAGCACGACCGCCCCGGCGCCGTCGCCAAACAGCACGCAGGTGCCACGATCGTTCCAGTCGAGAATCCGCGAAAACACCTCGGCCCCCACCACCAGCGCACGGCGGTTGCTGCCTGAACGGATGAATTTCTCGGCAATCGTCAGCCCATACACAAAACCGCTGCACACGGCCTGCACATCGAAGGCCGCCGCCCCGTTGTGAATGCCCAGACGAGCCTGAAGCAGGGCCGCCGTACTGGGGAAGATACAGTCCGGAGTCGAGGTGGCAACGATCACCAGATCGATGTCCTGCGCCTGCACCCCGGCCGAGGCCAGCGCCCGTTCGGCAGCCTGCTGTGCCAGATCACAGGCGCTCACATCGGCCGGTGCGAGATGACGGGTACGGATGCCGGTTCGGCCGACGATCCACTCATCCGAGGTATCGACACCCCGGGCAACCAGATCGTCGTTGCTGACCGGCGCGCCCGGCAGCGCACTGCCGGTACCGGCAATTCGGGCATGGATCATGTTGTCGCTCCTTCCATCGCAACCATGCGTGCCGAGATCCGGTCCACCAGGCGGTTGGAAGCCGCTTCGGCAGCCCGGTGAATGGCCTGCTCGAAGGAAAAGGCATCCGCCGAGCCATGACTCTTGACCACGACACCCTTCAGTCCGACCAGCGCCGCACCGTTGTACCTGCGCGGATCGAATCGTTTCTTGAAACGGTTGAGCACCGGCAGCGCCACCACCGCCATCATCTTGCTCAACACCCCGCGGCCGAACTCCTGCTTGAGCGCCGATGACAGCATCAAGGCCAGCCCTTCGGAGGTTTTCAGCAGCACATTGCCGACGAAGCCGTCACACACCACCACGTCGGTGGTGCCCTTGTAGATGTCGTCGCCCTCGACATTGCCGTAGAAATTCAGACCGCTGTTGCGCAACAGCTCACCGGCCTGCTTCACCACCTCATTGCCCTTGATGGCTTCCTCGCCAATATTGAGCAAGCCTACCGAAGGACGCTCGGCATGCTCGATTGCGGCCACCAGCATCGCCCCCATCACGCCGAACTGCAGCAGGTGGTCGGCGGTGCAATCGACATTGGCGCCAAGATCGAGCACGTAGGTCTGCCCCTTGAGCGTGGGCAGGATGGTGGCAATCGCCGGCCGGTCGATGCCGGGCAACGTCTTCAGCACAAAGCGCGAAATGGCCATCAGCGCGCCGGTATTGCCGGCCGATACGGCGGCCTGTGCTTCGCCCTGCTTGACCAGGTCGATGGCAACCCGCATCGACGAGTCCTTCTTGTTGCGCATCGCAATGGCCGGCGCCTCGTCCATGCCGACCACCTCGCTGGCACCCCGTATCGACACCCGTCCGGCAAAGCGCGCCAGCAGATCCGCTGCAGCAGGCTCCAGCACCTCGGGCCTGCCCACCAGGATGATCTTCGCGCCCGGGTGCTGCTGCAGGAAACGGTCAGCGGCAGGAACCGTCACCACCGGCCCGTGATCGCCACCCATGCAGTCAATCGCAACGGTGACATCCATTGGTTTCTAGCGCCTATCAGTGAGTGGACACAAAAACGGCGCATGCGCGCGAGCGCTGCGCCGTTTCGGAATCGGCGGACTTATTCGCCCTTGCCCTTGACAACCTTGCGGCCGCGATAAAAGCCGCTCGGACTGATGTGGTGACGCAGATGCACTTCGCCCGTGGTCGCTTCGACCGCCAGCGGAGGATTGGTCAGAAAGTCGTGCGCACGATGCATGCCACGCTTGGAAGGGGATTTCTTGTTTTGCTGAACAGCCATTACAACACTCCTAAGAACAGAATTTTGCCCGCTCCGGCCTGCCCGACTGCTTACTTCTTCAGTGCGGACAGCACGGCAAAAGGCGATGCCTTGTCAGTCCCGCCCACAGGTTGCGGGGGTTCGCAAACTTCATGACGGGGAACGATTGGAACCGCAAGCAGAATCTCGTCCTCGACCAGTGCGTGCACATCCATGTCCGGATGCACCTCGACGGCGTCACGATCTTCGTCCTCAAGTTCCTCTTCCGGGATTTCCTCGCCGGGCCTGACCAGCCAGAGTGTGCTTTCGATTCTGAATGGCCACTGCATCGGAGTCAGACAACGCTGACACTGCAGGCCCAACACCCCGCTTGCGGTCAGCTCGAGCAGCATGCGGCGCTGCTCGTCGACTCGCCCGTCGATGCGAAATTCGATTTCACCTTCGTGACTCGCCAGGCTTGCTGCCAACCGGGACAGGGACGCCAGGCCGACACGACCCTGCAGGCTGCGGTGCTCGCCTGCAAAACGAAAGGCATCAGGAATCACGCATCGTTGCGACATAAGGGCGGGATGATATTATCTCCGGCCCGTCCTGTCAAAGGCGGATTGCGCCGCGAGCACAACGGCAGGCGATCCGCCCGAACCACCATGAACTCACCGATGAAACTGGTCCTTGCCTCCACTTCGCCGTATCGCCGCATGCTGCTCGAACGCTTCGGGCTGCCCTTCTTGTGCGAAGCGCCGGCAATCGACGAACAGCCGCTCCCCGGCGAAGCGCCGGCCGCCACCGCCAGCCGGCTGGCACTGACCAAGGCCCGGGCCGTCGCCGGGCGCCATCCTGACGCACTGATCATCGGCAGCGATCAGGTCGCTCACCTCGATACGCAGGTTTTCGGCAAACCCGGCACGCGCGAACGCGCCATTGCCCAACTGCAGCAGATGCGCGGGCGCAGCGTACTGTTTCACACCGCCGTCGCCCTGCTCGACAGCCGCAACGGCCAACACCTTGCCGCCCTGGTGCCCACCGAGGTCCGTTTCCGCGCCCTCGACGACGACGAAATCATCCGTTACGTTGACGCCGAACAACCCTTCGACTGCGCAGGCAGCGCCAAGGTGGAGGGGCTGGGCATCACCCTGCTCGATGCACTGTCGGGCGACGACCCCACCGCACTCATCGGCCTGCCCCTGATCGCACTCAGCCAGATGCTGCGCCAACGCGGAGTCCTCTTGCCATGAACACCCCCCCCACCCACCCCGCACACGCGCCCGGTCGGCTGCTGCTCGTTCCGGTCAGCTTGTCGGAACAAGACTGGCCCGGCTTCCTGCCCGCCCAGGCGTGGCAAGAGGTCAGCCACATCCGGCATTTTGTGGTCGAAACCCCGAAGGCCGCCCGGGCCCAGCTCAAACGACTCGCCCACCCCGGCCCGATTGCCGAACTCGACATTCAGGCACTGCCCGCCGAAGCCGGACAGGACGCACTCGACGCCTTGCTTCGGCCAGCCCTCGCCGGCCACGACATCGGCCTGATGTCGGATGCAGGCTGTCCGGCGGTGGCCGACCCGGGTGCCCGACTGGTGGCGCGCGCGCATGAAGCAGGCATTCGGGTCACACCGCTGGTCGGCCCTTCGTCCATTCTGCTGGCCCTGATGGGCTCGGGCCTGAACGGCCAGAGCTTTGCCTTCAACGGCTACCTGCCGGTACAGGATGGCGCCCGGGACACGGCCCTGCGCACCCTCGAAGACGAATCGCGCCGCCTGTCACGCACACAGATCTTCATCGAGACGCCTTATCGCAACGAACGCCTGTTCGCCGCCCTGCTCAAGGTGTGCAGGCCGGACACCCGGCTATGTGTTGCCCGCAACCTGACCGGCAGCGGCGAGTTCATCCTGACCCGCAGCATTGCACAGTGGCGCAAGCACACGCCACCCGAGCTTGCACGTCAGCCCGCGCTGTTCCTGCTGCTCGGAGCGGATCGCTGAACACGACCGCTGAACACGGCGGCTGAAACCGCTCGTCGATTCAGGCAGTGACGGGCAGCGCCGGCAGCCAATACACCCCGCCGTCGCGCTCCTCCACCGGCACCGGCTCCAGGCGCGCGCCCTTGCACGGACCCAATTCGCACACGCCGCTGGCCGCCTCGTAGTGTGCGCCGTGCATGGCGCACACCAGATAGTGGCCGGTGAGGTCGAAGAACTGCCCGGTCACCAGATCCAGCTCCACCGCAATGTGTGCGCAGCGATTCACATACGCCCGAGGCACACCGGCGTGGCGCACGACAAAGGCTGGACACCGGCCCTGCGGCCCTTCCCAGTCAAAACGGATGCCGTCCCCGCCCTCCTGCAAGGCCTCGGATGTGCAGATCAGGCCTGCTGTGTGAACCATTCGATCATTTCCTCCGGTGTATCCAGAATCTGCAGCGGCGACTCCGCCTCCAGTGCGGCCCGGGGGTGCGCCCCGAAAGACACGGCCAGTGCAGCCGTGCCGGCATTGCGCGCCATCTGCAGGTCATGGGTGGTATCCCCCACCATCAGCGTGCGCCCGGGCGTGGCGCCAAGTTCCTCCATGAGCTCTTCCAGCATGGCCGGATGCGGCTTGGAAAAGCACTCGTCCGCACAGCGCGTGGCATCGAAGAAACGGCCCAGACCGGTGTGCGCCAACGCACGATTCAGGCCGACCCGGCTCTTGCCGGTGGCCACCGCCAGCGCCCGCCCCTGATCGGCGGCCAACCGCCCGATCAACTCGCGCACTCCCGGAAACAGGGTCAGCTCATGATCCGAAGACAGGTAATGGTGGCGGTAACGATCCACCATGTGCGGATACAGGGCCTCGTCCAGGCCGGGCACCGCATGACGCAGGGCATCGCTCAAACCCAGACCGATCACATGCCGCGCCTGCGCCTCGCTGGGCAGCGGTTGCTGCAGGTCGGTGCAGGCCGCCATGATCGCGCGCACGATGGCGGCGGCCGAATCCATCAGGGTGCCATCCCAGTCAAACACGATCAGATCGAAACGCTGCCCCATGCTCACTCCTTGTCCATGGCTGACAGGCGCCCCGCCTCCAGCCGATCCAGAAAACCCTGCAAATCGTCCGGCAGCGGTGCCGTCAGGCTGATCCGCTCACCGCTCAGCGGGTGATCGAAGGCCAGGCTGGCCGCATGCAGGAACATCCGCTTCAGCCCCTGCTGCTCCAACTGCTTGTTGAGCGCAAAATCCCCGTATTTGTCGTCACCGCACAGCGGAAACCCCAGATGGGACAGATGCACGCGGATCTGATGGGTGCGCCCGGTGCGCAACTCCACCTCCAGCAGACTGAACTGCGGCCAGGTGCGGAGTCGACGCACGATGCTGTGCGAAGGCTTGCCCTCATCGCTCACCCTGACCCGCCGCTCGCCATCGGGCAGCAGATATTTCAGCAACGGCTGACGCACATGCTGCAGAGGATTGCGCCAGACACCGGACACCAGGGTCAGGTAACGCTTCTCCACCCGCCCTTCGCGCATCATGTCGTGCAGGGCCTTGAGTGCCGAGCGCTTCTTCGCCACGATCAGCAGGCCGGAGGTTTCCCGGTCGATGCGATGCGCCAGCTCCAGCAGACGCGCCTGCGGACGCTGCGCGCGCAACTGCTCGATGACCCCGTAGCTCACCCCGCTGCCGCCATGCACCGCCTTGCCCGCCGGCTTGTCCAGCACCAGCAGGGCCTCATCCTCATACACCACCGGCAAGGCACGGCCGGCCGGCGCACTCGTCCCGGCCGAAGGTTCGGCCACGCGTACCGGCGGAATGCGCACCTCGTCGCCCGGCTTCAGCCGATACGTCTGGCTCACCCGCCCGCCATTGACCCGCACTTCGCCGCTGCGCAGAATGCGATACACATGACTCTTGGGCACGCCCTTGCACATGCGCATCAAATAATTGTCGATGCGCTGCCCCTCTGACGCCTCGTCGATGATTTCGCGGCGAACAGTATTGGCTTTGCCTTGTGAAGGGTTCATGAAATATACTTCGCGACGGCCGATCCGGTTGCGCTCCCTTCCCCTTGCGCACGAATGCGAAGGATGGAAGAGGACATCGAGCCCACAAGCGAGCTCCCGGACATGACCAAATCGTGCTCTCGTTGCCTGGAAAGGCAGCGATGGTAACGCAATCCAAACTTCGATCCAATGAATCGATTTTAGACGCGTAGCACACATGCAGGATCAAGTGCTCCGGCCAGGGTCAAACCCGCTGGCGGGAGCACGTGAAATGGACCCGCCGACCCATCACAGCCCGTAACACCCGGATGAAAGAAGCCTGACAAGACCGCTCCTGATTTCGTAAAGCGCGATGGTGCGCGCCGTTCGTCCTGCCCGTGTGTGCAAGCGCGGGAGAACGACATATATGAAGCGCATGCTTTTCAATGCGACGCAGGCCGAGGAACTCCGCGTCGCGATCGTCGATGGTCAGAAACTGATCGACCTCGACATCGAATCGGCCGCCAAGGAAGAACGCAAGAGCAACATCTACAAGGCAGTCATCACCCGCATAGGGCCC